>Ga0181526_10000360_pt1 | contig 49162 bp, 37 predicted proteins | sample PEATcosm2014_Bin_35_FD_119750 | JGI IMG/M metagenome (GOLD analysis project Ga0181526, IMG submission 119750) | Peatland microbial communities from MTU Mesocosm Facility, Houghton, MI, USA - PEATcosm2014_Bin06_30_metaG | ecosystem: Environmental > Terrestrial > Soil > Wetlands > Peat | place...
CCGATACCAAGCGCAAGGCGCTGGAGAGCGGCGCCGAGGCGCTGCTGACCAAGCCAATTGATTTCGGGACGCTGCGCAGCGAAATCGACACTCGGGTGGGACGCGCCGCCTAATCGGATTGGCCCGTTAAATCTCTCCGAATTTGTTGCGCTGCATGAGTCGCTTCCTGGCCCGAAGCGGCGCATACGGTGACGCAACCGGATGTCCGGTCCTGCGGGCATAGCAGTCGCGCTCCAAGGTGGCGATTGACCCGGAACAGACATATGTTGTGTCGTGCGTCTGAGCCTCAGCGCACGGTTTTCGGTCTATACTTTGAGTCGAATTCCGACAGCTGGCGAAGAGCGCTGATGAAGTCATCAAAGCGCTTTTTTCCCAATTCGACCGCCCATTCCTTCTGAAGTTGCTTCTGCGCCGTCCAAATCGCTTCGAAGACCTGCCAGCCTCGCCGCGTCAGATAGACAAGACGGCGGCCTCCCGACGAGTCGCTTCGCCTCTCCATATAGCCGAGCTTTTCCAGTTCACCGATGAGATAGTTCATCGCCTGCTTGGTCATGTTGGCCTGCTCGGCAAGATCGATCGGCCGCACGCCGTCCGGTGGCGGCCAGAAAAATCCGCTCAGCAGCGCCTGATTGAGATCGGTGAATCCCCGCTCTGCGAGTGTCCGCAGCGAGCGTTCACGAGAAACAAGATTTGTCATCCGTAGCAAAGCGCCGACGAACGGGCCTTCACGGTAGAGCGCGGCCGCGGCGCGTGGAATCCCAGTGCGATGGCTTGACATTCTATAGTAAAGTCCTTTTACTTTAAGTAAAGATATTTTACTTTGGGAAGGTACCTTTCGCAATCCCCTCGTCGGGAAGTGGTTGCTCGCGAAGCGGCGCGTCAGCGAGGTGAAGTATGACCCGCGCGATAGAGACCAAAGTTCTGATCGTCGGTGCGGGCCCGGTTGGCCTCACGCTCGCCATGGATCTCGCCTGGCGTGGTATCGACGTGACTATTGCCGAGTGCCGGCGCGCGCACGAACCGCCAAGCGTCAAATGCGGCCAGATTTCCGCGCGCTCGATGGAAATCTTCCGCCGGCTAGGGATTGTCGAGAATCTCCGCGGAATCGGGCTACCGGCCGAATTTCCGAACGACATCGTTTCATGCACGACTGCGACCGGCATCGAGCTTTCACGCGTCACCATTCCGGCGCGCGGCGAACGGCGGTCTGCCAAGGTAGATGGCGCCGACACGTGGTGGCCTACGCCCGAACATACCCACCGGATCAATCAGATTTACTTCGAACCGTTTCTGTTTGCCCGTGCCGCAGCTCAACCGCGGATTCATCTGCTCAACCGCGTCATGGTCGATGAGATAGTCCAGCGTGACGATGGCGTCACCGTCGCCGCTCGTGACCTGAACAATAGCAGGCACATATCGCTCCTCGCCGGTTACGTTGTTGGATGCGATGGCGCGCGATCCATCGTTCGCAGGAGTATCGGCGCTACCTTTGAGGGCTCGCCCGCGATCCAAAAAGTGCAATCGACCCACATCCGTGCGCCGCAATTGCTGAACATGATGCCGGGCAAGCGTGCGTGGCTGCGCTTCTTGCTTAACCCGCGCCGCTGCGGGTCGGTGATGGCAATCGACGGGCGAGAGTCGTGGCTCATCCACAATTACCTTTATCGCAATGAACCGGATTTCGATTCGGTCGACCGCGACTGGGCGATCCGCTCGATTCTTGGTGTCGGTCCGAATTTCCAATACGAAACGGTCTCAAAGGAAGACTGGATCGGCCGCCGCCTCGTTGCTAGTAAATTTCACGACCGCCGCGCTTTTATCTGCGGCGATGCTGCTCACTTGTGGATCCCGCATGGGGGCTACGGGATGAACGCCGGGATCGCGGATGCGGCGGACCTTGCTTGGATGCTCGCTGCCGTACTCCACGGCTGGGCGTCGCCGGCGATTCTCGATGCCTATGAGGCAGAACGCCGGCCGATCACCGAACAGGCTTCTCAGATCATCACTCAGGTTGCTCATAAGGTCATCGCGCAGCGCCGTGAGGTTCCTGCCGACATCGAGCAGAGGGGACCCGCCGGCGCAGCCACGCGGGCCCGGATCGGCAAGGAAGCGTATGAACTGGACCTTCAGCAACAGTGCTGTGGTGGGCTCAATTTCGGCTATTTCTATAAGGACTCCCCGATCATCGCTTACGACGGTGAGCCGCAGCCTGACTACACGATGTACGACTTCACGCCATCGACCGCTCCCGGTTGTCGGGCGCCGCATTTCTGGCTCGGCGATCGCCGTTCGCTCTATGACGCGCTTGGGGCCGACTACACGCTAATTCGTACTAATCCAGCGGCGCAGGTTTGTGGTGTGGTCGAGGCTGCGGCGCAACGAAATTTGCCGCTGAGCATTTTGGACGTCGATAACGCGCTCCCACTCTACCGGCATAATCTCGTGCTGATTCGGCCCGACCAGCACGTGGCGTGGCGCCGCGATGAAGTGCCGGTCGACCCGATGAAACTGATCGACCTCGTGCGGGGCGCCTCAGCTGCCTGACGTCTGCTCGTGGCCCGAAACCGCGTTTTGTATGCTCAGCGGCTTGGTCGTTATTGGGTGCATAGCGGACGCGGTCGACGGGCGGGAAAACCGCCGTTCATGACCCAAAGCGTCACTTCACCGCCGTAAATTACCGCACTGCGAAGGGCTTATTCGATCACCTCGTCGGCAGTAGCAAGCAGCGTTGGCGGTACCGTCAGGCCGAGTGCTTTGGCGGTCTTTAGATTGATCGCAAAATCGAATTTCGCTGGCTGCTGGACTGGGAGATCGGCTGGCTTGGTGCCATTGAGGACCTTCCCCGTGTATGTGCCCGCCAAGCGATAGGCATCTACGAGGCTAGGCCCGTAGCTGATCAACCCGCCAACATCAACGAACTCCCGCCCGGCATAGGAAGCGGCAATCGCAGAGCGAGCGGCCAATGCAACGATTTGATCGCGGCGGCTCTGGAAGAATGGATCATTGGCGACAAGCAGCGTGTTGATCCCTCGCTGGACAAGACTCGCGAATGCGGCGTCGATTTCGCCTGGGGTGCCGGCGTTTGCGATGTGAATTTGCAGCCTCGTGGCTTCTGAGGCTTCGCGCAATTCTTTCAACTGGAGCTCGGCGTCCGCATAGCTCGGATTCACGAGGCCGCCGATCGTCAAGGCTTTGGGAACGAGCTCGTGCAGAAGTTCCAATCGCTTTGGTATGAGCTCGGTCACAATAAAGCTCACGCCGGTGATATTACCGCCGGGCCGATTTAGGCTTGCGACGAGACCGGCCTTCACCGGCGCGCCCCCACTGATGAAGACAATCGGAATTGTGTCGGTGGCTTTCTTGGCCGCGAGTCCGGGAGCATCACCGCCGCTTGCAACGATCACAGCCACCTGCTGGTGAACTAGATCGTCCGCCATCGCGGGCAGCCGATCGTTGTGACCTTCGGCCCACCGGTAATCCACTATGACGTTTTTACCTTCGACGTAGCCGGTTTCCTTGAGCCCCTCGAGGTAGCTGGCCACGAAGGCCGCGTAGCCTTCTGGTGATGCGGTGAGGAGGAATCCGATCACAGGCATCGCCGGATGTTGTGCGCGTGCGGCGAGCGGCCACGTAACCGCCATCCCGCCAAGCGCGCGTATGAATAGCCGTCGTCCGATGCCGATTGCCATTGATCGTCCCGACCAGGGTCATTGCTCGCCGCAAGAATATCACGGCTCAATCGGCAGGTCTGGCCCCAGCGGCGGCTGCCGCAAGGCGGCGGTTTGGTCGCGAACAGGGGTAAAGCGGAAGTCCGGACCCGCGCCCGAAATGACGTGAGTGACCCTAAACCGACATCGGCGGCTCAAGATTGCCGCTTTGCAACTTGACCCGGAACCCCGTTTCGCTGGTCCAAAATCCCTGCTGTAATCGCATCGCAATTCGGCGTCCCGAGCCGTTGGGGGAGGCAATGCGACGACGCAATTTCATCAAAGCCATTGCCGGATCGGCGGCCGCCTGGCCGCTCGCCGCGCACGCTCAGCAACGCGACCGCGTGCGTCGCGTGGGTATGCTCATCGGATTTGACGATCCGGACATAAAGGAGTTTCAGCGCCAACTCGACAAGCTTGGCTGGTCGGAGGGTCGCAATATTCACATCGACTTTCTTTACGCGCCAGCTGGCGCCCAAGTGCAGGCGCTCGCCAATGACCTGGTCACTCTGCAGCCCGATGTGATTTTCGCGCAATCGCGACCGGCCACAGCGGCATTGCAAAGCGCGACCAGCACGATCCCAATTGTCTTCTGTTACGTCATCGATCCGATTGGCGCTGGCTTCGTCGCAAGCTTCCCGCGGCCCGGCGGTAATCTCACCGGCTTCGTGGTTTATGAGCCAAGCGTCGTTGGCAAATGGATCGAGATGCTCAAGGAGATCGCGCCACGGACGACTCGCGCTGCGCTGTTGGGAAATCCGAAAACTGCCGTCTACTATGACTACCTGTTGCATGCGGCTGAGGCCGCGGCGCCGTCGCTCGGCGTTGAGCCGGTTCCCGGCCGCATCGCGAGTGACAGCGCTGATATCGAGCGCGGCATCGTTGCAATTGCCAGCTTGCCAAGCAGCAGCATGGTGGTGGCACCGGACAGCACGACCAACGTCAATAGCAGCCTCATTATCGAGCTCGCGGCTCGCTATCATTTGCCGGCGGTTTACAGCAATAAGTTCTTCGTCGCCGCGGGTGGCCTCATGTCCTACGGGGTTATCGCTGTCGAACAGTATCGACAGGCCGCGTCATATGTCGATCAGATACTCCGGGGCGCCAAGCCGAGCGACCTGCCGGTACAGACGCCTAACAAGTACGAAACCGTCGTCAATCTAAAAGCGGCGAAAGCTCTCGGGCTGGCCGTACCAGCTGGCCTGCTCGTCGCCGCCGACGAGGTGATCGAGTAAGCGTCGCTTTTTGCTGCGATGCACTTTGGTCGAAATTGGCCCAAAGCGGCGTTTCGCTCCGCCGCAGCGAGTGTCTGCTCCTGGGGCAATAGCGGACATCGGCAAACCAGATTTGCCAAGTTCCATTTTGGCCCTTAGCTGCACCTTTAATCCGATCGACAGAACTCTATCCATCAGAATCGTTCGCCTGTTCGGCGTATCCCGCTTTCGACCGCCGCGGCGCTCACCCGGCCTGGACCCTCTCAGCATGTTTCAGTTTTCCAGACCGGGACCTTGTCGCCGCCGCGAGCCATGAGGTCATCACCCCGATACGGGCTCCTTTGCGCGGACGCCGGCCAGGAGGCGATTCCGTGGCGCTGCGCGCTCGCGTCTGTCAGGACCAACACCAGGGAGAGCGCAGCGCGAACCACGGATTCCCGACCGCAAAATGTCACCGTGGGTTTCTATACTTGCCCGATAAATTGCTAATAATTTGCTACCGCCGCTACTATCTATTCGCAACTCGATTGCTACTCGACCACAATCCTACGTTTTAGTATTTAACAAATACATTACAGGCGCGAAACATCGCTGTTGAAACCCCTTGATTTTATTGATCCGATGTAAAAAAAAGCGCCATTCTCCACTGTCATATATCGTTCCCCATTCGTCAGTTTCACTGACTGACACCGCATCGTCAAACTGTCTATTCCGGCTTAACGACGCGGATATGCAATTCGCGCAATTGCTTCGGCGTCGCTTCCGCCGGTGCGCCCATCATCAGATCTTCGGCGCGCTGGTTCATCGGGAACAGCACCACCTCGCGAAGATTCTCCTCGCCGCAGAGCAGCATGACGATGCGGTCGATGCCGGGCGCAATGCCGCCATGCGGCGGCGCGCCGAGCGACAGCGCATGCAGCATGCCGCCGAATTTCTGCTCCAACAGGCTTTCGTCATAGCCGGCGATGGCGAAGGCCTTTTTCATCACGTCGGGGCGATGATTGCGGATGGCGCCGGACGACAATTCCACGCCGTTGCAGACGATGTCGTATTGAAAGGCCTTCAGCGCCAGGATTTTTTCCTGGTCGTTCGCGTCGAGCGCCAAGAATTCCTCGACTGGTGCATTCGGCATCGAGAATGGGTTATGGGAGAAGTCGATCTTCTTCTCCTCGTCGTTCCATTCATACATCGGAAAGTCGACGATCCAGCACAGTTCGAAACGATCCTTGGCAACGATACCGAGCTCTTCGCCGACTTTGGTTCGCGCCGGACCGGCGAATTTGACGAAGACGGACGGCTCGCCGGCGACGAAGAACACCGCGTCGCCGTCCTTCAAGCCGAGTTGCGTGCGCAGGCTTTCGGTCTTTTCCGGGCCGAGATTATTGGCAACCGGACCGCGGCCGACCACGGCGCCGTTATCAAGAGCGAAGAAAATATAGCCCAGTCCCGGCTGGCCCTCGCCCTGCGCCCAGGAATTCATGCGATCGCAGAAGGCGCGCGAGCCGCCGCCCGGCGCCGGGATTGCCCATACCGCGGCCTTGGCGCTCGATTCAAGAATACGCGCGAAGACTTTGAAGCCCGATCCGCGAAAAATCTCCGACACGTCCTGCATCACGATCGGATTGCGCAGATCGGGCTTGTCGGTGCCGTATTTGGCAAGCGCCTCGGCATAGGGAATGCGGGTGAACTTCGCCGTCACCGGTTTGCCGCCGGCGAATTCCTCGAACACGCCGCGCAGCACCGGCTCGACGGCCGCGAACACGTCTTCCTGCGTGACAAAACTCATCTCGATATCGAGCTGATAGAACTCGCCCGGCGAGCGGTCGGCGCGCGCGTCCTCGTCGCGGAAACAGGGCGCGATCTGGAAATAGCGGTCGAAGCCGGACACCATGATCAATTGCTTGAACTGCTGCGGCGCCTGCGGCAGCGCGTAGAACTTTCCCGGATGGATGCGCGACGGCACCAGATAATCGCGCGCGCCTTCGGGCGACGAGGCGGTGAGGATCGGCGTCTGGAATTCGAAGAACCCTTGCTCCTTCATGCGCCGCCGGATCGAATCGATGATCGCACCGCGCTTCATTATATTTTGATGCAGATGCTCGCGGCGCAGATCGAGGAAGCGGTATTTGAGGCGGGTTTCCTCCGGGTAGTCCTGCTCGCCGAACACCGGCATCGGCAATTCGCCGGCCGGACCCAGCACCTCAACCTCGGTGATATAGACCTCGATCGCGCCGGTCGGCAGATCGGGATTTTCGGTGCCGCCAGGCCGCCGCCGCACCTTGCCGTCGACCCGCACCACCCATTCGGAGCGCAGCGTTTCAGCAAGCTTGAACGCCGGGCTGTCCGGATCGGCCACCACTTGCGTCAGCCCATAATGATCGCGCAGGTCGATAAACAGCACGCCGCCGTGGTCGCGAATGCGGTGGCACCAGCCGGAAAGCCGGACCTCGCTGTCGATGTCGCTGTCGCGGAGCGCGCCACAGGTGTGAGTGCGGTAGCGGTGCATGCTCGAATCCGCCCAAAATGGGACCCAAAGGGACTAGGGAACTAGGGGTGAAAAGGTGGCGCACAAGCACATGGCGTCCGCTGATTTGTCAAGCTTGTGCATGCAGCAGGCGATAGCCGCCAAACGCAATCCCGCCTCGACACGACTGCGGCAATCTGCACAACTCCGGCCGACAAGGAAGAAGAAACATGCCGCGGAAGAAGCCCGCCAAAGCCGTCAAGAAATCTGCCGAACTAGCTGCGACCATGACGGCGGCCGAAGCCGTGGTGGCGACCCTGATCGCGCACGGCCTCGACACCGTCTATGCGCTGCCGGGCGTCCAGAACGACCTGTTGTTCGAGGCGCTGTTCCGCTTCTCCGACCGGCTGCGCACGATCCACACCCGCCACGAGCAGGGCGCGGCCTATATGGCGCTCGGGGCCGCCCTCGCCACCGGCAAGCCGCAAGCCTATGCGGTGGTACCGGGGCCCGGCCTGCTCAATTCCTCGGCCGCCCTCCTCACCGCCTATTCGATGAACGCGCCGGTCTTGGCGCTGGTCGGGCAAATTCCCGACGCCGATATCGGCAAAGACCTCGGCCACCTGCATGAGATCCGCGACCAAGCCGGCATCATCAAACGGCTGGTCGATCATTCGGCGCAGATCCGCAAACCGGCCGAGGCCGCGCGCGCGACGGCGCTGGCGCTGCGGGCCATGCGCACGGGCCGGCCGGGGCCGGCATCGCTGCAATGCGCCATGGACGTCTGGGGCAAGTCGGCGCCGGTGACGATCCCCGCGCCGCTGCCCCTCCCGGCGCCTAGGATCGACACCGACGCGATCCGCCGGGCGGCAAAGCGGCTAGGATCCGCCAAACGCCCGCTGATCGTTTGCGGCGGCGGCGCGCAGGATGCCGCCGAGGAAATAACCGCGCTCTCCGCCCTGCTGCAGGCGCCAGTGCTGGGCTATCGCCGCGGCCGCGGCGTCCTCGACAGCCGCGATCCATTGAGCGTTACGCTGCCGCTCGGCCGCGATCTTTGGGGCGAAGCCGATGTCGTCCTCGGCGTCGGCACCCGGCTCCTGACGCAGCTTCGCCAATGGGGCGTCGATCGCGAGCTCGCGATCATCCGCATCGATGCCGACGAAAGCGAGCACGTTCGCCTGCACAAGCCGGCGGTGGCGCTGACCGGCGACGCCAAGCCCATTCTGCAGCATCTCCTCGCCGAACTGCCGGCGTATAATGCCAAGCGTGCGTCACGCAAAGCCGAGCTCGAGGAGCGCCAGGCTATCTGGCGCAAGCGGCTCGAAAAACTCGCGCCGCAAATCGGCTATCTGGAAGCGATCCGCGCCGAATTGCCCGAGGACGGGATTTTTGTCGACGAGGTCACGCAGCTCGGCTTTGCGGCGCGGCTGACATTGCCGGTCTACAAGCCGCGCACCTTCATCTCGCCGGGCTATCAGGACAATTTGGGCTGGGGCTTTGCCACCGCGCTCGGTGTGCAAGACTCAAGGCGCGACGTGCCGGTCGTGTCGATTTCCGGCGACGGCGGCTTCATGTTCACCGCCAACGAAATGGCGACTGCGATGCGGCACCGCATCCCGCTGGTCGCGGTGGTGTTCAACGACGGTGCTTTCGGCAATGTTCGCCGCATCCAACAAGAGAGCTACGGCAATCGGCTGATCGGCAGCGACCTCGCCAATCCCGATTTTGTCGCCTTCGCCAGGAGTTTCGGCGCCGAAGCCGCGCGCGTCACCAGCCCACAAGACTTGCGCGGCGCGCTGCGGCGCGCCTTTGCCCACCGCGACGGCCCGACCCTGATCGAAGTGCCGGTGGGAGCGCTGCCGAGCCCGTGGGAGTTCATCCACATGGGCAAAATCCGCGGCAAATAACGCAATTTCAGTGCGCCGGCGGCGCTTTCAGGCCTTGCCATGCCCGCGTCATCTGAACGACACTCCGAGCTCAAAATGGCGTCCGATTCCGTAACCACCGCTTCACTGCAGCCGATCGCGACGACGTCCGAGCTCGCCGACGTTTGCCGGCGCATGGCTAAATTTCCCTTCATCACCATCGACACCGAATTCCTGCGCGAGACGACCTATTATCCGCTGCTCTGCGTGGCGCAGATGGCATCGCCCGACGAGGCCGTGGTCGTCGATGCGCTGGCGCCCGGCATCGACCTCGCGCCGTTCTTCGCGCTGATGGCGGACGACAAGGTCATGAAGGTGTTCCACGCGGCGCGGCAGGACATCGAAATCGTCTGGCACGCCGCCGAGCTTATTCCGCATCCGATCTTCGATACCCAGGTTGCCGCCATGGTGCTCGGCTATGGCGACTCGATCTCCTACGACCAGCTGGTGCAGCGCATCACCGGCGACGCGCTCGACAAATCGCATCGCTTCACCGACTGGACCCGTCGGCCACTGTCGGAAGCCCAACTGCGCTACGCCATTTCCGACGTCACGCATTTGCGCGACGTCTATACGACCCTCCTCGAAGACTTAGAGCGCCGCGGCCGCGCCGATTGGGTCGAGGACGAGATGCGCATACTGACTTCGCCGGAAACCTATCGCATGGAGCCGGACAATGCCTGGCAGCGCCTGAAGACCCGGGTGCGCAAGCCGAAGGAGCTTGCGGTGCTGATCGAAGTCGCGGCCTGGCGCGAACGCGAGGCGCAGTCGCGCGACGTGCCGCGCTCGCGCGTCTTGAAAGACGAGGTGATCGGCGACATCGCCGTGCAGGGGCCGACCACGATAGAGAAGCTCAAGAACTTGCGCTCGCTGCCGAAGGGTTTTGAGCGCTCGCGCTGGGGCGAAGCCATCGTCGCCGCGGTGGTCCGCGGGCTCGAGCGCGATACCAAGACGCTGCCGCTGCAGACGCGCAACCAGCCCGCCGTCAACGGCGCGGCCGTCGTCGAACTCCTCAAAGTCCTGCTCCGCATGATCTCGGAGCGCCACCACGTCGCCGCCAAGGTGATCGCCACTGTGGACGACCTCGAACGCATCGCCGGAGACGACGAGGCGGACGTTCCTGCGTTAACTGGCTGGCGCCGCGAATTGTTCGGCGAGAAGGCGCTGGCGCTCAAGCACGGCAAGCTCGCGCTCGCGATCGAGAAGGGTCGCGTCGCGACGGTGGAGCGCGCTTAGACCTTCGCCGTCACAAGCGGGACAAAACGCCTTCAATCGAGCAAGGATCAAATAGGCCCGCGACGGAACCTCGCCGCGCCGGTCGCGACGGAAAGCCCTTAGAGCCTAATCGGTTCTGATTGAATCAGAACCGGGCTCTCGCATTTTGATTGCGCATGATCTTTTCGGAAAACCGGTTTCCACTTTTCCGGATCATGCTTTAGGCGATGATCGCACTCAGTAGGCTACGCCGAGGATCAGCGGTAATACCTGGTACGAATCGATTTGGGAGCCTTGCGGCGGCACCGCATATTTGTCGCCGCGTGTCGCGCTCACGCTTTGCGCCGACGCCATAGCGCTGACTGCCACCCACGCCGCTGCAGTCAAGAGCGCCAATTTGGTCATGACGTGTAGTTGTTGTTGCTGGCGTGTGCCCCTAAAAGGCCGCGATAACAGAGGTTAAGGCGCCTTGGGATTATGACCCCAGTTTGCAGCCGAAACACTTCCATCAGCATGCTTTTGGGTTAGTCAATGTGCTGGAAAGATTTGCGATGATTTCCGGGTTCTACGCTAAGAAGGCTGCGGTTTGGGGGATTGCGTCGGGCATCCTCGGGATCCTACCCGCCATTTCCGCGTGGCACTCGTAGGAAACGACCAACAATTTTTGATGGTTTTTGGCCAACTACACACCCACTCACCCCATCAACATCACCGGCTCGCGCCCGATGAGCCGTGCCAGCCCGCGCAGCCGGTTCGAGATGCGCTCGCCGGCAAGTGAAGCGAATTTGCCGGGCAGCCGCAGCGCCAGGCGGTGGCGCTCGATGGCGAGCGAGGTTTCGGTCAGCACGCCGGGCATCGCCGCCGAAATCACATAAGCGAGCCGCAGCGCCGCGCCGTGGACGCGGGCGCGGTCGAGCATGCGGGTCGAGACCAGTTCGCGCAGCCGCGGCGACAATTCATCGTCCATGACGAGGCCGACATGGCGGAAAAACACCGCGAGCGCGAGATAAGCGCGCCCCGAATGATCGATCGCCGAGAAACCGGCATGCGCAATGATGTTGAGCGACTGCTCACCGCGGTAATCGGGATGGGCGCGCCAGCCGATGTCGGCGAGCAGGCAGGCGGCGTGGCGCAAACGTCGCTCCTCGGCGGTTTCCTCGAGCCCGGACGAGACCATGAAACGGTCGGTCCAGGTGATCAGTTCCTCGCCGTGGCGCGGCGAGCGCGAGCGCAACTCGTTGAGATTGCGCGCCGCCTCGATCAAGCCGTCCTTCTCCTTGTCCCTTTTCTTCAGCCGCGAAAACAACAGGCCCTCGCGCACGCCGAGCGCGGAGAATACCACCTGCCGCGGCTTGCCGACGCGCAAAATATGTTCCAGCACTAGCGCCGCGTAAGGCAAGAGCGGGCGCCGCGCATTGTTGATCACCTCGATATGCGACAGCGTGTCGACGTCGACGCGATGAACGAGCCGCGCGAATTCCAGCGCCTCGTCGGCCGGGATCGCATAGCCGTGCATGACATGCAGCGGATAGCCGGTCTGCCACATATGCAGCCGCGCCAGCGACCGCCACGTGCCGCCGACGGCGTAAAAATCGCGGTCGGCGCAGGCCTTCAGCAGCGGCAGGCCGTCGAGCGATTTCCTGACGAATTTCTCGGCCTTCTTGACCGATCGCGCCGAGATATCGGCGAGCGCAAGCCCGCCGAGCGGGCGCGTCAGCCCGTTGCGGGCTTGGGTGCCGCGCACGTCGACCAATTCGAGCGAGCCGCCGCCGAGATCGCCGATGACGCCGTCGGCGCGGTGCACGCCGGAGATGACGCCGAGCGCGGTGAGTTCGGCCTCCTGCGCGCCCGAGAGCACCTCGATATCGACGCCGATGGTCCGCTCGGCGAGCTTGATGAAAGCTGGACCGTTCTTGGCGTCGCGGCAGGCCGCCGTGGCAATGGCCAGGATCTGTTTCACGCCCATGGTCTGGCACAGCGCGCGAAAGCGCTTCAGCGTCGCCAGCGCATGCTGCACGGCGTCGGCGGCGAGGAGCCGCGTCGTCTGCACTTCGCGGCCGAGACCGCACAGCGCTTTTTCGTTGAACAATTCGGTCGAACTGCGCGTGACGCCTTCGTAGACGACAAGACGCACCGAATTCGAGCCGATGTCGACGACGGCAACGGGCGGGCCGTGATTGAGCCGCCCCTGGGCGTGGAATTTCGATTTGCTCATCGATCAGATGGAGCCGGTGGCATTCGACGCGTCATTCGTCGCAAGTCCGCGCGTTGTCCGCCCTTGGGCCGCGGATCGTCCAGTGGGGAAGTTGTCGTCCCAACGTCGGCAAAAAGCCTCGCTGCATCGGGCCCGGCGCGGCAGCGATCAACGACCCTACGCGATTCGGCGCCAATTCACATTGGCTCCGGCCGGTGGCGCAGGCGGGGAATGGTATCCTTGTGTGACTTGCCGCGGCCGGAGAGGCTTGGATTGGTCATGAAATAAGTGGTGCAATTGAAGGCTTCCTCGCCCTTGGCGGGCTTGATGCGCGACGAGGAGCCGTCGCCCGCGAGCCGCCAGCTCTGCTCGTTGTCTTTCAGATTGGCCACCATGATCTGCTCGAGCACCTGTTCGTGCACGGTAGGATTGAGAATTGGGCATAGGACTTCGACCCGGCGGTCGAGATTGCGCGGCATCATGTCGGCCGAAGAAATATAGAGCGCGGCCTTGGCGTGCGGCAGGCTGTGGCCTGAGCCGAAGCAGTAAATCCGGCCGTGCTCGAGGAAGCGGCCGACGATGGATTTGACGCGGATATTCTCCGACAGTCCAGGCACACCCGGACGCAGGCAACAAATGCCGCGCACCACGAGGTCGATCGGCACGCCGGCGCTCGACGCTTTGTAGAGCGCATCGATGATGTCCGGATCGACCAGCGAATTCATCTTCATCCAGATACCGCAAGGCCGCCCGGCCTTGGCGTTGGCGCTTTCTTCGTCGATGTGATCGTGAATGCGCTTGCGCAGCGACAGTGGCGACACAGCCATGCGCTCGAGCTCCGCCGGCTCGGCATAGCCGGTGACGAAGTTGAAGACGCGGGCGACGTCGCGGGCGATCACGGCGTCGCAGGTGAAAAACGAAAGATCGGTATAAATCCGCGCCGTCACCGGATGATAATTTCCGGTCCCGACATGCACATAGGACGCAAGCGCTGTGCCTTCGCGGCGCATCACCAGCGACAGCTTGGCGTGGGTTTTCAGCTCGATGAAGCCGAATACGACCTGCACGCCGGCGCGTTCGAGGTCGCGCGCCCAGCGGATATTGGCTTCCTCGTCGAAGCGCGCCTTCAATTCGACGAGGGCGGTGACCGATTTGCCGGCTTCGGCGGCTTCGGCGAGTGCCCTGATGATCGGCGAATCGGCTGAGGTGCGATACAGCGTTTGTTTGATGGCGACGACGTCGGGGTCGCGCGCCGCCTGCTGCAGGAAATTCACCACCACGTCGAACGACTCATAGGGGTGGTGGACGATAAGATCCTTTTGCCGGATCGCCGCGAAACAATCGCCGCCGTGGTCGCGTACGCGGCCGGGATAGCGCGGCGCATAGGGCACGAATTCGAGATCGGGCCGGTCGAGATTGGCGATCTGGCCCATCTCATTGAGCGCGAGCACGCCATCGACGCTGAACACGGTGTCGTCGGAGGCGCCGAGCGCCCGCTGCACGAAGCGCCGCAACTCGACCGGCATCGTCGCCTCGATGTCGAGCCTGATGACGGTGCCGCGGCGCCGGCGCTTCAACGCGGTCTCGAACAGCCGCACCAGATCTTCGGCTTCTTCCTCGATTTCGACTTCGGAGTCGCGGATGACGCGGAATGCGCCGAGCCCCTTGACGACATAGCCTGGGAACAGCTTGCCGATGAACAGGCTGGTGGCGCCTTCGATCGAGATCAGCCGCACCTTGCCGCCGTCGCCCGACTGCGGCAGGCGGACGAAGCGCTCGATGCGGTTGGGCATGCGGATCAGCGCATTCATCGCCCGGCCGTCCTTGGCGCGGGCGAGTTGCAAGGTGATGGTGAAACCGAGATTGGGGATGAACGGAAATGGATGGGCCGGGTCGACGGCGAGCGGCGTCAACAGCGGAAAGACGTGGCCCAGGAAATAGTCCTCAAGCCAGGTCTTTTCGGCTTTGGTGACGTCAGGGCCATCGACCAACACGATCCCGGCATCGGCCAGCAAGGCGCGCAGCTTGCGCCATTGCGCCTGCTGATCCTCGACCAGGACCGATACGGCTTCGCCGATGCGGGTAAGCTGCTCGGCCGGCGTCAAACCCTCGGGGCTTCGGGTATTGATGCCCTCGCGGACCTGCGCGCCCAGACCGGCAACGCGCACCATGAAGAACTCGTCGAGATTGTTAGCCGAGATCGACAAGAACCGGAGCCGTTCGAGCAAAGGGTTCCTGCGGTTCGCCGCTTCGTCGAGCACGCGGCGATTGAAGTCGAGCCAAGAGAGCTCGCGGTTGATGAAACGATCCGGATTGCCGACGAGCTCCGAATCCGCGCGATGCGGAACCGATTCATGCCGCGGCAGCGCCGCCAGCTGCGGGACGGGGTCGGATTTCCCTGCAAGCCCAGCGTCTTGGCCGGTCTCGGCCGCGACCGATTGCTGTTCTTCAAGTGCTACGTTTGCCACTTTTGTCACAATTTGATGACGGTGCTTGCTGAGATAAGGCGGTCTCGGGTGGCGCCGTCAAGACCGCGCGACTCGCCACCAATAAATAAACCATATCGAGGCTGGCGCGACGCAATTAACCCGCGTCGCGAAACATTTCCGCCGCCAAGGCCCGGCTGGGCGCACGGCCCTGCCGCAACGCCTCCTTGTCCAAGGCGATGACGGCGCCGCGCGCTGCGGCGAACGAGCGTTCGATATGGGTCGACAGATAACGCACCACGCCGTCGTCGAGGGCGAGCTGACGGTCGGCGGCAAGTTTCACCATGACGCCGCGCAACATCGTGTCGTCCGGCGGGTTCAAAGTCACCACCGGGAGAGCCCGCAGCCGCGATGCCAGATCGGGTATCGCCACCGGCCACAATGACGGCGCGGTGCGCGCGGTGAAGAGCAGGAAAGCTTCTTCCTCGCGGGCGAGATTGATGAGGTGGAACAGCGCTCGCTCCTCGCCGTGAGCCGCGGCGTCTTCGACGACCAAGGCGCCGGTCGCGAGCGCGGCCGGGATATCCGCCTCGGCCAGCGAATGCGCCGAGATCACCCGCGCGCCGGCTGCAGCCGCCCACATCGTCGCCAAATGAGTTTTGCCCGAGCCTTCCGGTCCGACGAGTGCGACGGCGCGTGCCGGCCAGTCCGGCCAGGAATCGATCAGCGCCAGGGCATCCGCGTTTCCCGGACCGGACAGAAAATCGTCCCGCGCATAGCTTTCGGCGTGATCGAGAGCGAGCGCGAGCTGGCGCGGGCGTGAGGACATTGCATTTAACGACGACACTACGGGACGCCTTGGCGGTTAAGAGGACGGAACACCGGTATAAAACGGGCTTTCCAGATAGCGCCCGATGGCAAAGCGGATCAGCACGCCGACCGCCGCGGCCAGCGGCACCGCGAGCAGCAGTCCGACGAAGCCGAACAGATAGCCGAACGCGAACAAAGCGAACATCAGCCACACCGGATGCAGGCCTACGCTGTGGCCGACCAGAAACGGCGATAACACATTGCTTTCGAGGAATTGGCCGACGAGGACCACGCCGGCAATGATGAGAATGTGACTCCAATCCGGGAAGAATTGCGCCAGCGCCACGGCGACCGACAGCACCAGTGCCGTCAACGACCCGACATAAGGAATAAAGCTGATCAGCCCGGACACGACGCCGATCAACAAGCCGAAGTTCAGGCCCGCCAAAGTGAGGCCGATGCCGTAATAGGTACCGAGGATGAGGCACAGGCCGGACTGCCCGCGCATATAAGCCGAGATCGTCCTGTCGATCTCGCTGCCGAGCCTGCGTACCGTCTCGCGCTGCGGTATCGGGATCAAGTGGTCGATGCCCCGCACCATGCGGTCCCAGTCACAGATCAGATAGAAGGCAACGACCGGGGTAATGATCACGAGCGAGAAGATCGAAATCAGCGCGCGGCCCTTGGTCCACAGCGAACTCAGAAAGCCGGTGACGTAACCGAGAGCCTGGTTCATCAGATCGCCGACCGCCTTGTCGGAGCCCGCGAGATTGTCGCCGACGAAGCTCTTGATCCACGGGTGGCCCGGATCGCTGACCATGCTTTGAATGCGCAATGCATAGTCCGGAGCGTGGACGATGAAGGCCGCAAACTGCCGCGACAGCACCGGCGCGATCAGCAGCACGAGCACCGTAAAGGCGACGACAAAGCCGCCGAGTATGAGCAGCGCCGCGACGAGCCGGCTCATTCCGCGCTTGGTGAGCTGCTTGGCCAGCGGGTCGAGCAGATAGGCTATCGCCATGCCGAGAACGAAGGGCAGCAAAATGGGCTTCAAGAGCCAGAGCAGGACGACCAGCGCGACAAGTGCGACAAGCCAGAACACGATATTGCGCTGGAATTGCATGTCGCTCCCTGTTCCGTGGCCGCCGTCAGTGCCCGGCGCCGAACGAGTTCATGTGGCGTACCCACTCCGCGAGATAGAAGCCGACCGAGAGCAAGGTCAAGACTGCGACCAGCCCCATCATGATTTCCGAGCCGATGGCGGCTTGAAAACCGAAAGCCTGTTCGGCCAGAACGAGTACGGCTAGCAGAATTTGCGCCACCGTATTGGCTTTCGAGACCATCAATGGCTTGATCGGCATCGGCTTGCCGACGAGCCACGACAGCATGAAGGCGCTGATGATCATAATGTCGCGCGAAACCACAAGAATGACCAGGAAGATCGGCAGCGCCCCGGCGATCCCGAGCGAAACATAGATCGAGACGATCAGCGCCTTATCGGCCAGAGGATCGAGGTAGGCGCCAAGCTCGCTTTTCATGTGAAAGCGCTTGGCGAGGAAGCCGTCGACACCGTCGCTGATGCCGGCAATGAGGAATAGCAGGAAGGCGATCCGCATCTGGCCCGACGTGATCGCCCAGACCACGATCGGCACCAACAGGATGCGCCCGAGCGTAATAAGATTAGGGATACTCAAACTAGGCCCCGGCTTGCGGCACGCTCTGATCGGACCCGTCGAGGTTCCCGCGCGCCATCGTTAGGTGCACAATATACTGACGACCGCGTCCTTGCGCACCCCGCGATTCCGACGTAGCAGGGGCCGGCATCATCGCCCCAGCCGGGGCGGATTCGCAGCGAATTGGTGGCTTTCGTGGATGAAGGGCGCTACGCGGCCGCCGGTGTCGATATCGACGCCGGCAATCGCATGGTGGATTTGATCAAGCCGCTGGTGCGCGGCACGGCGCGCCCGGGCGCCGACGCGGAAATCGGCGGATTTGGCGGTTTATTCGATCTCAAAGCGGCGGGTTTCTCGGATCCCATTCTGGTCGCGGCCAATGACGGCGTGGGCACCAAGGTCAAGATCGCGGTCGAAACTTCCCGTCACGACACCATTGGCATCGATCTTGTCGCCATGTCGGTCAATGATCTCGTCGTGCAAGGCGCGGAACCGCTGTTCTTTCTCGACTATTTTGCCTGCGGCAAGCTCGATCCGGCGGTGGGCGCGGCGGTCGTCAAAGGCATAGCAGCCGCCTGCCGCGAGGCCGGCTGCGCGCTGATCGGCGGTGAGACCGCCGAAATGCCCGGCGTCTATCACGGCGGCGATTACGATCTTGCCGGATTTGCGGTCGGCGCCGTCGGGCGGAAGGACCTCTTGCCGCGCGCGGATATCAAGGCGGGCGACGTCGTCGTCGGACTTGCTTCGACCGGCGTGCATTCGAACGGCTTCTCCCTGGTGCGCCGTATTGCGGCGACAGCCGGCCTTGCCTGGCACGATCCGGCGCCGTTCGATCCGTCGCGCAGTCTCGGCGAGGCCTTGCTCACGCCGACGCGGCTTTACGTGCGATCCTGTCTTGCCGCGATCCGCAAGACGCTGGCGGTGAAGGCGCTGGCGCATATCACCGGCGGCGGCTTCGTCGACAATATCCCTCGCGTGTTGCCGCCGGGTCTGGCGGTGTCGCTCGATCTCGACCGCGTTCCGGTTCTGCCGGTGTTCAAATGGCTCGCCGCAGCGGGCGAGATCGGTGCTCCCGAAATGCTGCGCACCTTCAACTGCGGCATCGGCATGATCGCCGTGCTCGATCCGGACGGCGCCGATGCCGCAACCGCGGAATTCGCCGCGAACGGCGAGACGGTGCTGCGGCTGGGCGAGGTCGTGACCGCGTCGGGCCGCGCCGCCGTCGGTTTTCGCGGAAGCCTCGATCTGTCGCGGTGAGCGCGATGGCGAAAAAACGCGTTGCCGTGCTTATTTCCGGCCGCGGGTCGAACATGATGGCGCTGATCGAGGCGGCTCGGAGCGAGGACTATCCCGCTGAAATTGTCCTCGTGGTGTCGAACGAGCCAAGCGCGTTGGGGCTTGCGCACGCGCGCGACGCCGGCATCGCCACGGCCATCGTCGATCATCGGCCGTTCGGCAAAAACCGCGAAGCCTTTGAGCGCGCGCTCGATGCCGAGCTCGCCGCGCACCGTATCGACATCGTCTGTCTCGCCGGCTTCATGCGGCTTTTGACATCGTGGTTCGTAACGCGTTGGAGTGGCCGCATCCTCAACATCCATCCGGCGCTGCTCCCGCAATTCAAGGGACTGCACACTCACCGCCGGGCGCTCGAAGCGGGCGTCACGCGGCACGGCGCCACCGTCCATTTCGTTGCCGTCGAGATGGATTCAGGCCCGATCGTGTTGCAGGATTCAGTGCCGGTGGTCGAAGGCGACACCGAAGCTGCGCTTGCGCAACGCGTGTTGGAGCTCGAGCACCGGCTCTATCCGCGGGCCTTGCGGCTCGTCGCCGAGAGCCTGCGGCATGATCCCTAAAGGTAGAAACTAGCTTCCCGCCTTCGCGAAACCCGCTTCCACCTTCGCACTCCGCGCTGCTGTGAACTTCCAACCTCCAAAGCTCACGGAGAGCGCGTAGAAGGGACGGCGGGCGCAGCAAGCTCGGATAAGCTCATGCTCAGATCTATAATCCGGCTCGCCTACTCATAAAGCGATCTTGATCGGTGCGGTTCGATCGATCTCCGCCATGCCCCGATAGCGACCAAATTCCGCAGCGCAGCGAAATGGCGCGACGGGCCGTCAATTGCCGCGCCACCCGTTCGGAGGCGCGGCGGCTCAGGTGATGGGTCTCCGCTTGCCGACCTGCCGGACTCGGAGCGGGCTCAATCACGGCGGCAGGGTCAAATGAAATTGTGGTCGCATTCGAGTTTGTGACGTTATAATTTCCTTCTCGATCCAACAGTGGGCTTTATTTGTGGTGCGCCATGATGCGCAAAATCGGACGCCAATGACGGAACCGCAGCCGCCGAGGATCGCGGACGACCGCCCGCATCGGATTCTTCTCGCTTATGTGCGTCAGGAATTCGAGGCTCCAGTCGGCGCCATTCTGGGTTACGCGGAGATTATGATCGAGGACGCCCAGCAGCAGGGGCACCATTCGATTATGGGCGACCTGCGGCGGCTGCATCAGGCCGGAATGAAGCTCAAGGAGCTGGTCTCGGGGCTGCTTGATCCGGCTTCCATGCACCAGGATTTCGCCGATTTCCGGCGCAATCTGCGCCACGACCTCAGGACGCCGATGAGCGCCATTAAGGGCTTCGGCGAGATGCTGCTGGAAGACGCGCAGGAAGCCCGAAATGAAGCCCTGGCCCATGATCTCGAGAAGCTGCTCGAAGCGGGGGCGCGTCTGCTGGCGCAGATCGATACGCTGGTCGACTTCACCGGAACGTCGCTTCCGTCGGCGACCGGCGGCATACCCGAGTCGGCGGCAGTGACCGCCGTACTGAAGTCGGTTCGGCCGCTTTCGCCGGCCGCTCCCAGCGAGGCCGGGTCGAGCCGCATTCTGATCGTCGACGATACCGAGGCGACCCGTGAGCTATTGTCGCGGCGTTTGGCGCGGGAGGGCCACCGCATCGTCGAGGCGGAAAACGGCCGGACCGCGCTCGAGCGGATTGCGGCGGAGACGTTCGATCTCATCCTGCTCGACATGATGATGCCGGACATCGACGGCTATGAAGTATTGACGCGGCTCAAAGCGGATTCGCGCTTTCGGCACATTCCAGTCATCGTGATATCGGCTCTCGACGAGATCGACAGCATCGTGCGCTGCATCGAGGCGGGCGCGGAGGATTATCTCTCGAAACCCTTCGATCCGGTTCTCCTGCGGGCACGTATCGGCGCGTCGCTGGAAAAAACGAGGCTGCGCGAGCGCGAGCAAGCGGCCATCGCCGAACTCAGGGCCGAGAAGGAAAGGTCGGAGACGCTACTTCGTAACATCCTGCCGAAGTCGATCATAGCGCGGATGCATCGCGGCGAGACGCCCATCGCCGACCGTTTTCACGACGTAACCATTCTCTTTAGCGACATCGTAGGATTCACGCGCATGTCGACGCGCCGCTCGGCAAGCGACGTCGTGGAGTTGCTCAATGCGATATTTTCCGCAGTCGATCGTCTGGCGATCGAGAACGGCATCGAGAAGATCAAGACGATTGGCGATGCCTATATGGCGGTGGCCGGCCTGCCCGAGCCGCGCGATGATCACGCCCAGGCGGTTGCCCGCCTGGCGCTAGCCATGCGCGAGGTCGTCGGCGAAGTGTCGCAGCATCATGGCGAAAATCTCAAAATCCGGATCGGCATTCATACCGGCAATACCGTCGCGGGCGTCATCGGCATGCACAAATTCGCCTACGATGTTTGGGGCGATACCGTCAACACGGCAAGCGCTATGGAATCGCACGGCATTCCGAACGAAATCCAGGTATCCCACACGAGCTTTATGCGCCTTTGCGACCGCTTCGTTCTGGAACCGCGCGGCTCGATTGAGATCAAGGGCAAGGGACACATGGAGACCTATTTTCTGCGCGGCGAGCGGCCGTAACTGGACGCCGCCCAATGAGCCGGCAACGCTTGCACTTGGTGCAACCGGGATGACATACAATACCGGCATCGGTTTGTTGGCGCGCGATTGTCGGGTAAGGACCACGCCAGGAACGGCTTGATGTCATATTTCTCGATCCGTGCGCGACTGATCTTCCTGGCGGTCCTGCTGCTTGCCATCCTGGCCGCAGCCTTGGCGCTCCTGACCCGCGAACTCGCGCGCGACTCGCGGGCGCTCTCCGACGAAGCGCGGCTCGTTTCCGTCGTCAGGAGCGCAAACAATGCGAGCAAGCATTTTGGCGATCTGAAATATTGGCTGACCGACTTTGCGGCGACCCAGGCGCCGGACTCGCAACACAAGGCCGAAGTGGCCAAAACCGAGGTCGACGGCGACCTCAAGACCATCGCAACCGTCAACGCCCAGGAGGTCGCGGTCGTCGAGCACGACGTCGATGCGTTGTGGGAATTGACGCAAAAGGCAGCCGACGCCTACTACACAAATGACGACAGCGCGGGTGGAAACGCGCTCATGGTGCAGGCGCAATCGCGCATTATCAATGTCAACAACGAGATCGACGACATCGTCAATCGCGTTGAGCGGCAGGCGCTGTCGCGACGCGACGCTTCAGTCAGCGATGCTCGGCGCGCGGTAGACCTGTCGGTCCTCGGCGGCCTCATCGCTCTCGCTATTGCGCTCACCATTACGGGGCTGATCGTACGTTCCATCAACGCCCCACTGCGTCGCCTCGAGCGCAGCTTGAACGACATCACGCAAGGCCGGCTTGATGCTCCGATCCCGGCGGCCGGCCGAGACGAGATCGGCGGGATGACGCGAGCGCTGGCGATGTTGCGCGACAGCCTCATTGCGAGCCGCCGACTGGAGCAGGAACGCCAGCGCGCCGAGGCGGAAGCCGGGCGTGCCCAGGCCCGGCTCGGCGAGGCGATCGAGGCCATCTCGGAGGGATTTGCACTCTACGACGCCAACGACCGGCTGGTCATCTGCAATCGCCGCTTCAAGGAAATGTATGCGAGCACCGCTCTCGCGATCACGCCTGGACTGCAGTACGAGACCATTCTGCGCGCCGCGGCCGTGACGGGCATTATCCCCGCGGCTTCGGACCGCGGCGACGCCTGGGTCGCCGAGCGGCTTGACCGCCATCGCAATCCCAAAGGCGCTTTCGAACAGCAGCGCGGCCGCGGCGTTTGGCTCAAGATCAGCGAGCGGCGAACGGCTGACGGGGGAATCGTCGGCGTCTTCACCGACATCACCGAGCTGAAAGAGCGCGAGCTGCAGCTTGGCGAGTTGGTCGACCGGTTGGCCGAAGCGCGGGACGCCGCGATGGAGGCGACGGTCGCCAAGAGCCGGTTTCTCGCCAATATGAGCCATGAGCTGCGCACGCCACTCAACGCCGTCATCGGCATCACGGAAATGCTCATGGAGGATGCCGAGGACTCCGGCGACCACGGCGCACGCGAGCCATTGGGCCGGATCGCGCGTGCCGGCAAGCATCTGCTGCAACTGATCAACGAAGTTCTCGACCTGTCGAAGATCGAGGCCGGAAAGCTCGAGATCAATTACGAGCCAGTTGCCGTGGCATCGCTGGTCAGCGATGTCGTCGGCGAAGCCGAGCCGCTCGCGGCAAAGAACGGCAACCGGCTGGTGGTCGATTGTGCCGCCGACATCGGCACCGTCCACTCCGATCCGACTCGCTTGCGGCAGATCATGCTCAATCTTCTCAGCAACGCCTGCAAATTCACCGAAAAGGGCAGTGTGTCGCTGTCCGTCGCTCGCGACCGCGCGAACGGCGCCGATTGGATCGCGATACGTGTCGTCGACACCGGCATCGGCATGACCAAGGAACAGCTCGGTCGGCTGTTCCAGGAATTCAGCCAGGCCGACAGCTCGACGACCCGGAAATATGGCGGCACTGGGCTGGGGCTCGCGATTAGCGACCGGCTTTGCCGCATGCTGGGCGGCTCGATTAACGTCGAAAGCGAGCCGGGCGTCGGCACGACCTTCAGCGTACGCTTGCCCGCCGAGCGACCTGGCGTCCCGGACGCCGCGGCGATCGCGACGGCGCCGGTGCCGTCGGGGCAGGCGCCGACGCGCACCGACCGCATCCTGGTGATCGACGATGATGCGACCGTGCGCGATCTGATGCGTCGCTATTTGAGCCGCGAGGGCTTCGACGTCGTCACCGCCGGCGGCGGGCGGGAAGGCCTCGATGTTGCCCGCGAGATGCATCCCTCGGTCATCACGCTCGACGTCTTCATGCCGGACATGGACGGCTGGAGCGTGCTTCAGGCGATCAAGCAGGATCCGGAACTGAATGGCATACCGGTCATTATGATGACGATCTCCGACGAAAAGCAGAAGGGGATGACGCTCGGCGCCTCGGGATATTTGACAAAGCCGATTGATCGCGCGCAACTCGCCCAATTGCTCGACCGCTTCAAGAATGTTGCGACGATGCCGCGCGTGCTCGTCGTCGAGGACGATCTAAACGCCCGCGAGATGATGCGGCGGCTGCTCGTGGGCGAAGGCTGGGCGGTGAGCGTCGCGGGCAACGGGCGTGAAGCACTGGATCGGCTGGCCGCCGAACGACCCAATCTCATTCTGCTTGACCTCATGATGCCGGAAATGGACGGGTTCGAGTTTCTCGCCGAGTTTCGCAAAAACCCGATATTCGCTTCGACTCCGGTTATCGTCGTCACCGCGGCGGACCTCAGCGTCGCGGATCGGCGCCGCCTCGACGGCGGCGTGGAGAACATTCTTCAGAAGGCGGCATCCGGCCAGGAAGATTTGCTGCGCCAGATTCGCGGCCTCGTCGGGCGCTATGCCGGCGTGGCGAACGTGAGCGTGAGGAACAGTTGACGATGGTGAAGATTCTCTACGTCGAGGACAATGAGGATAATCTCTACATGCTGTCCAACCGCCTGAAGCGACGGGGCTATGAGGTCGTTCTGGCGCGCGACGGCGAGCAGGGGATTGCGATGGCGTCCAGTGAAGGACCGGCGCTCATTCTCATGGATTTGAGTCTGCCGGTGATCGACGGCTGGGAGGCGACGCGGCGGCTCAAAGCCGAAGCCATCACGCGGAATATTCCGGTCATCGCGCTTTCGGCACATGCGATGGCGGGCGACCGTGAAAAGGCGATCGCGGCCGGCTGCGATGATTACGATACCAAGCCCGTCGACTTGCCGCGCCTGCTGGAAAAGATCGCTGCCTTGCTTGGCCGTCATGTGCCCGACGGAGCGCCGCCACCGGGATAAGCAGACTCTATTGCGAGGTTCGCATCCGGGCTGCCTACTCGCGCGGCCTAAAAAAGGCGCTGGCCTAGCGTCAACGTGCCCATCTTCCGCGCTTCGGCCACCGCTTCGCCGGCAACAACAACGCCACACAAATCGCACTGAAAGGCGAGCAGATCGGGCAAACCGTTGGTGGCGATCGTCCGCGCAAACCGCATGGACATCCCACAGTTTACACAGGACACCGGCGCGTGTTCTTCGGAAGAATCGCTGTTCACTTTGGTCTTCTCGCTATGTGAAGATTGAGTAGTCGCTCTCTTGGTAGGAGTATCGCCGAATGCCCTTACAAAATCGCGGCAACCTTCGTTCAAAATTTAATTGTTGTGTGCCACGGACATAAGTCGGTCATGGCATAGCGTCCGGTCACTACTTGACCTCTTGGGCTGGCTAATCCCACTAGACGACGGCTAAGCGGAGATCTTGATCGCGGCCTCGCCCTTGGCGCGGAACGGCCGGCGGAACCGACCCGCCCGGAGGCGTGGCGGGCTTGTTATTGCCGAGATGTAATCCAGTGAGGCTTTCGCAGCGCGGCACTTGACGGCGGCTTGGGTCCGTTCCGAGTCAATCGCCACCTCGACGATCACTGGCCTGCGCGGCAGCTAAGCACCGATCGCTGCCGAATTGATGGGCCGCAAACGCATCGTGCACCGGCCGAGTCACCGCCTGCACTAGGCCGCGACCAGGCCGGCGACCTCTAGCGGCAGCGAAAAGAATCTCTTGCCCTCGGCATTGCGCACTTCAATCGACCAGCCGAACCAAACGCCGGTTGGGTCGTGCTGTAAAATGTTCGCGGTTTCGTGTGCAAACTCAATCGCACTCTCGATACTTCCAAACTCATCCCCGCGGTAGTCGTACACCGCCTGATTTTTGGCCGTGTAATCGAAGAAAAAGCGCTTCATGCTGCACCTGCCAATATTGTCGTGTACGGGTTATAAGTAGATTCTGCTATGATCGGATTAAATCGATAAATAAACATCTCAGAAAATAAGTTCCCTTTTTAGCGGATATAGGCCACGGCCGACCGAATGAAGTCGTCGATCTCTGGTCCGCCGCAACGCTGGAAGCGGGTATTTGTCTATTTCACCGGCCGGTCCGCTTTGGCGGTCCTTGCGCGCACAGGACCGGCATCGTCTCGACCGCCGCGACGCACAGGCCGCGTCCGACCAATAAAAAACCCCCGGACGCAAGCCGGGGGCTACGAGGTTCCGAAGCAGCACTGTCTCACGCAACCTTTAGATTTTCCGCCGAGGTTCTACCGCGGTTCGTGACAAGCTCGTATTCGACTTCTTGTCCGTCATTGAGCGTGCGCAGCCCGGCACGCTCGACGGCGGAGATATGAACGAACACATCCTTGTCACCGCTCGACGGCTTGATGAACCCGTAGCCTTTCGTTGGATTAAACCACTTGACGCTGCCTTTCTGCATCGTCTGTCTCCTAATTCATTCCAGATGTCGGTGAAGACACGGGCGACAATCTCCGCACCTGCGTGCAGATGTCGAGGCTCGCGCCACAAGCCAGATTTTGGGGGAAGTCCGAAACGGGGAAGTCGAATGCGAGATCGTCGGCAAGACAGCACCGGCTGGATGACCAAAATCCGATTGCCCGCGAAGGAAGCCGCAGAAATGCGGCGCAACCATGGCTTTGAAAGCGCGTCAGCGGACGGTCGTTTCACCGGCGGCGGCCGCAATCTTGGCGTCGTGCACGCTCCGCCAGAGTCCGCCGACGCCGATGGCGAAGAGCGCGCCAGCACCCGCGGCGGCGAACCCGATTTGCTGCGTCAACGTCGCGCCGAACGCCGCGGTCAAATGCGCCGTCACGGCGGGATCGGTCGCGATGACGCCGCCCGCGATCCAACCGAGCAGCGCCGAGCCCGCCCACACGAAAATCGGAAAACGGTCGGTCAGCGCCATGATCAGCGCCGCGCCGATGGTTATCAGAGGAACGGAGACGACAAGCCCGATGGCGAGCAACAAGAGATTGCCCTCGGCGATCGCCGCTATGGCGATGACATTGTCGAGGCTCATGACGATGTCGGCGATCGCAATCAGCATCACGGCGCGCCATAAATGGACCACCGCTTGCACCTCGTCCCGGTCCGGCTCTTCGGGCACGATAAGTTTGGCGGCGACAAACAATAGCGCCGCCCCGCCGCCGAGCTTGAGATAGGGCAAGAGCATCAGCCGCGCGAACACGCCGACGAAAACAATTCGCAGGATAACGGCCACACCGGCGCCGAGGACTATGCCCCAACGCCGTTGCGGCGGCGGCAGGGCGCGGCAGGCCATCGCGATGACCACGGCATTGTCGCCGGACAATAAAAGATTGACGAAGACGATCTGCAACACGGCGAACCAAAACGCCGTGTAACCCAATTGCCCGACGCTCGCATCAATCCAGTCGTGCCACAGTGCCGGATGGAGCAATTGCGCGATCACATGCACGAGGCCCAGCCTCAGCCGACGATTTCATTTCCCGAGAAAAATTGCGCGATCTCCTTCTCGGCGGTGTCGGCGGCATCCGAACCGTGCACCGAGTTTTCGCCGATCGATTGCGCATGCGCCTTACGAATCGTGTTCGGCGCGGCCTTGGCCGGATCGGTTGCCCCCATCAGATCGCGATAAGCCGCAACGGCGTTGTCGCCTTCGAGCACTTGCACGACGACCGGACCCGAAATCATGAAATCGACCAGTTCACCGAAAAATGGCCGCGCGCGATGGACCGCGTAGAAGGTCTCGGCTTGATCGCGGCTCATGCGAATCCGCTTCTGCGCGACGATGCGCAGGCCCGATTTTTCGATCATCGCATTGATGGCCCCCGTCAGATTGCGGGCGGTGGCATCCGGCTTGATGATCGAAAATGTACGCTCGATCGTCATCAACTGGTCCTTTGTGAAGAGAAATTTTCACGGCTGCAGAAACGGCGCAGAACCGCGCCGGGCTTATAGCCTCCGAGCACCATCCGGGCAAGCGCAGCGCCAAATCCTGGACGAAGGCGAGGCGGAGCCGATGAACGCGCGGTGAACGAGCCGCCGGCTGCGCATTCAGCTTGATAAATTCGCGATAAATCCCGCCGTCAGTGCCGGTTCAGGCGGCGGCGTTAAAATCCGTGATCATGAACCAAAGGGCCGCTCGGCCTGACCAACACACGACGACGCATAACAGCGTCAGAACCAAGGAGATCCCACATGCTGCGCAAGACAATCCTGGCGCTCGCCACTTGCGTCACACTCGGCGCCGCGGCGCTCACCCCGACTGCCGCTTCGGCTCACTGGGGCGGCTGGCACGGCAGCTGGCATCACGGCTGGGGCTATCGGCCCGTCGTCCGCGTCTATGCCGGCCCGGTCTACGCCGGCTGCATGGTGCGGCGCTGGGTCTACACGCCCTATGGACCGGCACTGCGCTGGGTCAACCGCTGCTATTGATCCGGCCCGGACAGCATCGCGGACCCCGGTCTTGCAGAGACCGGGGTCGAGCGTTTGCTAAATCTTCGCGGGTAAAACTCGGCGATCTGACCAAGCTCAGGTCTGATTGTTCTTCTTCTGCGGCTTCGTCGACTTCGCGGCCTTCTTCTTTTCCGGCGGCGGGTTCGACGTCTGAGCGGCGCGATCCATCTCGGTCAATGTCCCACGCTCGAAGCGATAGACGCCGGGCCGCGGGCCCGCATTGAAGGTCAGGACGGCAGAGCGATCGCCATTTGAACTCTTGCCGATTTGGACGGCGCTGGGCTGACCGGCGCGGAAGACCACGTCGCACTCGTTCATGCCGAGCGCGATACCGCCGCCGAGCAGCGATGCCGTATCGGGAACGGGCAGCGCGCTCGTCGCCTGAGTGCCCGGAGCGGCCGCGGGCGGCTGTGGTTGCGCTCGAGCCGGGCAACCGCCATTGGCGTCGACCAGATCGTTCGGCGTGACCGGGCGCTGACGCTGCTTGGTCTCCGCCAGTTCGGAAAACGTATAGCCACCGGCGTTCCGCCCCCCGATGTCGAGCGGCTTGGAAAACCAGTTCTGGGCGGTGTCGAAATCGACATTGGCGCAGCCGCCGAGCGCAACGGCAAGCGCCAGCGCCGCAATCACGCCGGACCGATTAAATCGAAAACGCACCCGGATCCCCCGAACCTCGTCCTGCGCAATGGATGCGCCGGTTTGTGGTGCGATGATGGCACGCCACGGCGCCCTATATTAGCCAATTCCGCTCCCGACCGAGGCCCCGTCCGGGCAGAGAATGAATATGGTTAAGACCAGAAGTATTGCGATAACAATGAGTTAGGGAGGACGCAGCAAAAATCCACGGCGCCTTCGGAAAATAGTGATGAAGATCACGGACAGATTGGGAAGCGCCCGCGACTCTGAACTGTCATAATCTGGGGCGCTTTCGCCGCGCCGGGAGAGTTCATGCATTTGCAATTTGTCGGCTGCGGCGACGCTTTCGGCTCCGGTGGGCGCTTCAACACTTGCTTCAATTTGGTCGGACGGGACTTCAATGCGCTGATCGACTGCGGCGCCACCTCCGTGGTTGCGCTGAATAAGCTTGCGATCCGTTGCAACGACATCGGCATCGTCTTCATCACGCATTTCCACGGCGACCATATCGGCGGGCTACCGTTCTTCCTCCTTGAAGCGAACTACGTCCTCAAGCGCCGAGAGCCGCTCCTCATTGTCGGGCCGCCCAGCCTGAAATCGCGCTATGCGGGGGTGATGGAGAGCGCCTTTCCCGGCACCAAGGCGCTGGAATTATCGTTCCCGCTGACCCTTCAGGAATTGGCAGTCGGCGAGCGCACCGAGATCGGCCCGCTGCAAGTCACCGCATTTCATGTCGTGCATGACGATCGGGCCGGGCCATGTCTCGGCTTTCGCATCGAGGCCGAAGGCAAGGTGATTGCCTTTTCGGGCGATACCGAATGGACTGACACTCTGATCGACGTCGGTCGCGCCGCCGACCTGTTCATCTGCGAATCTTATACCCGCGACAAGCCGATCAAGAGCCACATGGCGTTGAGCACGCTGGAACAACATCTCGATCAGATCCGCCCCAAGCGCCTGATACTCACCCATATGAGCGACGACATGCTGGCGTGCCGCAGCGAGCTGAATCACGAAACCGCCGAAGACGGCATGATCGTCGAGCTCTGATTGTGTCTCAAACAAAGCGCACCGCGTAGATCGGCGGCAAATGCGCATTGATGAGAGCCCAATGCTCGCCGCCGTCGTCGCGGCTCCATGGCGCCGGACACGGGGCTGTGCGACGAAGCGCACAGCCAGCACCTCAGCGGCGGTTGCACCGACAACGCGCCTTGGGGAACCAAGTTTCGCAGGTGACCGGTGAAATGGACTTCGGCCATCGCCGGGCGCCGGGCCCCATCAAGCGCCGAGGGCTGCCTCAACCGCCTTCAGCGCGGCATCTGCCTTCGATCCGTCGGGACCGCCGGCCTGCGCCATATCGGGCCGGCCGCCGCCGCCTTTGCCGCCAAGTACCTCGGCCGCTTTGCGCACGAGGTCGACGGCATTGAAACGCGCCACGAGATCAGTGGTGACGCCAACGACGACGCCGGCCTTGCCGTCCTCGGTAACGCCGACAATGGCGACGACGCCGGAGCCGACTTTCTTTTTGCCTTCGTCGGCTAGGCTGCGCAGGTCCTTGAGGTCGATGCCTTCGACCGCGCGCGCCATCAGCTTCACGTCGCCGATGCTCCGTACGCCATCGGCGCCGTCGCTCTTGCCGCCGCCGTCCGCGCCGCCCGACATACCACCCGACATCGCGAGCTTCTTTTTAACGTCGGACAAGTCGCGTTCAAGCTTCTTGCGATCTTCAAGCACAGTCTTCGCGCGCGCCGTGACTTCGCCGATCGGGGCTCGCAATTCGTCCGCGATCTCGCGAAGACTGCTTTTGAATCTGTTGAGTTCGTGCCGCGCGGCGGTTCCGGTGATGGCTTCGATGCGGCGCACACCGGAGGCCACTCCGCTATCGCCGACCACCGAGATGAGCCCGATGTCACCGGTGCGCCGCACATGCGTGCCGCCGCACAATTCGACCGACCAGCCCATGGTGTTGCCGCCGCCTTCGCCCAATCCTTCACCCATGGCGACTACACGCACTTCGTCGCCGTATTTCTCGCCGAACAGCGCGCGCGCGCCGGAGGCCCGCGCATCGTCGAGCGGCATTACCCGCGTCGTCACCGGCGAATTCTGCAACACCATATCGTTGGCGATATCTTCGACCCGCGTGACCTCTTCGCCCGACATCGGTTTCGGATGCGAGAAGTCGAAACGCAGCCGGTCGGGCGCGACCAGCGAGCCTTTTTGCGCCACGTGATCGCCGAGCACCTGCCGCAGCGCTTCGTGAAGCAGATGCGTCGCCGAATGATTTTTGCGGATGGCGCCACGCCGGCCATGATCGACGTCGAGCGCCAGCGCCGCGCCCGGTGTCAGCGTGCCTACCTCGACGATGCCGCTATGCACGAACAGATCGCCGAGATGCTTTTGCGTGTCGGTCACTTTGAAGCGCACGCCGTCACCCGTCATGGTGCCGGTATCGCCGACCTGGCCGCCGGACTCGGCGTAGAACGGCGTTTGATTGAGGACGACGGTGCCGCTCTCGCCCTTGGTGAGCGCCGCAACTTCCTTGCCGTCGCGCACCAGCGCCGCCACCACCCCGGCGGCGCTCTCGGTCTCGTAGCCGAGAAATTCCGTGGCGCCGAGCTTTTCGCGCAAACCGAACCACACCGCCTCGTCGGCAGCCTCCCCGGAGCCGGCCCATGAGGCGCGCGCTTTCTTGCGCTGCTCGTCCATGGCGTCGGTGAAGGCCGCAATATCGACCCCGATGCCGCGCGGCCGCAGTGCGTCCTGCGTCAGATCGAGCGGAAAGCCGTAAGTGTCGTAGAGCGTAAAGGCCGTGACGCCGTCGAACATGTCGCCCTTCTTGAGCGACTTCGACGCCTCATCGAGGATCGCGAGCCCGCGCTCGAGCGTGCGGCGGAAGCGTATTTCCTCAAGCTTCAAGGTCTCGGTGATCAGCGCATCGGCCCGATGCAATTCCGGATAGGCCTGGCCCATCTCGCGCACCAGCACCGGCACGAGACGCCACATCAGCGGCTCCTTGGCGCCGAGCAATTCGGCATGCCGCATGGCGCGGCGCATGATGCGGCGAAGCACATAGCCACGGCCTTCGTTCGACGGCAGCACGCCGTCGGCGATCAGAAACGAGCTCGCGCGCAGATGGTCGGCGATGACGCGATGCGAGGCTTTTTGATCACCGTCGGGCTTGACGCGGGTGAGATCGGCGACGGCGTCGATCAGCGCGCGAAACAGATCGATCTGGTAATTATCGTGGGTGCCCTGCAGCACGGCCGCCATGCGCTCGATACCCATGCCGGTATCGATCGACGGGCGCGGCAGATCGACCCGCTTGCCGCCCGGAAGCTGCTCGTATTGCATGAACACGAGGTTCCAGATTTCGACAAAGCGGTCGCCTTCGGCCTCGGGTGAGCCAGGCGGGCCGCCCCAGATCTTGTCGCCGTGATCGTAGAAAATCTCCGAGCACGGACCGCAAGGGCCGGTATCGCCCATGGCCCAGAAATTATCGCTGCCGGCGATGCGCAGAATCCTACTCTCGGGGAGTCCGGCGATCTTCTTCCACAGCCGGAACGCCTCGTCATCGTCGACATAGACGGTCGCGGTGAGCCGATCCGCCGGGACGCCGTATTCCTTGGTGATGAGATTCCAGGCGAGTTCGATGGCGCGTTCCTTGAAGTAATCGCCGAACGAGAAATTGCCGAGCATCTCGAAAAACGTGTGATGCCGCGCCGTATAACCGACATTGTCGAGGTCGTTATGCTTGCCGCCGGCGCGCACGCATTTCTGCGCGGTAACGGCGCGCGAATAGGGCCGCTTTTCGAGGCCGGTAAAGACGTTCTTGAACTGCACCATGCCCGCATTGGTGAACATCAGCGTCGGGTCGTTGCGCGGCACGAGCGGCGAACTGGGCACGATTTCGTGCCCCTCGCGCGCGAAATAGCCGAGGAAGGCCGATCGAATATCGTTGACGCCGGTCATGGTGGGGCAACTCTCTAGCCACACGCTGCTTTCCTGTCCAGGAAAGCGAAGTCCAAAGCGACGGTTAACGGCGGAATTGATGTGCCGCCGCAAAGCATATAAGCGCTGTGGCAATGAACGAGCAGAGTCCCATTACCCCCCTTCCCCACACCCTCCAAGACCGGTTGAGCCAAGGTCGCTTCGTGATGACGGCGGAGTTGGCGCCGCCGGTGTCCTGCGACGCAGACGAGCTTTTGCGCAAGGCCGCGGGCCTCAAGGGTCTGGCGGATGCGGTCAATGTCACCGATGGCGCCGGCGCCCGCGCCCATATGGCGGCGCTTGCGGCCGCAAGCCTCCTGGTCGGCGCCGGCATCGAGCCGATCCTCCAAATCACCTGCCGCGACAAGAACCGCATCGCGCTGCAGAGCGAATTGATGGGGGCGGCCGCGCTCGGCATCAAGAACCTCCTGATCCTCACCGGCGACGACCCCAAGGCCGGCGACCAGCCCGAGACCAAGCCGGTATTCGACGTCGATTCGAAGACACTGATCGAGACCGCGCGGCGGCTGCGCGACGAGGGCACGCTGCCGACCGGCCGCAAGGTCGCGGGCCGTGCCCCCTTCTTCATCGGCGCGGCCGACATGCCGATCGACCCGCCGGCCGGCTGGCAGCCCAATTCGCTCCTCGGCAAGGTCAAGGCCGGCGCGCAATTCTCGCAGACGCAGTTCTGCATGGATGCGGACGTCGTGCGCCGCTATGTCGGCGCGCTCGAACAGGCCGGCATCACCAAGCAACTCGCCATCCTGATCGGCGTCAATCCGCTGCGCTCGGCGAAATCCGCCGCCTGGATGAAAAGCCACCTCTTCGGCACAATCATCCCCGACGCCTTCATCGAGCGCATGGAAAAAGCCGCCGATCCGGCGCGCGAGGGCGTGCACATCTGCGTCGAACTGATCGAGGAGCTATCGACCATCCCGGGCGTCGCCGGCGTCCACATCATGGCGCCGGGGAATGACGCGGCGATCCCGGAGGTGATCAGGGCGGTGAGAAGCGGTCATGAAAGACCGTCGTCTCATTGACGTTCGACGCCGGCGCAACGTTGTCGCCGGTAACCGAACGGCGCCATCAAGAAACGCGAGGTTTCTCTTCCTGAACCGCCGCGGCCGGCGCACGGATGACGCAGATCAATCCGCCCGGTTCGTAAGCGACACGCACCGCGCCGCTCAATTCAGCGGCGAGCGCCGTCTCAAGCAGGCGCGAGCCGAAACCCTTGCGTGCCGGCGGCGTCACGGCCGGCCCGCCACTTTCGGTCCACGTCAATACCAGGTCTTTTGCTCCCGCATCCCGGGCTTCGACTTGCCAGACCAGTTCGACGCGGCCGTGCGGCGTCGAGAGTGCGCCGTATTTCGCAGCATTGGTACAGAGCTCATTAAGCGCCATGGCGAGCAGCAGCGAACTGCGCGGCGCCAGTCGAAAATTGGCTCCCGTCAGCCGAAAACGCGCGGCATCGCCGGCGGCGAATACGCCAACCGCGGTCTTCACGACATCGACGAGGTCGGCGCCAGCCCATGCTTCGCCGGTGAGCAGATCGTGCACGCTTGAAAGTGCCATCAAGCGCGCGGTCAAGGCGGCGCGCGCCTCGCGCATGGATACGCCTTCGAGCAGCGTTTGGCTCGCGATCGCCTGGACGGTCGCCAGCGTATTCTTCACGCGGTGGTTCAATTCATTGACGAGCAGCGAGCGCCGCTCCTCATTGACCCGCAGCGCCTCGACCATGCGGTGCCGCTCGGTCACGTCATTGCAAACGACCAGCACGCCGCCGACCCCGCCCGCTTTGGTTTCGTCATCGATCGGGCTGAAACTGTAAGTCCACCAGACGTCCTCGCGCCGGCCGTGACGGGTCACCGGCACGAGATGGTCCTCATGCCAGGTCGCACCCTCTCCGGCGAGGACCATTTCGATCTGCGGACCGATGATGTCCCAGATTTCTTCCCAGCACTCGCGGCCGCGCTGGCCGAGCGCGCGTGGGTGGCGCTCCGGACCCATCGTCTGGCGGTAGGCATCATTGTAGAACTGAATGAGTTCTGGACCCCACCAGATGAACATGGGATGGCGGGTATTGAGCAGAAGCCTGACGGTTGTGCGCAGGCTCTGCGGCCAGCTCTCTGCCGGTCCAAGCGGCGTTGCCGCCCAGTCATGAGCGCGCATGAGCGCACCCATTTCGCCTCCGCCCGCGAGAAAATCGCGGCGGCCTTCCGCGCCGATCTCCGCGTTGTCCGCATTTCCTTCGCTCGAACGCATACTTCCGGGCTCAAAGACGGTTGCCGACCCGCGCCCGGCGCGAGAAACCACGCCCGACGATACCAAGGTGCATGGTGGGGCACCTGCCCCCTTGCTCATAAATCGTCTGACGGACGAGATGCAACTTTGATTAACCGTTGCATTCTGTAAATTGACCCATGTCAGGTTGGCCTCCAGGCCCCAACTGTGTCCTCCACCGTGCTTATGTTGATTTCGGATGTCAGCGTACGGTGCACCGGACATCTGTCGGCAATCTCCATCAGCCGCGCGCGTTGGGCGGCATCGAGATCGCCCTCGAGCGTGATCATCCGCTCGATACGATCGATCATACCTTCCTTGGTCTCGCACTCGGCGCAATCATTCGCATAAATCCGGCCGTGCCGGAGCCGGACGCTGACGCGCGTCAACGGGATCTTTTTGTGATCGGCATAAAGCCGCAGCGTCATCGACGTGCAGGCGCCGAGCGCCGCCAACAGAAGATCGTAGGGACCGGGGCCGCTGCCGAGCCCGCCCGGGTCCTTCGGCTCGTCCGCGATCAGATGATGCCGGCCGGAGATGATTTCCTGCTGGAATTGACCATGCAGGGTTTCGCGCACGACGACCGTGTTGAATGGAGTGTCGTCAGCAGATCCCGTTTCGGCGGCCATCGGCATCTCCCACGGAGCAATAATTTATCGCCCAAGCTCCCGCATCGCCGCGTCCAACCCCTCGATGGTCAGCGGAAACATCCGCCCGCCCAGCACCTGCCGCATCATTTTGATCGAGGCGGTCATGTCCCATTCGCTTTTGGGCACCGGATTGAGCCAGACGCAGGACGGATAGGTCGCAGCGACACGCTCCATCCAGACCCGGCCGGCTTCTTCGTTGAAGTGCTCGACCGAGCCGCCCGGCGCCATGATTTCGTAAGGCGACATCGCCGCATCGCCGACGAAGATCACTTTGTAGTCGTGCGGATAGGTGTGCAGCACATCCGAGGTCGGCGTCGTCTCGGTCCAGCGCCGCGCGTTCTGTTTCCACACTTTCTCGTAGAGGCAATTGTGGAAATAAAGATGCACCAGATGCTTGAACTCGGTCTTGGCGGCGGAGAACAGTTCCTCGGTGGCCTTGACGTGCCAATCCATCGAGCCGCCGACGTCGAGGAACAACAGCACCTTGATGGTGTTGTGCCGCTCCGGCCGCATCAGGATATCGAGATAGCCTTTGTGCGCGGTGCCCCGGATGGTGCCGTCGAGATCGAGCTCGTCCGGCGCGCCGGTGCGGGCAAACTTACGCAACCGACGCAGCGCGATCTTGATGTTGCGGGTGCCGAGTTCGACGTCGCCGGCGAGATCCCTGAATTCGCGCTTGTCCCAAACCTTCACCGCGCGGAAATTGCGGTTGGTGTCCTGACCGATGCGGATGCCTTCGGGATTGTAGCCATAGGCGCCAAACGGCGACGTGCCCCCTGTGCCGATCCATTTCTTACCGCCCTGGTGGCGGCCTTTCTGTTCGGCGAGCCGTTGGCGCAGCGTTTCGAGAAGTTTGTCGAGGCCGCCCAGCGCCTCGATCTGCTTCTTCTCCTCCTCGGTGAGATATTTCTCCGTCAGCTTCTTCAGCCACTCGGCGGGAATTTCCGCGTTCAGCGCCTGCTCGACGAGGTCGAGGCCCTTGAAGACGTGGCCGAACACGCGGTCAAACTTGTCGAGATTGCGCTCGTCCTTCACCAGCGCGGTGCGCGACAGATAATAGAAATCCTCGACGCGGCGAGAGGCGACGTCTTTCTCCATCGCCTCCATCAGCGTCAGATATTCGCGCAGCGTCACCGGCACGCCGGCTTGTTTCAGCTCATGGAAGAAGGTCGCGAACATCGGGCTATTCTAGTCCCGAGCAGCATCGCATCGCTATCGCCCCGCAGCGCGACTCGAAAAATCACGAAACAAAAAACTAAGCCATTGATAATAAAGTATTTTATTATTTTAAAGATATATCTTGCGTTATAGCTTCGCATGATCTATCTAAAGATACATCTTAATCAGCGGAGTGCGCATAATGCACAGACACGGACATCACGGACACGACCACCACGATCATGAAGGCGGCAAATGGGCTGCCGGACGCCATCGCCGCCGCTTCGGCGGCTTCGGTTTTGGCGGCAAGCACGGCATGGGCGGCATGAACCCCGACGACATGCGGGCCGGCCGGATGCTGGCCCAGGGCGACCTGCGGCTTCTCGCTCTGGCGCTGATCGCGCAGGCGCCGCGGCACGGCTATGAGATCATCAAGCTGGTCGAGGAAAAGACCGCGGACTGGTACTCGCCGAGCCCGGGCATCGTCTATCCGACGCTGACCTATCTGGAAGAGGCGGGCTATGTTACCGCCGCGACCGAGGGCTCGAAAAAGCTCTACACCATCACCGACGAGGGCCGCGCCCATCTCGACCAGAACGGCGATCTGGTGAAGGTCGTTCTCGACCGATTGGCCTCGCTCGGCGAGCGCATCAATCGCTGGCGCCGCGCCGCACGCGGCGAACGCGAGGGTCGACGCGATCTGCCGCCGCTGGTCGAAGCCACCTTCGATCATCTGCGCGAGACGGTGCGCAAGCGGCTCGACAACGATGCCGAGGCGGAAGCACGCCTCGTTGAAATCCTCGCCCGCGCCGCAGGCGAATTGCAAAAAAACTGACGCCGGCCGGGTTCACGCGGCGCGGCGCGCCGCGTGCGATCCCGGTTGCGCGAAGGCGTCCGGCGTATGCACGTGCTCGGGCCGGATACCCACGCCCAGCAAGAGCGCGGGCAAGCGGCGGAGCAGCGGAACCATCCCTGTCAGCTTAAATAACAGCGGCGGCTTCGGCCGCTCTGTTCCTCCCAGAACGCGACTGACGACTCGCTTCTGAATGGTGAGTTGCAGCCACTGCGTGAAGCGCACCGGCAGGGTGCGGCGAGCCTGGATCGCCTGCAGATCGCTGTCTTTGACCGTGCCGGCTTTGAGCGGCGCGGCCAGCCGATTGGCGGCGGCGACCGCATCCTGCACGGCGATGTTGATGCCGACGCCGCCGATGGGCGACATCGCGTGCGCCGAATCGCCGATGCAGATCAGCCCCGGGCGCCACCATTGTTGCAGCCGGTCGACGCTGACGCTTAACAGCTTAACGTCGTCCCAGCTTTTCAACTCGCCGATGCGGTTACTGACAAAGGGCGACATCTCAACCACCGCGTCGCGGAACGCGCCGAGGCCCTTCGCCTTGATCCCATCGATGCCGCCTTTCGGAATCACATAGGCGCATTGCCAGTAATCGCCGCGGTCGAGCATGAGCATCATCCTGCCAGCCTCGACGTGGCCGAAGGTGTCGGCGCTGTCGTCGGGGTGGCGCGACAGGCGAAACCACAGCACATCCATCGGCGCCCCATAGTCCTCGCTTGCGAAGCCGGACTTTTCGCGAACCGTCGAGTGGCGGCCGTCACAGCCGACCACAAGACCGGCGCGGATCGTAAGGCTCCCGTCCGGCGTCTCGGCGCGCACGCCCGCGACCCGCCCGGCCTCCTCGATCAGATCGGTGGCCGCCGCCTGCATGCGCAAATCGAAAGTCGGATAGCGTTTGCCCTGTGCCGCCAAAAAGTTGAGAAAATCCCATTGCGGCATCAGCGCGATGAATTTGCAATGTGTCGGCAGATGCGTGAAATCGGCCATCTGGATCCGCTCATCGCCGATCTGCGCGGCGAGCCGTTCGACCTTCTGATGCGGCAGTTTGAGGAATTCCTCCAGCAGGCCGAGCTCATGCATCAGTTCGAGCGTCGACGGATGCACCGTGTCGCCGCGAAAATCGCGGAAGAAGTCGGCGTGCTTCTCCAGCACCACGACGTCGACGCCGGCGCGCGCCAGGAGAAAGCCGAGCATCATCCCGGCCGGTCCGCCGCCGACGACGCAGCATTTCGTCGAGATCGATTGGTCGGGCATGGCGATAGTCTCTGAAAACCCTGCGTCAGGGACGTTGCGGCACGACCCGGCAGGGTTCAATCTGGGCGCAGCCCTCTAACGCAAACGCAATTCACTGTCTTCGGTTTCCGGTCGGTTTTCCGGCTTGCTTGCACAATCTCCGCCGCCGGAAAGGTTCCTCACATTTCCGCCGCAAGCGGAGTGCTAGTAGCTCTATCGCACCTCCCTGCCCCGCACCATGCGCCTTTCCATAGTCCTTGCCCTCCTTTTCATAATCGTCCCGCTCGATGGAGCGTTCGCCCAGCTTGCCGGAACCGGCGATTTTCACATCGTCTGGGAGGTGAAGAACCGATTCCGCCTGTTCCGCAACGAGGATGATTTTCTGCGCATGGTGGCGGCGAGCCGCGGCGACGGCGTTCTCGCCGCGGAACGGCGGCTCGAACGCGACACCGATGGCGAGGGCTGGGCCAAGGACATCGTCGCCAATCTCTGTCTCGATAATTTTGGCAATCTGCTCGACACCTGCGAGCGCGACGGCGAGCGCGAGAGCTATCTTGCGCCGCGCGATCACCCGATCGGCGTCACCATTGCGGGGCCGCTGCCGGTGGGCGCGACCTGCGTGTGGAATTTCGACGATGGCGACGGGCCGCTGAAGCAGAGCACCGTGCCGTGCGATCAGGAAGTGAGGCTTCGCGTGCGCTCCGGCCACACCACCGTCGCCACGGTCGACATTCCTCTCGGCGACGGCACCGCGCAGCGCGTGGCCACCGAGATCGCCGTGCGCGACATGCTGATCGCCGGTCTCGGCGATTCCATCGCCGCCGGCGAAGGCAATCCGGACAAGGCCGTGGAGCTCGACGGCGGGTTTTGCTTCAAACGCTTTCTGCGCGGCGGCGGCAGTCAATATTTCCGGCCGAGCCGCGCCGGCTATGGCGACGACCGCTCCTGCGAGAATGGGCCGTCGAGCCCGGCCGCGGCCGCCGACTGGGCGCGCCACGGTGCGCGCTGGATGAGCCCGCCCTGCCACCGCTCGCTCTATAGCTATCAGGTGCGCACGACGCTGGCGCTGGCGATCGAGCAGCCGCATATCGCGGTGACCCTCGTCCCGCTGGCCTGCACGGGCGCCACGATCGATGCTGGCATGTTCGGCGGCCAGCGCTCCGACGACTGCCCGTGGGTCGTCGGCGTCGAGACTTGTTCGGGCACCTCGCCGGCGCAATTCGACGAACTGAAGACCCTCATGGCGGCCGCGCACAAGCAGGATCCGAAGCGCAATCTCGATCTGGTTTTGCTGACGGTCGGCGCCAACGATGTGAACTTCGCCGGCCTCGTCGCCAACGTCATCGTCGATGCGAGAACGGAGCGGCTGCTGCTCAGACAGGGTGGCGCCATCGTCGATGTCTCCGACGCGCAAAAATCCCTCGACAACGACCTGCCCGGCGAGTTCGCGCAACTGCGGTCGGCGCTGAAGCCCTATGTCGGCGGCAATCTCGACCGGGTGGTTTTTGTTTCCTACGGCAACCCCGCCATGCAGGCGGAGAACACGCCCTGCCCCGGCGGTCGCGACGGCCTCGACGTCCACCCGGCGTTCGGCGCGGACGGTGACAGGCTGCGCGCAACGGCCGAATTCGTCGACAACAAGTTTCTGCCGAAGATAAAAATTCTTGCGACCTGCGACGGCAACAAAATCTGCCGCGATCCGGCGACGGAGCATATGACTTTCGTCGACAGCCACCAGACGGCGTTCGACCGCCACGGCATGTGCGTGCGCGCGCCGAGCGACCCGGAATTCGATCGCAATTGCTTCTCGACGAAAGGCGACAGTTTCACCGCCGATCCGGCCGTCGCGCCTGAGAATCCGATGGCCTGCGGCGAGCCCGCCAGCAATTATCGTCCCTACGCGTCGCGCGGACGCTGGATCCGGACCGCGAACGACAGCTATTTCACCGCCATGACCTATCCGGAAGGCATGCCGGCAATCCTGAAACCCAGCGACATCCATGACGCGCTATGGGGCGTCGGCAGCGCCGTCTATGGCGGCGCCGTACATCCGACCGCCGAAGGCTATGCGGCGATGGCCGACGCCGCCTTGCCGGCCGCGCGCGGCGTGCTCGGTCTCACCGCGCCGCCCGCCGTCCAGACCGAACCATTGCCGCCGCCGGCAGCGCCCGCCGCCGCCGTGGCGCCACCGAATACTCCTTAACCCCTCGCCGTCGTCAGGCCCGCGGCTGCGGGCGCTCCGGCGCGACGCCGAGCTTCTTCTGCAGGCTCGATGACGAGGTGGTGTACTGAAACACCAACCGCTTGTCCGGATAGATATAGCGGTGCGCCTTCTGCGCCATCAGCGCGCCCTCGTGGAATCCCGAGAGAATGAGCTTGAGCTTGCCCGGATACCAATTGATGTCGCCGATCGCGAAAATCCCCGGAACGCTGGTTTCAAAGCTCTCGGTATCGACCGGGATCAACTCGTTGTTCTTGAGTTCGAAGCCCCAATTGGCGACCGGACCGAGTTTCATCGTCAGGCCGAAGAACGGCAACAGCGCATCGCAGGCGATTTCGAAATTAGACCCGTCATTGGTCTTGACGATAGCCTTGCCGATCTGACCGTCATCGCCAACGAGCGACGTGACTTGGCCGAGGACGAAATCGATTCTGCCTTCGCCGACCAGCGCCATCATTTTGTTGACGCTGTCGGGCGAAGCGCGGAATTCGCTGCGCCGATGCAACAGCGTCAAATGACTCGCGATCGGCGCGAGATTGAGCGTCCAATCGAGCGCACTGTCGCCGCCGCCGACGATCAGAACGCGCTTGTCGCGAAACGCTTCCATCTTGCGCACCGCGTAGAACACCGATTTGCCCTCGTAAGGCTCGATGCCCGGTATGGGCGGACGCTTCGGTTGGAACGAGCCGCCGCCGGCGGCGATCACCACGACCTTGCATTCGAATTCCTGGCCTTGGTCGGTCTTTACGCGAAACAGCTGCTCGCCGATCTTCTCGACCGATTCCACCATTTCGTTGAGATGAAATTGAGGATTGAACGGTTTGATTTGCTGCATTAGCGCATCGACCAGGCCTTGCGCGCTGGTGTGGGGGATGCCGGGAATGTCGTAGATCGGCTTCTCCGGGTAGAGCTCGGCGCATTGTCCGCCGATCTTGTCGAGAATATCGATCAAATGACATTTCATATCGAGCAGTCCGAGCTCGAACACCGCAAACAGGCCGATCGGGCCCGCGCCGATAATGAGAACGTCAGTCTTGATAGGCTCACTCATGTCGTATCCGTACTCGTCGTTATGGAGGCTTTTGCTGGGGTGCCGAGTGTCTAGAGCATGATCCGGAAAAGGGAAAGCCGGTTTTCCGAAAAGATGACGCTGCCAAAATGCTGCGTGGTGCGGGAGAAGTAACGGACGGCTGCGGGTCTGCGCCAGCCGAATACCGCTGCCGTGAATCGGCTCCAGACTATTAGATTTGTACTTCGCGGCGTTCTGTAATGGGGCGATTATTCCAGGCTTGTGTTCTAGGCTTGGCGCTCCGGAGTCCGCACAATCAGGCCATCGAGTTCCTCGCTCACCTTGATCTGGCAAGACAGCCGGGAATTCGGCTTCACCTCGAAGGCAAAATCGAGCATGTCCTCTTCCATCGGCGACGGCTCGCCGACTTTTTGGCGCCACGCCTCGTCAATATAGACATGGCAGGTCGAGCAGGCGCAGGCCCCGCCGCATTCCGCCTCGATTTCCGGCACGGCATTCTTGATCGCTGTTTCCATAACCGTCGAGCCGGGCTCGCCCTCGACGGTGCGCGTCGCGCCTTTGGAATCGATGAAGCTGATTTTGACCATGGTGGAGGATTGACCGATGCTGACCGATAATAGGGCGGCTCAATGGGTCGCCGGCGAAATTCGTCGACCCGCCGCCGGGCCCTGGGCGGGCACCTTCTAACGGCTCACGGCGCGGTGCGCCAGTCCGAGCATTTTGGACGGATCAGCGGTCCTTACTCAGCGGTCCTTACTCAGCGGTCCTTGGCGAGTTCGGGAAGCAGCCCGGTCAGCCTTGCGCCAATCGCCACGCTGGCCTCGAGGCTCGCGGCTTCGAGCTCGGTAATCGCGTCTTCAAATTCGTCCGTAGCGCCGGCGGCGCAGGCGGCTTGCTCCAACAGCTCGGCGGCCCGGGCCACCCGCCAGGCCCCGATACCGCGCGCCGAGCCTTTCAGGGTGTGAGCCGCCGCTGCCGCCATCGGCGGCTCGGCTACCGCGATCCGCGTAAGCAGGATGGTGGTCTGGCGGACGAAGAGCTCGAGCACCTCGCGCTCCAATCGCCGATCGCCCAGTGTCATGCGTTCGAGATGGCTAGCGTCGATGACGCTCGGCTTGCGATCGTTCTCGGCCGCGGCAGCTAATCCCCATGTGGTCATAACGCCCTCCCCGCGGCCAGTGTTTTTGAACTCGTGTCGAGCGCCGCGCGATCCGCGTACACCAGCATAGATCCTTTGTGCGATCGGTGAATCCGACAGGTTCTTTTGCCCGCCTCGGTAAGCAAAGCGTTACCCCAAGTCGCCGGCAGGAAGCCGACGAGAGGCCCCACGCCAATCCGCTCGCCAGCAGCGCCACGACGCCAGCCGGCCGGATTTGGCCCCACACCGGCCGCATTGTTGGCCCCACAATGTCGCCTTCGGCGCCGGGCCAAAACTTGCAGCGACAGGGTGAATAAGCCGTTAACGATGATTAAAAGGACGTTACCGACCAGGTTTTCTTTGATCCGCCAGAACGATAGGATGGGCTATCGCAATACGAGATGAGGCTCGTGCCGGGCATGGGCGGGGCGGTCCTGCAATCGGCGAGGAATTGAACGATCACGCGCTCGTGGCGCGGCCCAAGGTTCCGGGACCAGGGTTCCGGTAATGGGCCGTCCTAGTCCAGCGTAACACGCGAGGCGACGACCGAAATGGCTAACTTTCCCAAGAAGATCACGGATCCGACCGAAGCGGCTCTCTCGGCGATCCAGGAAGCGCTCAATCTGCAGGAAGAAGAGGGACAGCCTGCAGATCGGCCGGCCGACATGGCCGACCTGTCGTCGGTTTCCGCGGGCGCCCGTCCGGCTGCGCCGGAGACCGGTGAAGAGTTCCAGTTCCAGTTCGGCGACACCGACGCCGTCGGCACCCGCGACCTCAACGCATCGGCGCCGCGCGTGGCCAACGACGATCAGCAGTCGATCGGCCAAATCCTGCAGGCGCTACAGCGCCGCCCGGCCCGTTCCTCCTACTTCGTAGCCACGCTGTTTTCGGCGGCCTGGATCGTCGGCTGCCTGTCGCTGTCGTGGGCCTATCTGTCGGACCTTAATGCCGCGCTCGGCCCCGGCCACTCGCCGGCCGCGCTGATGATCGGCCTCGGCGCCGCGGCGCTGTTGCCAGTCATCTTCTTTTTCGGCGTCGCCCACATGGCGTGGCGCTCCCAGGAATTGCGTCTGATCGCCCAATCCATGGCACGGGTCGCCATGCGGCTTGCCGAACCCGAGAGCGTCGCGCGGGATTCGATCGTCACGGTCGGCCAGGCGATCCGCCGCGAAGTCGCCGCCATGGGCGACGGCGTCGAACGGGCGCTGGCGCGCGCCAGCGAGCTCGAAGCGCTGGTGCAGAACGAGGTTGCCTCGCTCGAGCGGACCTATAGCGACAACGAAGTTCGCATGCGCGACCTGCTCCAGGATCTCGCCGACCAACGCGATACCCTGGTCGGCCAGGCCGAGCAGGTGCGTTCCGCGCTCAACAACGTCCAGATCGATCTGACGCAGGATCTCTCCACGATCAGCGAACTCGTCGGCCAGCAGGTCAATGAGGCAGCGCAGCGCATCACCCATTCGCTGGCCGAACGCGGCGAACAGATCACCCTGACGCTCGGCCAAATCGGCGACAGCATGGTCGAGCAATTGAGCGAGCGCGGCGGCGATCTGCTCGACCGTCTGGAAGCGGCGAGCCAACAAACCGCGAGCGCCATATCAACGGCGAGCGAAAGCCTCACCGCCAACCTTAATTTCAAGACCAACCATATCGGCGAGGAATTCGCCGAGATCGCGAACGGGCTCGAGGACATGATGACCTCGCGCCTCGATCGCGTCACCGAAAACTTTTCGGAGAAATCGCTGGCCGTCGTCGACGTCATGATCGGGCGTTCTCAGGAGCTTACCGACGCCATCATCGAAACATCGAGCCAGATTGCCGAGACGATCGCGACCCGCGCCGAGGAGGTCAACAGCACGCTGAAGAACTCGGGCGAGTCGCTTATTCTCGATCTTGACCTGCGCGGCGGCGAAGTCGCGACCCGGCTGCACGAGGCCGGCAACAGCATCGCCGAGACGCTCGTGGCGCGCACGGCCGCGATGAGCGATCAGGTGCGCGAGAGCGCCGAGCATGTCGCCGGCGTCGTGGCCGCGCGCAGCGACGCAGTCCGCGAGATGCTGGCGACGCGGCTCGCCGCCTTCGAGGAAATATTCAACGTTACCGGCGCCGAACTTGGCGAAAAGATTTCGCGCGATTCGTCGACGCTCGGCAACCTGATCACCCGCCATCTCGCCGAGTTCGACCGCACCGTGAAGACCTATGGCTCGGAACTCGTCGAACGGCTGGGCGCGCGCACGCAGGACGTCTCCGAATCGATGCGCTCTTATGTCGACAGTTTCGACAGCCGCGTCACCGCGAAGGCGAACGAGGTCACGACCGGCCTCGATCAGCGCATCGTGCGTTTCCAGGACGCCATCGAAGGTCGCTCGCAGGCCCTGACCGACAGTCTGTCGGCCCGCCTGGTCGAAATCACCAAAACCCTGTCCGAGGGCGGCCATCAGGTGGTGAATACGCTGGAAAAGCGGATCGGCGACATGACCACGACCATCGATACAAGGGCGGCAAAACTCGCCGACACCGTGGACGAACGCGTCGCCCGGATCGACAGCACGCTCGGCAAGGGCGCGCTCGACGTCGCCAATACGCTCGACACCCGGATCGGTCATCTGGAAGAGCTCTTGGTCGGACGCGCCGAAGCCGTCGTCCAGGATATGGAGGTCCGCAGTCGTGCCGCGGCCGATCTCCTCAATTCACGGCTCGAGGCGCTGTCGGATTCCGTCAAGACCAATTCGGCGAGCGCCGAGCGCGCGTTGACGCAGCTTGCCGCCAATACCACCGAGGCGCTCGGCAAGAGCGCGGCGGCAAGTACGGCCGCCGCGGAAAGCCTCAATCGCAGCGCAGCGGAAGCGACGCTGTCCCTCAACCGCAGCGCCGGCACGCTGAGCAACACCATCGCCAAGGCCGCCGCAGCCGCCGACGAGACGCTCGGCCGGAGCGTCTCTACGGCCAACGAGACGCTGGGCAAAACTGTCGCTGTCGCCAATGAGACACTCAGCAAGAGTGTCGCCGCCGCCAGCGATACGATGGGCAAGAGCGTCGCCGCCGCCAATGACGTTATCACGCGAAGCGCGGCGACCGTCAAAGACGCGGTCGGCAGCACCGCCGCGACCGCGGCCGATCTTCTCGTCCGGAGCGCGGCCACCGCCAAAGAAACGGTCGGCAACACCGCTGCGTCCGCCGCCGAACTTCTCGTCCGGAGCGCGGCGACGGCCAAAGAGACGGTCGGCAACACCGCTGCGTCCGCCGCCGATCTGCTCGCCAAGACCACGCTGTCCACGACCGACGCCATCGGGCGCAGCGCCAGCGAGGCCGAACGCAAACTGATCGGCATGAGCACCGAGGTGTCGCGCACGATGGTTGGCAAGGCCAATGAGATCAACAACGCCATGACGCAGCGCGTCGACGATATGGCGCGCTTGCTCGACGACCGGTCGAACGGCTTGATCGCGGCACTGAACTCCAAGGGCGAGGAATTTGCCGGCGAAGTGGGCCGCATCACCGACCAGACGGTGAAGACCATCGAAGCCAAGGGCTATGTCTTCACCCAATCGATGCTGGACAAGAGCGAGGAGATCGCCCGCCAGATCAACGACGCCAGCCTCAGCGCGACGGCCGCCGTGACGCGGACGCTCAGCCAGATGCAGGAAGGCGCCCAGGGCGTCACCGAGGCCGCCAAGCTGACGATTTCGCGGACGCTCGATGAATTGCACCGCGCCACCAAGAGCGCCATCGAGCAGTCGAAGCAAACGGCGGTCGCGACCGTCGCCGAGATGACGGAAACGCACACCATGCTGCGCTCCGACTCAACCGCCCTTTTCGAGCGCCTGCGCGAAGCCAATATCCTGCTGCAGGAGGTGCTCAGCGGCGCTCAGGAAAACATGAGCTCCATCGAGCACACCATGGCGGCGCGGGTTTCCGAATTCGTCGCCGCGATGAGCGACTTGACCAGCAAGAGCGGCGAGACGACCGCCAAGGTCGAACAGCACCTCGGCACGTTCAATAATGTAACCGTGAGAGTGCTGAACGATCTCGGCGAACTCGCCGATCAGTTCAGCTCGCACGGCCGGACCCTTGCCGATGCGGTCGATCTGCTCGATGCCAGCAATCGCCGTACCGACGATTCGATTGCGACTCGGCATGCCACCATGGAGTCGCTGGCTGCGATGCTCGACTCCCGGACCGAAGACTTCGGCCAGCGTCTGGCGCGTTTCTCGAGCCTGCTCGAGGAATCGCTCGATGCGGCAACGACGCGGGCGCGCGAGATTGCCGGCATCGTCGCCGATACCAGCAATGACAGCGTGCAGACCATCGAGCAGCAATATGACCTCGTGCGCAAAACCTCGATAGAGGAGCGTCAGCGCACCAGCGAGGCGCTCAGCGCGGTTTACGACGAGGCTTCGGCGGAAGTTCAGGCGATGTTCAATCAATCCGCCGGACGCTTCACCGAGGTCATGCAGGGCATGAAAGAGATGGCCGCGGAAATGCAAAAGGAGCTCGAAGAGACGCGCGCCGAATTGCGCCGCGGCGTTCTCGAACTGCCGCAGGAGACCGCCGAAAGCGCGGCGCAGATGCGGCGTGTCATCGTCGATCAGATCGAGGCCTTGGCGGAGCTCAACCGCATCGTGGCCCGCCACGGCCGTTCGCTCGACGCGGCGGAACCCGTGCGGCGCGAAGCCGAGCCGCTCTACGCCGCCGGCGGCGCACGCGGCCAGGCGCGACCGGTGCGCGCCGATGTCGGTGCACCCCAGCCGCAGCCGGCGCCGCGCGATATTACCGGTGCGCCGGCCCGCCGCGGCGGTCCGCCGACACTCAGCCCGGTTCCCGGCGGCAAGGACGACAGCAATGCCCGCAATGGCGGCTGGCTGTCCGATCTGTTGACCCGCGCCTCGCGCGACGACGCGCGGCCGACGGAAGCGCCGCCGATCGCTCCCGCCGTGTCGCGCGAACCGCCGCGCGACGAGCGCCCGGCGCGCGATAGCATCGAATCGATCGATACGTTGTCGGTCGACATCGCGCGCATGATCGATCACGACGCGGCAGCCGAACTGTGGGAGCGCTATAAGCGCGGCGAACGCGGTATTTTCAGCCGGCGCCTGTACACGCTGCAGGGCCAGAAGGCGTTTGACGAAATCCGCGCCAAATACCGCTCCGATCCCGAATTCCGCCAGACCGTGGAGCACTACATCCACGAATTCGAGCGGCTCCTGGAGGATGTCTCGCGCGGCGACCGCGGTCCCGCAGTGGTGCGCAGTTACCTCACTTCGGACACCGGCAAGGTCTACACCATGCTGGCGCACGCTGCGGGTCGATTCGACCAGTAAGCACCGCTGCGCGTGACGCCTGCCGCGGTGAGCGACGCGCGCATCGCGCAGGCGCCTGACGAGCATGCCGCAGCGGACCGCTGGAACCCGGCGGCGAGCGCCGAAACCGTCAATGACGGTCTTGCTTGCCGAGCGACCGCGGCGTTACCGTTCGCTTTATGGAAGCCCCGGTTTCCTTACCCACCGCCGCGGATGTCGATGAGGCCGCCCGTCGGCTCGCCGGTGTTGCTTTGCACACGCCGCTTCTCACCTCGGCGACGCTGGACGCCATGACCGGCGGGCGCGTTTTTCTCAAGGCCGAGACATTACAGCACACCGGTTCGTTCAAGTTCCGCGGCGCCTACAACAAGCTCGCTGCGATCCC
>Ga0181526_10000361_pt1 | contig 49161 bp, 35 predicted proteins | sample PEATcosm2014_Bin_35_FD_119750 | JGI IMG/M metagenome (GOLD analysis project Ga0181526, IMG submission 119750) | Peatland microbial communities from MTU Mesocosm Facility, Houghton, MI, USA - PEATcosm2014_Bin06_30_metaG | ecosystem: Environmental > Terrestrial > Soil > Wetlands > Peat | place...
GAGGCTTCGATACAGGCTTGGAGATCCACTCCTTCGGGCAGCTGAAAATCAGTGAGGGTTTTGGCGCGAGCGAGGGGAATGGCGCAATTCAGTACCTGCCGCTGTTTGCCAAAGACTTGGAGATATTTGGAAAAAGCGTTTTCGGTGTGCTCGTCGCCTGGGAGCGCGATGGTATCCCAGCGCTTTAGCAACGGCTTATCCCGCTCTAATTCAGTATGATTCACTCGTTGTTAGGTGTTGTTAAGCGGAGCTTTTTCCGAAATTGGCTTCAGGGGTTGCTCTAAAAAATGCAGCCTTTCTCATAGTTATGGGTCGATGTCCGATTTTCAGGCTCGTTTTGGTCACTTTCCCTTGGAGAATGAGGGTTTTTGCCGCATGCACTTGGGTCAAAGCCTCTTGTAGCGGCCCGTTTTAGGTGTTGAGTTAATGCCCGGTCAGCCGGAGCAACAAAGGTGGCAGTCTGCCGCCGCCCGCTGGTCCGAAACTTTTTTACAGAATTATCTTGCTATACAGTGCGGTCGTGCTATCGTGCGGTCGTGCAATTTAACAAAACATTGCTTTATGGAGATAAATTATGAGCAGACCAACCATTGATCAATTGGAGGCCATTCTGGCCAGTGAGGAAGAAGTTCCCATCGAAATCCTGCCGAACGGTGAAGTGAGGGCCAAGGGCCAGACTTCTCCTCAAGAGACGGGAGACAAAAAGCCTTTAACGATGAGAGAGGACCTTGGCGGCGAATACGGAAAGGACACGATTTAATGGACATCCAGCGCATCCGAACGGAGGTGTCTCAAGCGTCGAACACGTTTGGGTGGCTTGAAGCCCGCGCGACGACTGACGGACAGGGCGTTTTTGTAAAGGCTGCAATGCAGACCTCTATGGGAAACGTTTACACCTTGCTGGTGAACTTCCCGAACTATCCAAGCCAAATGCCGAAGGTCACTATCAGTCAGCCTGCTATTCGCCCTTCACCCCATCGCTACAACGACAATACCATCTGCTACCTTCACCCGAACTTTTGGAATCCCGGGCTGCATAATCTAACCTTTGTTCTTGGTCGTACGGCCAAGTGGTTAAATAAATATGAAGTTTGGTGCGTAAAAGGAAAGTGGCCGGGAGCGGAGTTGAAGCACTGATTATGACCCAATCATCAAACACACAGCAGGATTTCAGCCTGCTTTCTATGACGGAGTTGCGCGAGCGGCCAGGCGAGATTCTGGATCGCGTGGCCGATGGCGGCAAAGCGTTCATCATTGAACGGAATGGTAAACGAAAGGCTTGTCTCGTTCCCTTATCTATCTTTTTTCCAGACATTCCGCCTGCCCGGATTGGAGACGAAATCGCGGAACTCGGTAATAATGGCGAGGCCCCACGAACCAGCATCAACAACGAGCGGGAATTAGTTTTCCGCTTTCCTCACAAATTGGCAGACAGCACGGAAGTTGATTTGGAAATCATCCTTCCACATGGCTATCCCAATGCGTGCCCGAAAACCTACGTAAAGGCCATCATGGAGAACGCGCCGCATCGGTGGAGTGATGGGGCTTTATGTTTGTATGGCGTGACGACCGCTTGGAATCCTGGGAAGCACACAATTTTGTCCACGTTGAAATTAAGTAGGCTTTGGCTCCAACACTACGACGCTTGGCGGAAAACAGGAACCTGGCCAAAAGAAGAAGGAACGACGAATGAGCGATGATAGACTTTTTGCGCGGATTGCCCCTTTGTTTGAAGTGGGGCTGTTGAAAGATTCTCGCGTGCTGATTGCCGGCTGCGGTTCTGGAGGAAGCAACGTTGCCCTCCAGTTGGTGATGTCAGGGATTCACAATTTTGCCCTTTTTGACTGTGACGTGCTCGAAGCCGAAAACGTCATCCGCCATGCCTGCGGCAGGCGTTACGTCGGCCAGTTGAAGGTCGATGCGCTTGCCGACGTTTTGCTCGACCGCAATCCTGCCGCGCAGGTCGAACGGTATAATACCGATTTAATGACACGGGGCGACTTGGCCGACCATATCCGCAAAAGCTCGGTCGTGGTGCTGGCAACGGATAACGATCCTACGCGTTATCGTCTCAATCAATTATGCGTCGAAAACGGCGTGCCGTTCGTAGTCGGCAAAGTGTTCACGCGGGGTATCGGCGGTGAAGTTTTTGCGTATCGGCCCTCTGAGGGTGGTTGTTTGGCCTGCTTGGAGGGGTTTCTGCAACGCACCCCGTTTCGCGACGGCGTTCGCGAGATCGACTTGGCCTCGGAGGAAGAACGCGAAAAGATGTACGGAATGGAAATTCCCGAAATCAAAGACTCCCCCGGACTCAACGTGGACATATCGTTTATCACGAGTTTCCATTCGCGCTACGTTTTGGACACCATCGCGCGCAAGTTGCCCGAACGTCCCAAGTTTTTGGCGCCGATTGATGAGAACTACGTGGTTTGGGGGAACCGCCCGATCCATCCGTTCACTAAAAACTTTCAAATTCAGCGTATCACCCTGACGCCCCAAAGCGGCTGCATGGTATGTGGAAACGGGGAAACCAAATGACTCTTCATCACGCCAGCAACGTTCATATCGTTCTTCCAAAAGCCGCGCTGTCGGTAATTTTCGACGAGTGCGATCTTTTCCATCACGATGAAACCGGGGGCCGTATTGTTGGCACCTATCGGGAGCACGGCGGCAAGCTCACCGTCGAAGTTTTAGGCATCATCGAACCTGGCCGTAACGCCCGCCGTTCGCCGGTTATGCTTTTTCAGGACGGAGAGTATCAGGAACAAGCTTTCCGCAAAATTGAGGAAAAACATCCAAACATTGAGCATCTGGGCACATGGCACACGCATCATGTGAACGGCCTGCAAACCCTAAGCGGCGGCGACATTACGACCTACACCAAGACCGTCAACCACCATAATCACAATACAAATTTCTTTTACGCCTTGCTTGTCGTTGGAAAGCATAAGAGCAAAGACCCTTTGGAGCGATATTCGTTCAAGCATTTTATTTTTCACCGGGGTGACGACCAGTTTTACGAAATTGCGCCGCGTCACGTTGCGATTGTGGATTCACCGCTAGTCTGGCCAACTGCCGCCCCGGTGGAACATGCGGGTGCGATTCACGTTTCAAAGCAGGCAGAGGCGGCGTATCGGCGTGTTTCACACTCTGCGCCGGAAGCGGTGCGGCCACAGGCTGAACGCGTTTACGACCGGGACATTCTGGCCGAATTTTACCAAGGTGTGCGGCCCTACTCGTCGCCTAAGCTTGGTTTCTATTGGCGCGGGCCTATCGAGCTTCTTGACGGCTCAAAGGTGGAAGTTGTCCTTGTTGAAGATTCGTCAGGCCCTGCGCCAATGTATTCGTTGGTTTTCCGGGATGCGCCAAAACCCCTAAAAGATATAGCTGAACTCCTCTCGAAACAGGAATTTGCATCCGCACGCGTTGCCCTGATTTCGGCTGAACGTCTGTGCAATCGCTTTTTGTTTGAACAACTCGGTGACGGAAGAAAATCAGAGGGACACTAAAAACAACTATGCAACTTCTTACTCTATATGTTGGGCAAGGCAGCCTGTCTGCCGTTCGGTCTGGGAATGAGATAATCATCGTTGACGCTCACATGCCAGATATTGAGGACCACATTACACCGGCCGAAATCGAGGCAACTCTGGATGTGTTCATCGGCCAGCGCGCGGTGAAGGGCCTCATCCTGACCGGCCTGGATCGGGACCACGCCTGCCCGACGGGAGTTGAATCCATTCTTACCCGGCATGAGCCGGATTGGGTCATGTACCCGAAATATTACAAAGATACCGAAGCCGCCACGGATGTCTTCGCTACCATTGCGAGGGAGGTCACGCGGCGCGAAACAACGCAGCACCCTCTGGTACGTCATTCCGTTCGCGTCGATAAAGTTGATTCGCGTTACCTGGCTGGTCTTGCGGCTAACTTCACCTTTGAACTGTTCTCTCCGCACATGGATGACATGGACAGTTCCAATAATAGCAGCATTGTTTTGAAGCTGGTCGGCACCGATGCCACGGGTTTCAGCTATCTGATCACCGGTGATACGGAAACTGACCGGTGGGACAATATTAACAAATACTTTGCCAAGTATTTGGCTTCCGACGTGATGGCGGCTCCTCATCACGGCTCACGCAATGGGGTGAATGCCAAAACCTTGCTTTCAGTCAATCCCAACACCGTTTTAATCAGCGCCGGCGTCGATAATTCATACGGCCACCCAGACAGTGTCGCAGTAAATGCGTATCAAAAGGTGGCGAAGCATGTGTTCGCCACGAATTCGGTGGACGATGGCACTTGTTTATTCACGCGCCGCGGCGGGCAGGATTTTGAAACGGTCCTTGTGGCTCACTCTGAAAATGCTTCTCCTGCTACCGTATAGATCTGCATGACAAACCTAAAACTGTCTGATCATTACAGTTTTCGCGCAAGACTTCAACCTGCCTTGTTGACGCTGTTGCCGGCAGGTGTTGGCATTTTCGCTTGGACCGGCCCCGGCGTAAAATGGGAGTCTGCGCTTTGGACGCTTTTCGGAACCCTGGGTGGAACATATTTTCTCGTCATTCTGGCTCGCAATCTTGGCAAGCAGATTGAGCCTGGTCTGTGGCAGTCTTGGGGTGGTTCACCAACGACTCAACTGCTTCGCCACACTGGGACAGGCAATCCAGTCCTGCGCGAACGTTGGCACAAATTCCTCGCCAAGTTACTTGGCAAACCACTTCCTACCCAGGAAGAAGAACAGGCGAACCCCAAGGCTGCGGACGACATTTACAATGCGGGCATACAATTGCTTATAAATAAAACCCGCGACACAAAGAAGTTTCACTTGATCTATAAGGAAAACGTGCAATACGGATATTGCCGCAATCTCTACGCGATGCGCGACATGGGAATTACATTCTCACTGCTGGGCCTCGTTGCGAGCTGTGCCGCTGGTTGTTGGACTGTGCATGTTGGCGAGCAAAAAATGTATCCGTGGGTTTGCCTGGCTGCAGAGGCGTTGTTTCTTGTTTGGTGGATTTTCACAATCAAGGCGTCTTGGGTAAAAGTTCCTGCATTTGCATACGCTGAACGCCTTTTGGAAAGCACGGAAAATCTTACGCATTCAAGAGGGGCAGGCATGGGTAAGGAATAGGAGTTATGCGTAGGCACAAGAGAAAATAACCGGGAACAATGACACCGTGGGACAGGTGTCCATTGGTAGAAGATAAATTATGTCGAAGAAAAATTGTCATGTTGGACTGGATCAGAGATGCCGGGATATGGATGGTGAAATCCGTGAGAAGCGCGGAGATACACAGGTGAAAGCGTTGCGCAAAATCTACGGTGATGATTTTGCGCCGGGCGTGCGGAGCGATACCCGTCTGGACACGCTACGCAAGCGGGCGGGCGGTGAATCGCTGTCCAAAATTGTGAAGGGTTAGTTTGCTTTCGCGACTGCCCGACGGCTACCGCTACATCCTGGCCGTCTGCTGGCTCCAGTCAACGCTCATCTCCTCGCGGACGAAGTTGGCGAACGGCAAAATGTTCTGCTCTGCCGATGCTGCCTCGAGGACGTCGAGATACGCTTTCCTTCGAGTCGTGCGCACGATAGTCCAGGGATATCCTCCTGAGGCCATCATCACGTTCATCAAGAATCGGGCCATCCGGCCATTACCGTCCATGTACGGGTGAATGAAACCAAAAAGCCAATGCCCCAAGACAGCGCGGACAATCGGCTCCCGCTCGCTCTCCAGGGAGTCAAGCAGGGTGGACATGGCGTCGTTGACCGCCGCATGTGGCGGTGGCACATGGCGCGAGGCGCGAATAAACACGGGGGCGTTGCGGTGGCCGGCCAGGTGATAGGCTTCCAACAATCCGGCGCGCACCGACTCGCTGAACAAAGCCCGATACCAGTCCTGGTAATCCTTTCGAACCACTCGGCCTGCCTTCTCGCCACTCAGCACGCGCCTGACGCTTTTCTCCACCAGGCGAAACGCCGCCAGGTAACCCTTGGCCGCCATCGCGGCAATTTGTTGCCGGTCCTGAGGATCCCCGTCGGGGTTCCATGCTCCAGATCGGATCTTCCCGATTAATTCAGGCGTGACCCGATAACCTTCGATGGAAAGCGAGTTGTAAGCATCGTGCTCGTAAACAGCCTCGACCTGACCAAGATAAACTTCCAGTTCGGAAACAGGCCTCGGGGGCATATCTTTGAAGATTTTGAGCACGGGTTCCCGGAGAGTTTTAAACAGAGCCTCGATCCGGCCGGCATAGGGCGATGCCAACCGCGTAAGCCCTGCGAAAACGGGAGCAGCTTTGACAAAAGGGTTCTTCGGCTGGCAACCCATGCCAGCGGCCTGCACCGTGCTGATGATTTGGTCAGCTCTTTCCTTGTCTCCGAGAAATTGGTAAGCACCCGCCAGTCTCGCTGCCAGTGTGGGCGAACCTGTTTCGAGGACGACCCGGGCCAAGTCGTCCACGGATTTAACCGCACGAAGGGCAATTTCAGCGTTGAGGGGCTGGTTCTCGAAAAAGGCCGGGGGAACCCGGCAGAGCGCCAGGGCGAGCGGCATGGCCCGCACCCCACGAACTATTTCAACGACACGGGGGATGTTCTTGGCATCCTGATACACCAACACGGACGTGTTGTGGGGCAGCCCAAGCACCATCTTTCCCCCTTGTACAGTTGGGACAATGACCTGCTGCGGAATCACGCTGGCTCCCGTGTGAACATCGATCGAAGAAGCCGCAGAAAGGCAATAGTCGGTGCCGAATCGCTCTTCCAGGTACACGGAGAGAAAGTCCCAGAACGCCGCATACCAAGCAGTGCTGTCTCCCGGTTTTTCGACTGGCCGGCTCAGCAGATACCATCCCTTGCAAATCTCCTGGAGATACCCTCGTTCCACGAGCAACTCCCGGTCTGCGCGCGGAAGCGAGGCAGACTTCACCACCTGCTTGCGAGCGAACGCATTTGCACGCTCCAACGCTGCCGCCAACCTGGTTTGAATTATATCAGGCATAAACTGTGTTTTTATGTTTACACCAACTGTGTTATTATGTCAACAACGACTGTGTTTTTATGCGCAGATGAGCGAAAGAGCCAAGGAAGTTCGAGGAGTGCATATTTATGGCAAGCTATTCACACTAAACATCTTACCGCAGAAAATGAAGTGGTTGCCAGCGATGTTTTTCTGCTGAAAGCCACTGGTGGTTTCATGTTCCAGAAGAAGAGATGCCGAGGGGCGCCGGGGTAAATCCACCCTAATCTGCCTGATCTGCGCGAGGAAATTGTCGTTGACGAAACTCGACCCTCACACATAATGTGCCTGTTAGCCGAACAAGGTTTAGGCGGCTGAGCGAATCTATTGGGTCCAAAGCAAATCTTGCGGCTTCTACGGTGGTTCAAAGTCAATCGGGCCGAACAAAGAACATTTATGTGGGCTGATAATGAGACTTTTGAAGATCTCCTGGGCTTCCAAGTTCATGCGGATCTGATCCGTAGTGTTGTGCTGAATCCGACATTGCTCCCCGTCACAATCGGAGTTTTTGGAGACTGGGGCAGCGGCAAATCCAGCATAATGGAAATGCTCAAGAGGAGCTTGGAACCCGAGAATATCGAAAGCCCCAAGGCTCAGGCGGAGCTACAGAGCGTAGCCGTCCTCTACTTCAACGGATGGCTGTTTGAAGGCTACGACGACGCCAAATCCGCACTCTTGTCCTCAATCGTATCGCAACTTTCCGAACACAAACGATTTGGGCCGAAAATACGCGACACCGCCACTAGTCTTCTCCACAGAGTTCGGGGCATGCGCTTACTGCGCTGGGGAGTAAAGGAAATCGGCGTGCCAGCACTAAAGGCCTACCTGACCGGAGGGGTTTCGCTTGTGGGCGATTTAGCTGGCCATCTGCCGAAACTCGCGGAAAGGAAAACAGACGGCGACACGAAGGACAAAGAGAAGGTTGAGGACTCAACGGCGATCCTCGCCCCGGCAGAAGATCCCAACACCACGGACGTCAGGACCTTCCGCAAAGAATTTGAGGAAATGTTGCGAAAAAGCGACATCAAAACATTGGTTGTCTTGATCGACGACCTGGATCGCTGCTCCCCGGAGAGGATCATAGAAAACTTGGAGGCTATCAAGCTGTTCCTTAATGCTCCATGCACTGCGTTCGTCATCGGTGCCGATCCCAGAATCGTGCGCCACGCAATCGCCGTCCGCTACAAGGACATCCGCAAGGAGGAAATCCAAGCTCTCACCGGCGATCAGGAACTCAACGAACGATTGATCGATGACTACCTCGAAAAACTCATTCAGATCCCCTATCATTTACCACGCCTTGCGCATGCGGAGATTGAGACATACATGACGCTGCTGCTGTGTAAACGGCATCTGGAGGAGGAGCCTTTTGGGAAATGCATGCACGCTTGGAAGGACGGCTGGGTTCGCAACAGGTATGCCAGCTTCGGCTACTCCAGCGTGAAGGAAGCCTTGGGGAGTTCGTTTCCGTCGCAGCTGGAGGCCCCCTTGACATTATGTGCTGGAACGGCATCAATGGTGGCGGAGGGGCTCAATGGGAACCCGCGCCAAGTCAAGCGGTTCCTTAATGCTTTCCTCCTCCGCAAGCAGTTGGCTGAGTCGTCGAAAATCGGAGACCTGCGCGATGACGTTTTGATGAAGTTAATGCTTCTTGAGTATTACAAACTTCCGAAATTCAGGGACCTCTTCAAGTGGCAGGCCGAAGAAAAAGGTCATCCCAAGGCGCTTGCGGCATTGGAGAAATGGGCCAAAGCGGCCCTCGATGAAAAATCGGCGAATCTCGAAGGATTGCCGGCGGACAAAACCTGGCAGGAAGATCCCAAGCTACAGCAGTGGTTGGCAATTGAACCCGCGCTGACAGATGTGGACCTACGCGATTACTTCTGGCTCGCCAGAGATCGGCTCCAATCGACGTTAAGCAACGTATCCTTGGTGCCACCATTGGTCAGGAAGTTTTATGATTCGCTCCTCAAGGATGGGACGAGGCGCGCGGCTGCAGAACAAGTGAAGGTTCAACTTCAACCTGCCGAGTTGGCTGTCCTTCACGATTGCCTCACGCAGCACCTCCTGCGAAAACCCAATGACAAGCCAGGCCACACCGCGTTTCAGCAACTCATCCAGGCAGGCGTTGCAAGCGCCGATGCCTATTCGGCACTTCTCTTAAAAGTTCCGCTCGATAAACTGCCTCCGGCGACCTCAGTCAACATCGAAACTCTCTTGAAACAGTATCCAGCACACCGGACGATCTTCGCGAAAGTCGTAGAAAGGCTGGAGGCTGCGGCAGACAAAACCCGCGCTGGAAAGGCCATGACTCAAGAGAGGAAAAGGTAATCCATGGGCACATCAACCGACCCGGCAGGGTCCCCAAAGTGGGGAACAGCAAAGCAACAAACGACCACGGCCATTGCGTCAGGTGCATTGACGGCGGCCAAAATCGAGCAAATTGTCAGCTCGTTCGTTCAAGGCCTTCAGCAAACCCCGGAAAGCGGCTTCGGCCCAACGGCTCCAGAGCATCCGAATTCGACAACTACGCCGCCAGACCAAATTCCATCTCCCGATCCAACCCAAAGTCCTCAGCCAATGACAGCGCCACCGGCCGGGTCCGCGAGGCTCCCGGGCAGGACAGGAGGTGGTGGCGGGAGTGGTGGCAGTGGAGGAGGTCGCAGTGGTAGTGCAAGCCGTGGGGGGAAAGGTGGGGGCCGTGGCGGATCGAGAGGGGAAAGATCCGGCGGAGGCGTTCGAGGTGCTGCCCATAACCTTGCCCAATTCATCACCACTGTCGCGGAGACCGGACTATCGCAAGCTCTCGCCGATGTCGGATTAACTTCTCTCGATGGCAAAACCCCGAGCGAGATCGCCTTTAGCATCGTATCTGCCCTGTGTGGTCCAAATTCCACGATTGATCAAGTCGACCTCCACACTGCCATGTCGGCGACCATGGATAAGGTGTTGGGGGATGCCAAGGAATTTAAGGAGTGCGAGCTCGCGCTCAAGGAAGCGGCTCCAACGGTCAAAGAAACCTTGGGCATGCTCTTCGGCAACTACATCTATGAGCGGTTTTGCTCGATCTCATACGCCAACGTGCTGGCAAAAATTGGTGCTGAACGCGTTGAGGCTGCTATGGGCGAGATTAAGGACTATATCGCCAGTAAGGTTAATTCACTTTCCTACGAAAAGAATCTCGGATCGATTAACTGGAAGGGCGATGAGGGGATCACCATGGTGAACCAAATCCTTCAACAGACTGAAAGCGTGTTCAGCGTTTAAGCGTTTATGGTCATCAACATTGAAATTCACCCCACGGCTACCACACGACACCAGTGTAGTTTGGTTCATCTGAAATGCGCTGGCATTGTTCATTCGCTGGATGTCGATTTCGACTCATTCCTAAAGTGTATCCTGCGGCCTGACCCGATCGCTTTGGACCTACTGTTTATCGCATCGTGTGCTTACGGGGTTGATAAAGCTGTGTCACGAGATCTGTTCTCAGAGGACAAATGGACCAGACACCTCGATGTGACCATTCCCGTAGCTGAACCGGACATATGGGGGACGGTGTCCGACGATATGGCTGATTGCCTCGGCTTTCTTACTGGAGACCGTTGGTCCTTCCAGTTTGCAAAGTCGAATCGTTCCCTAGTGCAGCGGCGGCGGTTCCGAAGACGGAGGCTTCGACGTTACGCCCCCCTCGATGGGGAGGCAGTATCGCTTTTTTCGGGAGGTCTGGATTCTTTCATTGGCGCTATCGACTTCCTTGCGGAAAATCCTCAGCGCAAATTGGCGCTGATCGGCCAATATGATGGCGATATTGGAGGCCCCGGGAAGGATCAAGACAACCTGGCCATATGGCTGGAGGAAGCGTATCCGTCCCGGTTTACGCGGCTCAAGTGTCGCATAGGGCTTTCCGAAAAAGCAGAGGAGCACAGCTATCGGAGCCGGTCTTTCCTCTTTCTTGCACTCGGCGTCGCTGCCGCACGAAGCCTTGGCGACAACGTTCCGGTCATCATCCCGGAAAACGGCCCAATCGCCCTTAATCCGCCTCTAATCCCATCCCGACGAGGAGCCTGTAGCACCCGCACCACCCACCCGCATTTTTTGTTGTCTGTGGAGAGCATCCTGCATCACGTCGGCTTGCAGCACAAAATCGGCAATCCATATAGATTTGCTACCAAAGGCGAAATGATCAAGAACTGCAAAAATTCAGAACTCCTGTTGAAGAGCTACGCCGAATCGCGTTCCTGTGCAAAAGCGGGTCGCAAGACGTTCTGGAAAAACAAGCTGGCCCGCCAGTGCGGCTTGTGTATCCCATGCTTGTTCCGTCGAGCTGCTCTGCACACGGTGGGTTGGGACGACGAGCAATTCGGAAACGATCTTGGTGATTCCGCGATATGCCTCGAGGACGTGGAAAAGAGCGCTTTTGCAGATGTCCGTGCCCTCTCTGCGTTCCTCCTTCGAAATGACCCTGCGGATAAGATCAGGAGGGAACTCCTCACAAACGGACCCATTTTAGCCCAGGATCTGTCGAACTATGTCTTGGTCGTTCAACGGATGAGAGACGAGGTTCGCTCGTGGATGGCATCGAAATCGACCGCTTTGATTCAAAAAGGGGCGGGGTTCCAGGTAACGTCATGATCGATACGCATTGCCACTTAGACCAGATCGATACTCCGGAGACGATTGTAAAACAAGCGGAGGCTCGGTCATTCACCATTATCGCGGTCACAAATTTGCCCAGCCATTACGCGATGGCACTTGCACACCTAAGAGACTGCACCTATGTCAAGGCGGCTTTGGGCTTTCATCCGCTGACGGTAGGAGATCACCCGCAGGAGCTGATGCCGTTCATACGGTTGGCGAAAACAGCCGACTACATCGGAGAAATCGGTCTCGACTTTTCGGAAAGGGGCGCTCCCACAAAAGAAGCACAAGTCGCCTCTTTTGAGAGAATACTGGCTGCACTCCAAGGGAGGCGCCGCTTCATAACGATCCATTCGCGAGGAGCCGTGGTTCCGGTATTAGACATGATCGAGCACAAGAGAATCGGCCCGGTTGTGTTCCACTGGTTTACCGGCTCGGCATCTCAATTAGCCAAAGTCATTAGCTCCGGCCATTATATCTCCATAAATCCTGCGATGCTCCGCACAACAACCGGGATGCATCTGCTTGAAAAAACGCCGCCGGATCGGGTGCTCACGGAGACGGATGCTCCTTTTGCTCGGATTGATAGTAGGGCAACCCTTCCTTGGGACGTGGATATCGTTTTGAGCCAGATGGCAACTCTGTGGAAAAAGGATCGTGGGGAGGTGGAAAAAGCAATAGAGCAGAACTTCAAGCGATTGTTCTCTCCTGGCTTATGAGTTCGTCCACAACCGCGATGATTGATGGGGATTATCTTCGTTTCGGCTTCATTCCCCCAGGAATCCAGACTCATCTGGCCGTGAATCCATCAGGCTCACGCCATTTGGAACCGCAATTGCAGTGATAAGTTTATCCAGCAGACGAGCCAACCACAAGTCTTCGGTTACTCCTGCTCAAAGCTCTGGTTCTTGAACTTCAGTGTGCGGCAATTCTCCGAAACAGTGCGGACCACGTTGTCAGGAACCCCGCCCGGAACGCGCGCTTGGATTTCCACCGTCACGTCAATTTCGCTGTTCGGCAGACTCGCGAGATGTTGAATGATTTCGTTCGCGATTGTTCCCACATCCCGACTGATGCGCGCGGAGTCCACCTTCACGCTACCAAAGAAATGCGTCGGGGGTGTGATGGTGGCAGGCAAGACTCCACTCGGCGCGGGCGGCACCGGCGTTGTGCCACCGCTTGGCTGAATTCCGCCGGGTGTTTCCGTTCCCGCGCCAGCGGGCTTCGGCAAAGGTTTCGGTCGCTCGGCTTCCAATTGGGCCTCCGCCGTCGCACTCTTCACCAACAACCCGACCGCATCAAAGCCAAAGGCCAGAACTTGTCCCCCTCGCAGGCCGAGATAGCGGCCTTTTGTCTCATCGAAGCCTTCCGCGAATGCAAATGAATCGGTCCGCCACGTGACCAGCGACACACCTTCGCGCATTGAACTCAACAGGACATCGGCATCGCGAAGTCGCTGCAGGTAAGGATACCGTGCAAAGTCTTCGACCAGTTGTTTCACCGCGACGTGGTTGCCACGCCAGAGCGGAATCGTGTCGAGCGCCTGTCGCAGGAACGTCGCCGTGAACTGCGCAACCATCTGCCCATCATTCCGCAGTTTCTTGGACGCGCGGACCGCCAGCGCGTCCGCACCAGCCAACCGCGTTTGTTGCCATTCGAGTGCCGCGTGCGGGCTGGGTTGCGTTGGCACCAGCAACCATTGAAACGTCTCACCGATTCGGCTCGTCGTGGTTCGGTCCCACGCCGCCTTTTGCGTAGCCGCCTGTCGTGACTGCGATTTGTCGAGGTTCAGTTCCGTCTCTTGGTCAACGATGGATTGCCACGCGAGGTAGTAACGCGCAGCTTGCTCCAACTCATCAAGTCGGCTGCGGTCGGACGCCAGAAAGACAAGCGTATTCTGGTAAATGCGCGGACTATTGCCCCGCTGGGCAAGAAATTCCTTTGCGGTATCAAGCGCAAGATTCGTTCCCTCGCGCGCATATGGCTTCTCCACATCCAACACCACGAGCCGCACCTCCATTTCGTCCGGCACATCGCCGGAATTCGCAGGGAAAGGGTGAATCCGAGGAAACTCTCCTCGTGAACGCAGATCCTCCCGAACGCGGCGGCGAATTTCTTCCCCAACCCGGTCCGGTTCGCGCCGCAACTGTTCTGCACGGTCATCCGCCAACTTGGTGACCGTCGGTTGTGTTGAATACCAATAGCGTGCGTTGTCCTGATAGAGATACGTTGCCGCTTGGGCGAGATGCCGGAGCGCGTCGCCGAAAACCGCCGGAGCTTCCCCAGGCAACACGCAGCCCAGCTTGATACGCCGATCCTCTTCGCCCCGGTTGGCCGCACCGGGAATTGGAGCCGAGCCGAGGAACAACGTGCGCGCCACACGGCGGCAGGCGGAAAAGCGCCCAAGGTTCGGCTTCTCGCTGTCGAGCTTGCGTGGCAGGGCATCCGCGCCGTCCACGTCCTTTTCGATGACCGTTTCCCAGCCACCAGGCAGATACCCTGTGAGTTGCGACACGATGCCGGGATCATCGAGCGGAACGCTCGCCGGCAAAATCAATGGGCTGCGGTCGTTGCTTTCCCACAGCCGATGGATCACCGCCGCCATCAGCCGCAGCACGCCGCGCGTGCGTTGAAATTTCACCAGCCCCGACCAGTCCTGATACAGTCGCTCGAAAATCTCCGGGTGAATCGGATAGGCCGCTTTGAGCTTCCGTTCGTAATCAGCCTCGCGGCATTCAGGCGGAAATTCCTGATGGTTGCTCCGGTAGAGATCGCAAAATGCTTTCGCCGTGTTGTCGCGCGAGACGTAATTTGGTTCGGGCAACGGCTGGAACAGTCGTCGCCGCACAATCTCAAAACTCTCCTCGGCGTTGGCGGGACGCCACGCCGTCGCCACGCGGCTCACCACATTGCGCAATGCCGCCAAGGCCATCCGCCCGCGCACACCGCCCACTTCTTCGTCGTTTGCATCGCTGGTCGGGGAAACGCCGCCTCCGCCATCAGCGGACGCCGGCAAGCTGACCACAAGCATGGTGCCGGGCACGCCCTTGACCTCTTCCGTCAAAGTCTGTGCGAACGTGAACTGGGTCTCGAAATCGCCACCCGGCAAATCCTTCTTGTCATGCAAGCCGCGCGCGTAGGCCACCCATTCATCAATCAGAATCACACACGGTGCATACTTGCGCAGCAATTCGCCCAGCAAGTCGCCAGGATTCGTGGCCGTCTCATCCGACTGCTTGACGAGCGTGTAACCTTCCTTGCCGCCAAGCTGCCAGGCGAGTTCCCCCCACAACGTCCGGACCACCGTGCCGTCGTCTTTCTTGGACGGTTGCCCAGGCGAAATCTTATTGCCCACCAACACCACGCGCCGGACTTTCTTGGGCAGGCCAACCTTGGCTTCCGCCATCACCGCATCCAGCCCAGGCATGTCGGTCACCGGACGTCCGGAAAATAAATGCCATAGCGCCAGCATCGAGTGCGTTTTCCCGCCGCCGAAGTTGGTCTGCAACTCAACCACGGGATCGCTGCCGTCGCTCGCCAGTCGGCGCACGGCGCGCACCAGCAAGTCCTTCAGCCCAACCGTCAGGAATGTCCGCCGGAAAAACTCCTGTGTATCGGCGTATTCCTCGGATACCGTCGCACGAATCTCCGGCGAATAACTGGCGCGATAGACCTGCCACAAATCCGCCGCGAATTCCGCTTGTTGATACCGGCCCGACGCCACGTCCGGGTGGGGAGTCACGACTTCCCGCCATGGCTTTAGCCCCGCGACCATTCCCGCCTCCAACCCAAGGGTCGCCTGGGTCTTGCGCCTTTCGTGCCGAGCCTGCTCGTCGAATTTCACCCGCATTAATTCCGATTTTTGCCCTTCCAGTTCCTCCGCTTCTTTGACTGCGCCCACCGCATTCAAAAGGCGGTGCATGGAGTCGAGCGCACGATAGGCGTCATCAGTGCTGAATGGCTTCTGGTGTGCCCATTTATTCCGGATTTCCATCAACTCGCTTACGATGCTCCGCTCGGCGCGCCCCAGCGTCTTCGCGAACACGTCATTCCAACATTCCCACAGCACTCGCAGCAATCCGGCCGCATCCCAGTCCGGTGAGTTCTCGGTGCCGCCAATTTGTATGGCTGGTCCGATGACCTGTTTGGCCGTGGCCAACCACCTCGCTCCGTGGGCACTCTTGAGCTCGCGCTCCACAAACGCGGGCAGGCCCGCCTTTAAAACCTCCAGCGCCTTGCCGACTCGTTCATGATTGCTCAATGCCATAATTTTACATTGTTCACTGTTTCTTCATGGCGACTTGACCGAATCGCCGAACACCAGGCTGACCGGCATACCGCACGAAAGTCTAAATGAAGACCAAGCTCGGTTAAAGCATTGGTTTAGGGGCGAAATGTGGCCAGGAGTGACATGCTCGCAGGGCGAAGTTGATGTGAAAATCGTGCTCACATGAAAAAGCGATACGGAACCGCTCCTTGGGTTCCGTCTGCATATTTGATAATGCGCCCAACTTGGCGAGCAGCCTTCACCGTGATTGGGTCCAGCGCTGTTATTTGCGAATTATTCCAATTCATTTTCGTCAAGGTCAACACTTCCAACGCAATCTGTTGTCGGTCCGTGGAACAGGTGTCGTGATGAATTAATAGACTTCGGGGCACATAGAGACCGGGATATTCCTCGTAAAGTTGAACGCTGCCATTGGTGTAAAGCAACGACCTTTTGTCATCCATTTGCCAAAAGGTTCCGCGCAGTGGCGGATAATAGCCTTCGCGAACAATCCGAATCCAACTGTCGCTGACGCTCAAAAGATCGAAGCTCTGAATTTCAAACTCGTTGAATGCCCGCACGGCGCCCTTCGTTTCGGCGGCATTGAATGTTGAGGTTTTGTGAACGACGATACGGCCGGGATAATGCCAATGTTCATCTTTGTAGTTTTTAAGGGCATTTTTCAGCAGCGTGTAAGCGCCTGTTTCATCCATACGCGGCTGCCGATCCACTTCGTCACGCTTGACGATGCCGCCTTGCACTAAAAGGCCATGACCGCGTTCATCAAAAACCTGGGCGACCGACGTATTGAGCCGACTTTTGTCGAGCACTTCATAGAAACTAATGCCGATAAAGCAAGTTTTCGGCTGGCTCTGGTCTCGAACTAATCGCCACGAATAGCCTCCGGCCTTGTAGTAAAGCGCGACGAAGAAGTTCCACGCGCAAGTCGCCTCGTCCTGCAAGCTGCGTATCTTGGCGAAATCATCCTTTTCTTTCGCCTTCAAGGAACGATCAAAAGTGGATGGTCTCAGCATCTGAATCGGCACTCCGAGCGATAGGGCTTTCGCTTTTAGCATGTCGTGAAAATTAAATTTTCCACGGTGCTTTTGCTTCGACTCACGGAATGAAAGAACGGCGGCCACGGCTTCGTCACCATCGCCGACATCGCTTTCGCCGAGCAGTGATAAAAGTTCGAGGGGCATTACCAAAATGATGACGTCTGGCTTCTTTTGGGCGACTCCTCGCAGAATACGCAAAAAAAGCTCAACGGCGGCTTTAACGCGCTCGTTGAAATCCTTAATCTCGCCGAGAACCGTGATCTCCGCGGGACGAATTTCGGCGTTGAGCGAACCGTCTATCACGATGTCGCACGCAAAGGGACTTTCGGAGCTGAAGCCCGGAAATGGAGCAAAAAGATTTTGCTTCTTCGAAGTTTTCGCTTCGATTCGTTTCCTACATAAGTCAATCCACCGCGAGGCGCCTGCAACGCCAGGCGACGTCCCCAGCAGCGCTGCCTTTATCGCCGTTGGCCGTCGCTTTTCAGCCAAATCGTAAGGGCCGAAATTCATGATTCCATATCGAATGTCAGGATGCTGGTCGCGCCCGAACTGAAGCATCGGTTCTGGAATGACGGCGAGGTGAAGTTTCATTTGTCGAACTCCAGAAGTTTTTGGTCAAGGTCTTCCACCGACTGGGTGTCGCTCGTCGCCTTCCACAGCGCGTCTGGAATGCTGACTGGTGAATCGAACCCAAGGTAATCGCCGAAGCGAAGAAATTGATAGCCCGTCCGCGCCAAGTCGCCTTCTTGCGTCAAAACCTCACGCCACAATCGAAGGGCGGAATGGTATTCGCGCTCCTTTTGCATTATCCTGATTGTGCGGATTAGGTCCTCCCACCTGGGATGCTTGCGTCCGTTCCGTGAAAAAAACCACGTTGGATCTAATTGGAGGAAGTATTTATCGCCAATGTCCACGAATTTGGTCATCATCGCCAAATGGCGGCAACGAACGATTCTTCCTCCGCGCTCGGTCACATGGAGCAGCCCCACTCTGGTTTCCCCCCGTTTGCTCTTCACGGTCTTCCGAATTCGTTTCCCATGATCCCTTCTCGGACTGTAAATGAACATTTCCTCCTCCCTCGACCAGAATATATCTTCTAAACGCAAACGGGCATTGAGACAAAGGTTCAGCAACTCGCGAGCGTAGTCACGTTTGGCTGGTTCTTTGTGGAACGCCAATTCCGAAAATGGCGTTGGTTTGATGGACGAGTTCTTGACGATGGAACTAAACACGGAATCGTAAAGAGAATGAACTGTCCAGACAATGTCTCCACGGACGATCAGTTCGGTCGCAGGCGAATTCAGTCTCTTTAAAGCCTCGATGACATCCCTGCGATCCTTAAGGGTTGTGATGCCCGAATACACCGTTTCGGGTGGAATGACTTCGAGGAGATTGGACGACAAGTCCTCTGGTGATGGCGCCGGCGGAAATGCCAAACCTCGACTTCGTGGCACAGATGCTTCCAACAATCGCCGCTGCCAATTCTCGCCAGCCACAAAACGATGCTGCTGTTTGTTGAAGACAATCGTCTTTTTTGTGCGGTTCTCAGGAATCTTGAAATACTCCTGCACGAACACGGCGTACGCTTCTGAGGTACGTGCTTTGCACACGAGCAATAGCACCGGGATGTCAGATGAAATCCAATAGTTCAGATCGTCGCCATCGGCGTAAAAGCTAAACTGCTGTTCGTTCTCCGCTGAGAATTGCTCCTGAGTCTTCACTTGCACGCCCAAGAAATAAGCCGCTGCTGCTCCTGTCTGGGGGTCGGCCAGTTCCACAAACGCATCAATGCCCGCCTCTGTATGCGTTTCGTTGAATGCGAAACGCATATCCAGAACTTGCTGCTTAACCCACGCGACCGCCTGTTCGTGGTTCAGAGTTCGTTTGTCGTAAAATTTTGGCATGGATCAAATCAAGTCCCGCTGTGCAGGGCCGAGGTCTTTCTGTTCATCTGCCTGGCGTTTCAAATCCGGCCAACTCAGCACCAGCAAATTGTAACCGATGGCTTCTTGTGACCACTTGCGGCGTTCGCAGACGGTGTAAAGGCGGTAACTGAGGTCGCGGGCGACCTCTGCCAGCACACCAAGCTTCTTCAGCAAAGCGGCGGCCACTTGTTCGCCGCCGTCGAGCGAGCGGATAAGGTGATGTGTCGCTTCCCAAACCGTGAGTCGTTCGTCCGTGGCCGGGTCCCAGTCAGCCTGCAACTCCTCCTTCTTCAGCAGCCGCACCTTGCCGCCTTTGGCGGCAAGGATGCCGGCCTCGACCATCCCGGATACGCTCGTGTTTTTGGCGGTGCAAAGCGTCTCTGCCACACCATACGCCCCCTCATTGAATCCGTTTTGATCGAACCACGCCAGCGCCCACCGGGTATCCGCGTCAAACTCGCCTTCCTGTTCAGCCAACACCTCGTCCAGCGACTGGTTGATGAGCGAAAGTGCGGTGCGCACGCTCATAGGCGAACCATCCGCTTCCAGCACCCGCGCGTAACGGCTGAACACCGCCATGCCTGGCCCGATGGCAGCCTGGGCTAAATCCACAGGCGCGATGTTGCCTTTTTGCAAATTCCTCAGCGCTTCGGGCAACTCCCTTTTCATGGCGGCCAGAAAATCGCGGCGAGAGGCCACGTCCGCCTCTTTAGGGCGTGGTCGGCAAACTAGAACAATCGAAGATGCCAAGGCGTTGCTGTCCATCCCGCGCATCCGGGTTTTCATCTCGGTTCGCATCGGCCAAGTGCCGTCAATCTGCCAACCAGTCTGCACCATCGCTTCCAACATGGTTTCCCACCCGGTGGAAGCCTGGCCAACTTGTTCTCCGCCTTCGTCGTCATCCTCGCTTTTCTCTTCGGCTTGCTTGAAGGCGTAGTAAACGGTCGTTGGATAATTGGGGTCGCTGTTCTCTCTCATTCGAGCGAAAACTTTCGACATGCCCTTCTCAAAAAAAGTGCGTGATGCCTCTTTACCGCCCAATCGGAACGGGTCAGCGACCAGTTCCTCCGCTTTTGGCACGAGCACAGTGCCGAGAATGGTTGGATAAAGGGGGGCCAACATCTTGCGAAGCCAGACGTAGAAAAAGTCTGCCAGGTCAGCGTAAGGCACGTTATCGTAATAAGGTGGGTCGGTCGAATACAATGGGCGCGTGACCGGCATATGGTCTTGAGCGGCCATCTGTTTTGCTTCGCCCTGCGGACCTGTTCCTAACAGGGCCAGCGGGGCGGCAACGAGTTCGATGGCTGCTCCAAGGCTGCCTGTAGCATCAGCGAGAACATTGGCCTCTGGATAATCCCAGACCATCGACAATGCCTGGCGGCCGAACATATGTTGAACTTTCTCTCCAACAGGATTCCAGCGTCCAAGGCTGTTGCAGGTCATCGCGACACGATCCACCGCCAGCGCAAGATAGGTGGCTATTGCATTCGCATAGCTTTCGTCGTTTCGCGAGTCGTCCAACACCCTATCCCGAGCCTCGATCACCAAGGCGCAGAACACGGCCATCGTCTGAAGCTGCTTGTTGGTGAAAAGATGGCGGTGCTTCGTCATGCCGTAGTTTTGAACACGAAAGCCAAGCGCTTGCTCCGGCAAATCAGTGTCCGGGATACCGAGATGCTTGCATTCCTCCTCCAAGTGCTCGTGCTCAGGAAAGGGTGAGAGATAAATTCTTCCGCGTTTACCAAGCGCAACGATTGCAAGGAGTCGCGCTCCCAACCGACCAGCCTTGCCTTCCGTGCGGACATATTCGAGCGGCATCGGACTTCCCGTCAGCAGACACACGCCGCCGTTGCGACTCACCGTGCCCGCGCGCGGTTCGCCGTCGCCCGTGCGGACTTCAAAATGGTAGGTCATCGTGCTCTGGTTCACTACCGGTTCGACCCACGCTTTCTTGCCCGACTTGCTGGAAATCGAGAACGACCGCACAAGCGGCACATGCGCGCCTTTGGCGACCGGGTTAGGGCTGGCCACTGTGCGTGCCCACAGCCACGCAATCACCGTCGCCTCGCCGCCGCCATTTTCTTTGGGCAGTTTCACCTTGGGATAGAGATGGCCGATGCGTTTCTCCGCCTCGTCACGCATCCATTGGCCGTAGTAACGAATGTCATCGGCCAGCCCTGCCGCGCCTTTCCACGAACCGGACGCACTCAGTTTTTTCTTCGCCTCTGGATTCACCGGCGGCTTGCCTGCAAATTTTGGCGGAATTTCGATAAGCGCCTTGGTGATGAGCACCGGTACCGGATTTAAATCGCTGCCGTGCGCCTCGAGCCCGAGCCGCTGCGCTTCAAGCGGAATCGAACCACCGCCGCAAAACGGGTCATACACCGGTGGCGGATTGCCGCCCGTGGATCTAAGTATCTCCGCCCGCGCCCTGTTGAGCACGCGCTCGTCGTTTGAGTTTTCCCACTTCACCAGTTCGCGAATGATGTTGAACAACCGCTCCCGCTCTAATTCGATGATGACTTCCTCCAGTTTCGGTTCAAACCCAGGGTCGGGGACGGATTTCATGCCCGCACCGCGCGCCTTGTCGAATGTCGCCTTCAGTTGTACCCAAGCTTTCTTGCGCGTCTTTACTTCCTTCTCTGCCGCTGCCCGCTTGGCCCCATCGCTGAGCAATTCCTTCACGCACTCGGACGGATCATCCACCAACGACGCAAACAGCACCGCCCGGCACGCCGCGAGTGGACGCCGCGCCCACCACAAATGCAACGTGGAAGGATGCCCGTGCCGGATGGACTTTTCCCGCGCCGCCTCGCGATTAATGTCTTCCAGCGGCAACGCGACTTCGATCAGTTTCTTTTTATAGTTCATTGTGAGATTGGAAACGGAGAAATTCTTGAGCGATAAACCACCCGGCAACCAGCCGCCTTGTTTCCGAGCGACTCCACCTCTTGAAAAACGGCATCGGAAGCATTCGGTCCGATGTAAATCCGCTCGATTAGACGCTCGAGATTAACGCCCACCATTTGGTGATCCGGCGTGCTCAACCCGTTTTCAGTGTAACTGGCCTGCCAAGTTTCCTCACCGAGTTGTCCAATCAGACGGATTTCTCGTTCGTGCGAGAATTGGGGCCGCTTGCGGCAAGCAGCCAGAAAACTGATGATCTCGGGAATGGGATGCTCGTCACCGGCATAGGTCACCCCACACAGGTTGATGCTGAAGTCGGGCGGCAAGCTCAAACATTCGCACAGGCGTCGAGCCGTGGTGCGAACGCAAACTCCACAACCGTGTTCACCATATTCATCCCACATCTTTTGATCTTCGTCGTCCCAGCCGAACCAGCAATGCACGTAAGTCAATTTGCGCATCGAGCCTTCATAGAACTGGCGATAACCCGTTAGCGAATCCGGCGGAACGCCAAGCTGTTCCGTTAAACCTTGTGTCAAAGAGGACTGTTGATTTAGGTTGGCAGCTGGAAACCTGCCCTCGTGCGGGTCGAGTCCAAACAAATCGAGACGGCGCATGTATGCCGCCTTGTTTTGCAGCAGAGCCTTGAACCGATCGAGGCTCAAGTAATGCATTAAGGATTGCCCCGATGCGACTTCGAGGGCATTGCCCAGAACTGTGCTGTCAAATGGCGAGGGCTGAATCGCAGAAAGTGGCGCCCAGCCTCTGCGATCCACTTCTGCAAGAACCTTTTTGAGTCGGTCTTTCATAGCTGGGCAAATTGCGAATCGTTCACTCGGACAAAAATGGGTAGTGGATTGGCGTCCTTGAGGCACCATGGGTTCACAACCATGTGGAAAGTAGATTGGGCAGCGAGTCCGCACGGCTGGTTCAGTTCATTTTTGTTCGGTTCGAAATCCCATTGGTCGCTGTTACAAGCCAAGGAATCGAGCAGAAGGCGCGAATTGGCGCAGAGCAATTCAGCTACCAAGCGGCCTCGGCGCTCCTGAGACTCCGTGTCCTGAGCCGTCGCAAAACGGTCCCCCGCCAACCCGCCTGGCATCTTGAAATTCAAGAAACCAGAATGCCAGAGGTGCGGAATCTCTTTGACTGCGGCGGATAGTTTTCCTTCTTCGTCGGACTCAGGCTTGAAGCGCAGCCGGATACTAAAATGGATTTGCTTCTTACCTGGACGAATGAATAGAAAATCAGGGGGGAGTTTGGAAATGTCAGTGTCACCGTCGTCTTCACCAAGTGTGCAGATATATCGGCTAACGAAGAATATGGTCTTCGGGTTCTGCTGCCAAAATTGCTTCACAACAGTTCCAAGAAACTCCTGGTGCCAATCAGGACGATTCACATTCCTGGTGAACAGCCGAACTTGTCGCCAACCTTTGTGAAAGGCGTCACCTGTCGCCGCTGGTCCTGCGCTGGCCTTGTCGGCGTTCTCGGGTTGAGGCGCAGGCTTTTTTGTGACCATATCATATTTCACATTCATTTTATCCTCACTTGCTTTTGTCCTGACCGAGCAACACAAATCCCGTTCTTGATAATGAAGGCTTCGACCAAATGAGTGCCCGAATAGGCGGTCGATTCCCAACGCACACCATCCATGCCTTTGTCACTGTCATAAAAGATGCCGCGCAATTGTCCCGCTTGAGCCGCCTCGCGGCCTGTGTTTGTCACCTGCCAATGCACTTCATAGGGCGATGGAGTGTTCGTTTTGGCCTTGAAGCGCAACCAGAGCTTTTTTGAAATTGGTTTTTCTGTGATAGGCCACAGCAATCTTCCTCCCGATTTGAAATGAACCGTTCCAGTAATTTGTGCTGTGTTGTTTGGTCTTTCGGGCCACTGCGGCCTCTGAAGGTGTCCCGTATCACCGAGCGCCGGAACTTGGAATTGCGGACGGACGATAACTGGCAGAGCCGACGACACGCGCAGTCCCATATCCTGCGCCGCTTTAGTCATGGCGCTTCTGCCAAGTAACGGGGCCATTTCATCAGCGGCCTCGTCCAAAGTTTGTCTTCTCGCAGCCGACGAAAAATCACTGCGAACTTTCTTCACCCATTGCAAAAAAGCCTCGCGTCGTTCTGGATACTCGTTCCACTTGTCGGCGAAGTTTTCGTCGTCATCAACGGGATTGGCTACCCACCACTTGCCGTTCCGATACTCGACATATCCCGGCTTGCCCCAATTTACTTCGATGTCCTGCACAATTCCGGCCAGGGCATCATAGACATCCAGTTGATTGCGATAGGCGTGAGCCGCCAGGGTTGTGATGATGATTGAAATGGGCCTTATTTCGCACTTGTCTTGGAAGTGAATGTCACGATGCCGCTTCAGAATCTGCACTGCCGTTTGCAAAGGAGTTTTCACCTGCCATTCGGGAACTTCCTCCACTTTAGCTTGAATGGAGTTGGCGAGCGAAGCGCGCTTTTCCTGGAAAATGACCTTCATCCGATCATAGAACCAATTGGCGTAAGCAATCGGGTTGCTTTTCTGCCAAAGTTTCAGTTCTGTGTCGGTGAGTAAAATTCCGGTTGGTGGGCGCTCCGTGTTTGGGATAGTCGGGAGCACATCCATGTGGAAAGCCGGCATCTGATTTTCCGATGGGTAATTAAGCAACCAACAACGGCGGGATGGCTCCAGGATTTTCGCGAGATCGTCGCGCTTTTTCAGTCGGTCTCCGACAATCTTTTTGAGATCTGCGTGTGTGGTCTGCCCTTTTTCAATGGCTAGTTGGCATACCAGGTCAATATCATATTCGTCGGCTTCGGTGATCGGGTGGACAACTGTGCCGAGACGAAATGAACCTTGGACATAAATCTCCGGGTTGTAGCGTTTCAGTTCTGAATCGTCGGCTGCCAACCATTCCCCAACGTCCTCATACTTGAGGGTGGCGTCTTCGTAAACGTGGTCGGGGATGTCGAGCGCCGATGCTGTCTTTGTCAGCAACGTGCTTAGTTGTGTCTTGTTGTTTAACATGTTTTGTCCTTCTGAAATCAGGTGTGCATCGGTCCGTAAGGAGCCGCGCGATGCGTGGCAAACTTCTCCGTGAAAATGGGCATGAAGACGCGGCTGTGGTGCGCGCCTTTTCCAATTAAGTCATCGGCCTTGTGAACTCCGTCGAGCGAGAATTCGTCAGCCGCAACTTTTGGGTTGAGTCGTTCGACCCGGTCTCGACCAAGCAAATGCGTGGCTTGGTGATAAGCCGCAAGACTCTGACCGCGCATGATGACATCAACTGCGGCGTTGCCGAGAGCCCAAGATATAATTCCGCCGTGATTGAGGCGCTGGCGACGATGCGACACTGCATCCGAAGTTCCAATGCTGAACACCCACAACGAATCCAATGGAATTTTAACTGTACCGTAGGCTTCGATGATGGCAATCATCGTCGGGTTGTTTGCCCAAACACCGCCGTCAACGAGTCGCACACTGTCCACTTCGCGAGTACACGAAAAAAAAGTGGGCGCAGAACTCGTCGCCAAGGCAACCTTCCATGCTGGAACCTTGTAATCACGCTTGAGACGATCGTGGTGGGGAGTCCGGAAAATGTAAACGTCGTCGTCTCCTAAGTTGTAGGACGGAATTATCAGCCTCTTTTTGCTATCTCCAAATCGCTTATCTTTGAAGCACGACTTCAGCGCCGCAATCAGAGGTTCTGAGGAAAACTTGCGATACACCCAGTGCTGTAACCGCTTCGCACCACACCAATGTGGAAAAATCCGCGGCCCTTCGCGAACATAAAATTCCACGATTTCTCGCGGTTTCATCCCCAAACCGAGGCCGAGTGCGATGATACCGCCAGTGGAAGTTCCAGCGATCAAATCAAAGCAGTCGACAATGTTGATTTTCAAGTCATCCTCAATTGCAGCCAGCACCGCAGCCGAAAAGATGCCTTTGATACCGCCGCCATCGAGGGACAAGATGTGAAACGGTTTTGTTTGTGCGGGATTGTTCATTGTTTTCGTGCGGTCAATTTGTGTCAGCCTCCACAATTCGATAACGCGCCGGATGCAGCGTGATTTGTCGCGAGTCCTTTAGATCCAAAAGTTCCTGGCCAGTGAGCGCATACGGTGCGTGGTCGTCTCCAACGACAACCATTGTGGTCGAACTTGGCTGCTGGCCCAACAATGTCCAAAGCTCGGCGGCGATTTCAACGCCGTTCGCCAATTTCTGGTCCGTGACCCACAAACGGGTGAGCAGCTCTCCATTGGCGTCGCGCTCTTCCCAGTTGAACGGGCTTTGTGATTTCTCAATCCGTTGGCCGTTCGCATGGGTGAAGCACTTGTCGCTCGGATGCCAATGAAATCCCCGGTGCTTGGCGTAAAGTTCAATCAACGTCGGCTTCGGCGGTCGCGTAGGCTCCGGCGGTTCGTCTTCAGTCCCAGTTGATTCAGGTTGGGTTTCCCCGGCTGCCTCGTCCTCCCTGGACGCCGAAGACATCTCTTCGGCGTTGGAGGCGGGAGTTTCCGCGTTTGAAGTTACGGGTGCGCGCCTCGGTTCATCTTGCCGCCCAGAATCGGATGATGGAGCGGTTGGTTGCTCTGGTTGCGGTTCAGGTTGAGCGTCCAACTGGAAATGCGCTTCCAGATATTCTGCAACAAATTCCGGGGTTCGGTCGATGCACGCGGCAATGGCGTCGGAAACTTGTGATTGCGAAAAGGGCCGTGCCAATTCGTCGGCCAGTTCTTTATAAAGCTTCACTGTGGACTGGCCAGCCACATAAAGATTCAGGTTTTGCCATAGCGCCTTTGGGGTGAATGGTTCGCCTGCCGGAGCACCCTCGACGTATGGAGTTACGTCCAGGTGCGTGAAAGCACACCACGTCGTTTGTCGCAGACGTTGAGCCGCAGCTTTGACGCGATTCGTATCTTCCTCAGTGGAGAACTTTGCACGGCACAATCCATCGGCAAGTTCGGCAAGCCATTTTTTTGGCTCAATTCTGCCAGGGGCTTGAACGCACCGGGTAACGCGAAATTCGACAGCCTCGCCTAAATTGCGAACGGCCACGAACGAGGGAAGCTGCGCCACTTCCACACTCAACATTTGCAAGTTGGCCGTTGCACTCTTGATGGCTGGGAAAAGTTCACCCCATTTCATCAGCGACTGCATCGTGATCCGAAATTTGAGCTTCTCAATCCGTTCCCATGTCGAGTCGAGTGTGAGCCAGTGCCCACATTCATTCCAAATACGAACAGGGTCACGTTGAAGTGCCGCGCGGACGCGCTTCGCGGCGGTGGCATCCAATTTCGCGCCGCTTCCGAGAGACTTCAACCATTCGATAGTGCGCTCAACAGCAGGTCGGTCGCTGATGCCAATGCGTGGCCACATTGCGAGATTCCGCACGGCATGGTGAATGGTGGGCGAGGCATCTCCCTCTTCGGCGTAAATCGAAACTTCGTTTGAGGTCACCCAGTCCTCATTTTCGGTGAAAATTAACTCTTTCTGCGCAAACGTGTCATCCATTGTCCGCAACCCGGCAGGGGCACATCGCGCCACGATTCGATCCAGCGCTTCATAAATACGGGAGATTTCTGCGATGAGACGAATGGGCTGCGGAACAGTCGAGATACCGTGGAGACGAGCGAGCAACTTGTCAGGGTCAGTGGGCGTGTCACGCACGCCAAGCAATTTCAACAACGGTTTGGTTCCCTCATTGTCATGTTCGGCTTTCACGAAAGGCTCGACTCCCATGAGCGGCTCGGTATCAGGGTTGCGTAAGAGTAGTTCCGCCGGCGTGTAAAGTTTCCCGTGGGTGTCAGGCAGGCACGCGACGGAGCGGAAATGAAGAATCCACTCTGCTGGGATAACTCCGCAATCCAGGTTTTTGTAATAGGCCTTCCCATTGTGCCGGATCTCGGCTTCAGTTTTGCCATCCCAGAGATGGACAGCAGCGGTGAGAATGCCTTCCATCAGCCCAGACCAGATGGTTGCATCCGTCTTCGCGAGTCTTGCAAAATGAGTAAACAGTTCCAAATCGAAACCGTAATCCACACAGGTAAAGTCGTCCCGCCGGTAATGGAACTCCTTCGGCTCGTGGCCTCCCCGCGAAATTGCAAATTCCTTAACCTTGCATCTCGACGAAAAGCACGGTGTCTTTTCGACAATGGGCATTGATGTCAGCAAGCAGCTTCCCTTGGAACGAATCCAGATTTGCCACGCTTCCCGTTTACACGAAACAAAAGAACGAGTGTAATCCTCGTGCAGCAGGTGTTGCTGTGCCCATTTCGCTGGAGTCAAATCCTCCACTCGCCCTGTTTCGTCGCAAATTATTCCCCAATCACATTCTCGAAGTTGCCTATCACGCGTTACGAATCGGAACGTGCTTGGAACGGTCGCGTTGAGCGCCGCCATAATGTGCGCAACACGCACGCAGTTTTCGATGGGAATTTCGTTGCCGGAGAAAATGCGAAGCGACGCTTGAGCTACGATTCGATCAATTGTGCTTGGCTCATGCAAACCCAAGAAATGAAGAAGCGTGTAGGCCAAGTCGTCTCGATTGTCCGTTGGGTCGATCAAACTGCGATATTTGCTTCCAATGAATGCATCTGGGCATGGTGAATCCTTTGGCGCTCGTTTGGAAATCCATGTGAGCCAATCCGCATCAATCGTATGGGCGTAATCCATAACGAATTTCCAGTCGTCGCCGGAAAGCAGATCTCGTCTTGATGAGAGACGAATGACGTTAGTTGCCGAGTGAAGGACTTTGCTTCCGCCAACCGGCACGATTTTCATCTGTCGTCGCCGTTCACAATCCCAATCCCGGCGATGAAGCTCGTTTTGAACGAAGGACCAAAGTGCATGAAGTTGTGGCCAGGCGGGACGCGGAACGCTGTCGCTTTGTTCAAGTCTTTGAAGCGCGGCCTCCGAATTCATGATTTCCAGCCAGCCATGTGACCTCAAGGCAGACCGCGCAGAATTGGAAACTGCCGAAGCGAGCAAATGATCTTTACCTGGAGCAAATAATCTCATTAGCTGCTCTGACTCCCACACGGCAAACAGTTCTTCTGGAACAGCTACACATTCGTCTGTCTTTGCCAGCTTGCCGTTCGTTGTAAGGACAACGCGACGGCCCTTCAACTCGCCCAGCATATTCTCCATAATAATTTGACTGCATGTGCCATCAAGTCCTGGAGCGAATTCAACTGCGTCCAGCAGGAACTCGTAAGCTGCCGCGCGGTCTTTCAACGAAAGATCGTCGTTGCCAACCCATTGGAGCATGGCCTGGCCAGCGAGCCCACCAGCACGCTCCAAGAGCCAACGATTTGTGGGTGAAGTGGCCGGGTCTTTGATCGCGAAGCGCGCGGGGTCTTGAATGAAAGGCGCGTTGCATGAGAAAGGCAGACTCAACTCTGCGCCTGTCGGAAGAACGACGTAAAGCCGATTGCATTCTGATAAGCCGAGCACAATTTCAACCCGGCACGGCGGCAGGTGCAAATCCTCCGCTACAACTCCTCGCTCTGCCCGTATCTCCTCTGCGGCTTCGTTGGGAAAACGCACAGCCTCGCTTTGAACGACGAGAATTTTTTGCGCGTCCGCGCCGCCCAATTTCGCCCATGATGAAGCCGCCACTGGCCCTTTGCCGAGCAATTGACGTGTGATGACTTGCCTCTCGATGTTAAGTGCTTTGAGGTTGTTGAAAAAGAGCAATGAGGCGGGGCTTTGCGCCCATTCTTCAAAATTCCTTCGTAATTGAGCCGCACGATTACGATCCGCGATGCGGACCTGTATGATCGTCCGCTGCGTCGGTTTGGCATCGGGCAACCAAACAGGCTCGGTGAATCGCTTTTTCTTGAAGCAAACTGCCAGAGTCGGAGTCCGGACCTCGACGGTGTCACCGAGGCTGAACGTGGATTTGAAACCGACACCTCGGAAACCAATCGTGTGCAATGTGCGCTTGTTGGAAAAACCGAAGCGACATAGAGAAGTAAATTGTTCTGCATCGAAATCATTCCCGTCGTGCTCAAAGATAAAGACATTGTCCTCCACTCGAACAAACGCAGATTTTGCGCCCGCGTCATCTGCATTTTGCAATAATTCGGAGACGACGTGCCGTGGACTTTGAACCTGGCGAAATAGCTGATGCCAAGGCCCAGCAAGATCCGGGTCCCGTTCCAACTGATCCCAACGCTCGGATGCCCGGCGCTGGATGTTGTTGAAATAACCTGGGGGTTGCATATCTCGTCAGTGTTTTAATTCTTCTGAGGCATTGCCTTCTCCAGCAACTCGGACAATTTGAAATTCACGCTCGCAGTCGCGAAGTCTGGTTCCTGCTCAAACGGCTTGATCAGATACTGGGGCTTTGCTGCTCCAGCAGGATCGACGAAGACAATGGCAAGAATGTAATCGTCAGGTTTGTTCAATGCGGTCAGGATTTCGTTTTTGGTTACCGTAACCGTCTCAGCGTCTGAAACGCGGCCCTTCACTTCAATGAAACGCAGTTGACCCTTCTTTGCATGACTTTCGGGATAGCGCGATTCTATGTCATAACCACGATTCTCCTTTGACACATCGCGAGGCTCGAAGCCATTGGCCAGCTCATAGGCCATCACCGCTTCCATTGCTAAACGCTCGACTTCTTTATCCGCAGCACCGTATGGCGGAGGTGTTTCACGGAGCATCGCCGCTCCGTTCATCTCAACCACTTGTGCAAACCAACCAGCAGGAATGACCAGAGCACCGCCCAGCACCGTCGGCGGACGAGCCGTGATCTGACGTTCACGGTTCAATTCATCTTCCCGCTTCTGCAATCGTCCGCTCAGTTCGTCGGCTCGCTGCTTCGCGTTATTGGAGTTCAGACTGCCCTTGTTCCGCCCCGCCTCCTCCTGCGCGCGAATATCAATTGCGCGCTGATCCCAATAGCGAATTTCGGACAGCAGCCGCGCCTTCACTTGCATCAGGGTTTTATCAATATGAGCCTCCCGGCGGGTTTTCACCTCGCGCAGATGTTCCGGCACGATGGTCTTGATGGCATGGGCACTGGCTCGGCTCTCCAATCCATCGCCTAGCCAGCTTTCACCAAGGAGTGATTGCGCGGCAGTCATTTGCTCCGCTGTCAACGGCGTGTAATCAAGGTAAGGGGCGTAGCCTGCGTTCACAAGTCGGCCATCCCGGGCCACTTCGACGAACTGCAACCGGCGCGAAATGACCCGTGGATTGCCGGCGGTGTCACGGCGCCCATCGGTGATGCTGTGTTCCAGATAAAAAAGCACGCGCGGCTCGGTCCCGTTGTCGTTCGTGTCCACCAGCACGGCTCCTTGTCGCAACAGGTCACGATGTTGCTCCAAAAGCAAGTCCACGACCGAGTCGAGCAGCGGGTGGCCAGGCGCAACCAGAGCGGCTGGCGGCTTACTGTCCATGCGCATATATTCTTTGTGAAAAGTAACTCGCTCATACGCCTTAAGCACTGGAGCCCGCTGACCGACCACCCGGTCACGATGGCGGATTAGGGCGGGCACATGGCGGATTTCGTAACGGAAAGGTTCACGCCGATGCACGCTGCCGCCGAATTCCTCAAATGCGCGCAGGAAGAACGATCCGATGTAATGCGGCTGCAAACGGCGGGCTTGCGCACGCTCCATTTCATCGCGAATGTTGCGGACGCGCGCAGGGTCCAGGCGTTCGTGAACGAGCGACCGGTCTTCGATGAGTGCCCGGAGTTTCTCCGTATCGAGTGTGCTATCGACGATCTGCTCGAGTTTGGCCTTATTGGCCGGATCGTCTCCGTAGCGGATCGCCCTGATGAGCAGGTCCCTCAACGGTTGGTCGCGAAAGACCTGGCCCAATACGTCAAACACGGCGCCGCCGAGGCTCTCCCTCTGGGTCCGAAGCTTGGAAAGCAGCCGGTGCCAGACCTCGCCTTCGCGGGTTTCATACGCCACCAAGTTCCACAAGTGGCAAACCTCGCGCTGGCCGATGCGATGAATACGCCCAAAGCGCTGCTCAATGCGGTTGGGGTTCCACGGCAGGTCGTAGTTGATCATGAGATGCGCCCGCCGCTGTAGGTTTATGCCCTCACCGGCGGCATCTGTCGCCAGGAGCACAAGCACTTCGGGATCGTTCTCGAAAGATTCCTGAGCCTGGCGTCGGCGTTCGCGTGGGGTCCCACCGTGGATGACGACGACAGCGTTTTGATTGCCCAACCGGTCAGCAAGTTTTTCAGACAAATAGTTGAGGGTGTCACGATGTTCGGTAAAGAGGACGAGCTTTCGACGGTTTTTGTTGGCATCGAACATATCCGGCAGGTCCAAAGTTTCGGATAGCCGCTGCCATTTCTCGTCCTTACCTGACCGCCTCAAACGGGCTGCCTCCTGAGCAAGCGAGCGCAGCTCGGCAATCTCCTTTTCCAGTTCCGCGATGGTCTGCGCCGCTGTGGACTGATCCACGATCTTCTCCTCAGCCTGCTCCAGTTCGGTTTCAGGCGCTTCGTCCAAGTCCTCTATATCTTCGTCGGAGAGGTCAGTCGAATCTGCGAGTCGGGTGCTCCCTGTGGCTGAACCGCGGCGCAGCAGTTTTTCCTCACGCAGGCGGTCTTCCAATCGTTCCAGCCGGCGACGGAGGGATTGATATATCGCCTCTGGCGAAGATGCGAGACGGCGTTGCAGCAACGTAAGCGCGAAACCCACAGTTCCTTTGCGCTTTTCGTTGTTGAGCTTATCCGCGTTGTTAAATCCTTCGCGGACGTATTCCGTGACGTGGCGGTAAAGGTCGGCTTCCTCGGCGCTCAAGGTGTAATCAACCGTGTAGGCGAATCGTTCAGGAAACAACGGTTTGCCCTCCATGGTCACCAACTGCTCCTTTACCATGCGCCGCATCACGTCGGACACGTCCGCCACATGCGCGCCGTCACGGGGCTTGCCCTCAAAACGGTCGCCGTCTAGCAAGGACAAAAAGATGTGGAAATCCTCGTCCTTGCCGTTGTGCGGTGTGGCGGTCAGCAGAAGAAACTGGCGGGTGCAACAGGACAGCACCTGGCCGAGCTTGAATCGCTTGGTGTATTTGATTTCGGAGCCAAAGTAGGACGCTGACATCTTGTGCGATTCGTCCACTATGATCAGGTCCCAATCCACGGAGGACAGTTTTGCCTGTACATCTTCGTTGCGGCTCAGTTTGTCCAAACGCGCAATGCACAGGTTGTGCTCTTGAAACCAATTGCCGGTCCGGGCGGCTTGCAGCCCTTCGTTTGTCATGATGTCGAATGCCAGACTGAATTTCTCATCCAATTCATCCTGCCATTGTTCGACAAGTCCCCCGGGAGCCACGATCAGGCACCGGGCAATGTCGCCGCGGATAATAAGTTCCTTGATGAGCAATCCCGCCATGATCGTCTTGCCCGCACCAGGGTCGTCAGCCAGCAGGAACCGCAGTGGCCGACGATTCAGCATGGTGTCATAAACCGCCGTGATCTGATGGGGAAGTGGATCAACCGCTGATGTGCTCACAGCAATCAATGGGTCGAAGAGGAAAGCGTAGCGAAGCCTCTGGGCTTCGGAAACAAGACGAAACAAATTGCCATCGGAAGCGAAACTCAGAGGTCGACTTTGGCTGACCAGCTCCAACTGCGGCTCTTGGTCGCGATAGACGAGCGCCTGCTCCACTTTGCCCTCCCCGTCCACAAAAGTGACCGAGGCCACATCGTCGCTGTGCAGTTCGACATGGCGCAGTGTCACCGCCTGTCCGGGCATCAAGCCCCGGAGGATGCCTCCAACCCGTAAATCTTGTAGTCGAGTCATGTTGTGATCATGCACTTAAATTAAGGCTTGTGAAGACATGATTTTACATATAACATGACTTTGCAATCATGTATGTCTTTTAGAAGTGCAACATTGTCCGGAATCTCGATTGACCGTCTGCAAACGTTTTGTGCGGTAGTTGAGGCAGGAACGATTGTTCTCGCCGCTGGCCCTGACCCAAACCGGCAAAGCCAGTTCAGTCGGCAGTTGAAGGAGTTGGAGAAGGCCCTCGGCACACCCCTGTTTGATCGGGTTGGCAAGACTTTGCAACCAAACGAAACTGGTCGCCGTGTGGCCCTGGCGTCACACACATTTTTTGGAGCACTCGACGATGTGATGAACGCCGCCGGCGCCAAGGCCGAGACCGTGCGATTGGGTGCTGGTGAAGCCATTCTGCGCTGGTTTGTCATGCCGCATCTCGCCGAACTCATGTCGGGCGATCCCCCCCTTCGGTTTGATGTTTATAGTCTGACAACAGAGTTGGCCTTGCGCGAATTGCTCATGGGCAGCGTTGATTTGGTCATCATTCGAACAGACTCCGTGACCGAGGGACTTCAGAGCGAGATGATCAAGACCCTTCGATACGTGTTGGCAGTTCCCAGGACTTTGCTCCGCTCGCGTGAGGGAGCCGAGGTGTTGGAGGGGCGGCCTTTGCCGTTTGCGGAAATGGCGGGCGACGGTTTCTTTGTCAAAACTGTGAAGGCCACTGCCACCACACTGGGACTGAATCTCCGCCCGGTTCTGCAGGCCCAAACTTTCAGTTTATTGGTTTCGGCCGTGGAAAGCGGCACCGCCGCCGCATTTCTCCCGGACGTCGCTGCCAAATCACTTCCCGAAGAACGATTCGCCTTGGTGTCAGCAGAAGGCATGAGCGCGTTAAACCGCAGCCTCAGCCTCGTTTGGAATGGTGACGTGGCAGAATCAAGAACTTCCGTTCGGCGTGCCATCACCCGGTTACGACGAGCACTCGCGTAAGCCAATTGTTGGTGCGAAAATTAGGAGGGAGTGGCCACAAAAGTAAGGGGGAGAACATGTAGTTGCCGAACGATCATTTTAGCGCTTTCACCATAACAATGGTGCTAACGCAAAATGCCGCATGGTGTTTTCTGAGACTATCTCTCCACTCCTGTCCTCCCCAAGAGAAACTCCCAACCAACACGCTCCTGCGCCAAGCGGTGCCCAGCGGCAAAAAGCTGACGCGCTTGTTCAGCACAGGTTTCCAGCCAGTCGCAGAGTGTTAAGGATGGCGGCTCGCCTTCCCAAGGTTGACTGCGTCCGGCACCCAGCGCCAACAACTGACGATAACTCCACAGATGTGGTTCAATCGCAGGCAGGCCGGCAGCTTGAGCGCGCGCGGAAGCTTCCTGCGGAATCACCAAACCTTGGGGGTCGAGGTCGCCAAAGTATAACACGCGGCGTGGGCCACCGAGTTCGCTGAAGAGATCTCTCAGATAACGGATGCCATCAACGAAACGATTGCCATCGCCGTAAACGACGGCGCTGAACAACTTCCTCTCTACGTTCCAAAGGCAGTAGGAGTGCCAGGTCGCCGCGTTCTCAATAACGATGAGAGGCTGCATGGATGCCGCTGACGGACCGCGTTTCCAGGCAAGTGGCACACCGATGATCTCGCAAAACAAGCTCTTTGTCAGGTCGAGCCGATCAGGGCGGAAAAGCGCCGAGGAGAGCAGAGTGTCCAGTCGTTTTTCGTCCCCGAAAATCTGAAGTGACCGCTCCTTGATTGGTACAATTGCTCGCCCCCCGCCACGATCCTTGATAAACTTGTTCACTTGGCACAGTTCGGCGAATGAAAGGTTCAACCTCGCTTCGCGCAAGAACGACAGTTCAGACTCCCATGGAAACTCACGAATCTGGCGTCTTGCTTCGTCAGATGGGACCACAAAACCAAACGCCTCGCACCAGCGCGGCTCCGCATCGAGTGGAATGACGATGCGATCAATCAGGTGCGGCTTGTAACGCACCGACTTTAATTCGAGCCAACCGTTTGTTTCGAGCATTCTCACGTCATGTTCGGCTTCCCTCCTCTCGGTTGCGGACACAAGCCGCGCGTCTTCGAGCAGGTCTTCCCAACTTCGCGAGAATGGACGTGAAGCCGGCTCCGTGCGTCCGCCGCGGGCGCGCTGCCACTGTGCGAACAGTTCGCAGGCGCTTGGCAGGTCAGCAGGGTTCATGTCAGGAGAGGGCTTCCATGGCCTCGGCCATTGTAGTAAGCAGCGGGATGTTGGTTATTTTCGTGACGTATCCTTCAGTATCGCGCTCGACCTCCTTTTGGCACATCACGACGGTTTCCGCGTGCGGCACCATCACCCCGAGTCGCTCTGGCGGGAAAGCCATGACGAGTTGCAACTGGAAGCTGCGCGCCAGCGCCAGGCAGTCCTCGATGCCGTCGCTGGAGAGTTTGGAAAAGGCCTCATCCATGACAACCAAACCAATCTGTTGCGAGCGAACGGAGGTGCGGTCGCCACGATCATATACCCGCCGAAACGCCGCGAGCATTGAGATGAAGAAAGGCGCCTGCCCCTCGCCGCCACTCAGGTTGCGGCTGCTGCGGCCGAGCGAAATCGGCGGCGACTCAGGCTTGTCGGCGGGCACCATTTCCAGGTCGTAGCGGTGATAGTTCCGGTAGTCCAGCAGACGCAACGCATGGGCATCCTGCTCGGCATCTTTGCGCTCGGTTCCGTCAACGGCCTTCATCAACTCATCTTTGGCGCGCTGAATTTCCGTTTCTTGGATGGCTGCGGCCAGAGGGTCGGTGGGTTCCAGTCCTGAGTCGAGCAATCGCCAGATCGCGCCATAGCCAGCCGTATCTCTCCGCTGGCTGAGGCGGTAGCGAAATTTGCCGACCGGCTGGCTCAGGTAACGATCGAGCAGGCGGATGGTGTTTTGCGCGTCGGTGATGCGCCGGTTCAGTTCATTGAGGACATTGTCTTCCAGCCGGCGCTCCCACTCGCGTTTGCGGTCGGCGGCAAGCTGGCGGGATTTCGCCAACTCGACGGTTTCGAGGACGCGCAGGCGCGCTGCCCAAGCTTCGTTGCTTTCATCGTCAGTCGGGAACTCGCCCTGGTATTCGGGATGGCGGAGATTCCCTTGCTCGTCCCGGATGGTAGCCAACTTGTCACGCTCGCTGTTGCGCTGCGCCCGGGCCGCGACAGCGATTTGTCCGGCTTTGGCGGACGCTTCGGCCACCGCGGAGAAGCATTCCCCCCATTTCGGAAATCCAGCGCGGAACTGATCGCGCTGTTGTGTGAGTTCGCCGTCAAGGATGCCATGGAAACGGCGGCCGAGTTCGACACGGCTGCCTTCGACCTCCAACCGCGCAGCCTGAGAGTCTTGTTCCGCCCGCGCCAATCCTTCGCGTTCGGGTCGTGTCGTCAGCTCGAAGGTGTTCTTCCTCTCAGTCAGAACCGCCACCTTCGCAAGAATATCCTTCTCGGAATTCTTCAGTTCGTTCAGCCGCTTCTGCCGTGCCTCGCGCTCCGGGGTCATCAGCAGATGGATGGTCTCGCGCACCCGGCCCAGGTCAGCTTCGAGTTGGGGCAGTTGTGGCAGTTCCGCGCCGCGCTCTGGCAGCGCACTGTCGGCCAGACCGCCTTGGCGACCGCTGTCGAGCCACGTCTTTACGTCGGTCAGGCGCAGGTTGAGTGCCTCGAACTCCGCCCGCGTCTCGTTCTGTTCTTTTTGCTTCGCGGCGCGCATCCGTTCGAGACCTTCCCGGCCCAAAGTGAGTTCAACCGAGGCAGCAGGCTTAAGACGGCGGCGGAGCGGCGCTTGCTTGAAGATCCCTTCGGGCGTGATGGCTCGGCTCGTGTCGGCCGATTCCAAATCTTCGACGCTCTCGACGCAAAGCACGTCGCCCAAAAGATGCTCGGCATAAAGCCGGGCAATCGGATGCGCCACCTCGACTTTGCTGAACAGCGAGCCTTCGCATGTGCCGCCACGAAGATGGCGGACCTCGCCGGGATTAAGCAGCGACTCGGGTTCGCGGCCCGGTGGCGTTTTGCGGAGAATCTCCAGTGCCTGACGGTAATCGGCGCCATCATTCACAACTATTACCCACCGGCTGCGACCGAGGAAAAGTTCAAGCGCGGGCCACCAGCGCTCTGCTTCAGGCTTCACCTCGATGAGCCGGCCAAGCTGTTCGACACGGTTGCCGAGTTTTTGGCGCACGGCTTGAAAGAGCGGAAACGCGCCGGGTGACTGGCCCTTGGAAAGGTTCTCCAAATCCTCAGCCAACTGCTGGAGCCGGTTCTTGGCGGTCTTGATTTCGTCCTCCAGCGGCCGGATCAGGTCCCGGACAGAATTCCACAACTCATTGAATCGCTCGGCGAGTTTTTGAAGAGCAGCGAGCCGCTCGGCGTCCGTTCCGGAGCGGAGATTCGCCAACAGCTTGTCGTCCACGACGAGCACTTCCTTGAGATTTGCCAGCGGCAGGGCGGCGCCATGTTTGAGCCATTGCACCCAACGATAATGCCGGTCGTCAAGCTGCTGGCAGGCTGACTTTCGAGCATCTTGCAGGGCTTTAACTTTGTCTTGAAGTTGCGTCTTTTCGCTATCGAGTTCGGCGATTTTAACGGCTTCGGGGTCCTTGCCTATTTGGAACCTGACATCGTCGAGAAGCTTGCCAACCTGGGCGGCATCCTTGCTCGCCTGTCCCAAACTCTTGATATCGTCCGCATGCGAGTCCTCGAGCCGCTTCAAGTCCGCAGCGTGGCGTTCGCGGCGTTCATCCGCCTGCAGGAGCTTGAGCGCATGGCCGGTGTGCTGGAGGATCGCCTCTTCGCGCCGGTTGGTTTCGTAAAGCGCGTGCTGCTCGTTTATGCGCCCGAGAAACGCCGCTTCGTCCTCCTGCTTCTCCAACCGCTTGCGAGTATCTTCATAGGCGCGCAGGGCAGCGCGGACCTCCCGGACATCCAGCGGGCTTTGTTCCAGGATGAACTCACGGATGAACCGCTCCACATTCTCCTCCAACTCAAAAGCGATCGCCTTTGGAAAAGTGCGATGAAAGGCGGTGTCATCGAAGTTGAGATGGCGTGGTGTTGCCATCTCCTTCAAATAGTCGCCCTGGCGTTCCGTGATGAGAAAGTCGGTGAAAGCCTCTCGTCGAACCCAAGTCTTGAATTCATCCTCGCCGAGCATCTTGCCGTTGGGCGCGATGTCGGCGTATTCGAGCCGTGCGGGAATGAAGAAATAGGTGTGCTTCGGCCTTGCGTCCGGACTGGAGAATTCGAGACGGACGCCCCATGTCTCCCGTTCCGGGCCCTTGCCCGAACGACTGGAGGGGCGCGTGAACTCCAGCGCAACGAGGGTAACGCCGCTTCGACGCAGGAAGTGGCGGCCGCCATCTTTGCTCGCCTGATTGGTGTCGCCGAGGCAATAGCCCATAAGGTCTCGTCCCCGCGCGTTGCCCGTGGCGGCCCGATTTGCCCGCCAGTGTTCACCCAGCAGCACGTATTGCATCAGATCGAGCAGCGCCGATTTGCCGGTGCCGAACGCGCCCGAGATAAGAACGTTGTCGTCCACGTCAAAAATCTGGCGGAAGCCATACCAGTTAATGGCGACGATGCGCGTGAGAGAAATGCGCTGGCTCACGGCGCTTCCTCCTGCGTCTCGGCGGCTGGCTGTCGATACAATTCCGCCTGCTGTTCCCAGGCGGACGCGTTCTCGAATGGAATTACTCGCGCCAGCGTGGGCAGGATTTCCACCTGGGATTCGCCGAATCGGCTTGGATCCTCGTCCCACTGCACGCGCACAAGCCGTCGATTACGCAGCTTGCCGAGCATGTCACGGAGTTGCGAGGCGGTGGGCAGGTCCACCTGTTCAAAGTAGAGTTTGAGCCGCTGCCAGATATCGTTGGCGCTGACAACCACGGTCTCAACGGTCCGCTCCATGCGCGCATCGTGATAGACCCGCCAGAGCGTCAGAACGAGCAACGTCTCGGCTTTATTGAATCGCGCCATAAGGCCGCAATCGCCGGGCACGGGGCGGAGCTGGAAGATAGGCCGGTCGGGGTCGGGCACCAATTCGAGGTGCAGCGGCGCGAGATATTCGCCAATTTCGCGCTGATATTCCCGGGCCACCAAGTAAAGTTCGTGGTCGCGGCCGGCATCGCCGAGCAAGGCGCCGTGAGCAAGCAGTTCGGTAAGTACATCGGAAAGCGCAGGGCGGTCTTCCACGCGAATATGCTGCCAGAATTGAGGCCAGGGGAGAGGCATGTCAGGAAATCCTTTCGAGAACGAAGCGTTCGACGAGGCGGTCAGCCTCGGCGTCGTGCGGAATGCGCTCGGGCTCCGTGCCGAAATCGGCTCTGGCGGAGTGAATGCGCCAGCGAATGATGCGATGTGAGGCGCCCGCCGGCCCGCGATCAAAGGCGAGAACGGCGAGCAAGTCGAGCAAGTCGTCTTCGGTCAGAACGTGCAACTCCTCGGTCGAGATCCGGGCGCCTTTCGCTGCCAAATGTTTCTCGATGAAACGCGCAGCCCTCTGTGGATTGAGAACGTTTAAATTGCGTCGGCGAATTTCGTCATTGGCGGCTTCGGAATCCGCGCCGGTGGGTGGTGCTTCGAGGGTGAGGTCCACCGTCGCGCGCTGGCGGCGGGCGCGGGAGAGCGAGTCAGAGCCAAAGAAAACTTCAACAGTTGGTGAGAGGAGCGTCATACCCGGTTCGCTGGCCAGGTCACCGAAGGATCTGCCCACATGGAGACGGGCGGCTTCGTCGAGATACGCCTTCACCTGCTCCGGGCGTCGTCCGCGCATTTCAGTTTGGTAGCGGTAGCGCGCATCCGAGAGCCTGGCAAAGTCCGACATGCGTCCGTCAATGAGCCGCTGCTTTACGGGAATCGACGCGAGCTGCCGTTCCAACCGAACCATCCAGCGCTCGGCCTCAACATACGCCACCGATGAGTCGAGTTCGAGATGTTTCGCGAGCCCCTCGGCCAGGCGCTGTTTGGTGAACGGATCGTAAAGGGCCTCCTGCACGACTGAACGAGCCTGATTCAACCGGGGCAGCAGGCCGGCTTCCTGCAACGCGTCGTAACAAACCATGTGCTCGCCGGCGTGGAATTCGACGAGAAAGCGCTGCAACGTTTCCTGCGCCGACCCACTCGCGCGTTGGGCGGCTTCCTGCTGAAGAATGAGGCCCTCGACCGCATGCATCTGGTCATCGGCACGACCAGCACGTTCGAGCAGGTCCTTCACGGTTTGGCGCATTTCCTCGGGACCGAGACGGTTTGGATCGAGCGCACCCTCCCTCAACAAATCACGGCAGAGCGAGCGGAGCGTGGCGGCAAAATCCTTGAGTTCCGCCGGCCGGTCTTCCGCGAGTTCGCGCAGCAGACGCAGGAGACGCCGCAACTGCGGAGTGATGAGAACAAAGTGCTCATCCAGACTTAAGCGGCGTGGTTCGAGCCAATGCGCTTCGATGAGCTTGTTAAAAAATTGGGCAGCACGTTGATTCAGATCTCGGAGCTGTCCGCCCTCGTCGTCGTCAAGCTGAACATCGGGGTGATTTGTCAGCACTTCGCGAATGAGCAGGCGCGCCTCGGCGTGCGCCACCTGTCCCCCCTCATCGGCGGCTTCAGCGAGGCGCTCCGCACAGTCGATGTAGATCGGAGCGGTCGGCCGAGTCAGAGGACGAAAGAACCCGCTGCCCAGAATGGGTAAGAGCTTCGTTCCCAGCGAAATGGTCTCGTGTTTTATCATTAACGCTTGCGTTCGCCTCAGCGAGGTGAGCAATAGCTGCAAGAATGATACAAATTGCTGCCTTTTGTCACGACAGGAACCACGACAGTTACGGGTGGGAAGAAAACGTCAGTAGTTCAGTCGATTGGCACCCCCGCTGCCGGGTTCATCTCGCTGGAAGATATTCAGAGGCGGCACGACGTTTTTCTGAGGCTTGGGATTTCTCACCTGGCCAAAAGCCATGGTCGCGCTGGTCAAATACTCCATCAGGAATTCCATCAGGAATTTGGACTGCAATTCGAACATGTCGGAGTCAAAGGCGCCATTCGGAAGTCGATGCCCTTCGATCGCCAAGTGGAGATGCCGAGGCTCGTCTGGGTAATTTCGCTGGGCTTGTTGGAAAAGCTGAAGAAGGCCGAAGGCGGCCTGATCGAAATTCTGTCGCTCAGTGACCGAATAGTCGAGGTGAACCCCGTCGTGATCCTTGCGAATGTTGTCCGTCATGACGCCCCTGAAACTACGTCCGAAAGTGCGGCTGTTCAATATTCAATGAGCACTCCAGTGCGATTTCTGTGCCCCCATCCGAGCAACGGGCAGGCGGGAAGCCCGATTTCCCATTTATTCACCGTTCTATGATTAAAGCTTAATTCGTTCTATCCGGTACAGAACGGTTCAATTTAGGTTTTTCACCATAACCAGCGGACGAAAAGACACAGGCCACCCAGCACGATCCCCCATCCTGCCAACCCAATTGCGTAAGCCTTCCAGGTCGTCTGACTACGGTGCCAACTCTGCATGGATTTCACGTCCCAGTGTCGAAACATGTGTGGGTCGAGCCTCGCCAGGAGGCGAACAAGGAGGATAAATGGGAAAAGGACAATAATCTTCATGTTGATTGAATTGACCGGCTAAGGCGCAAGGCCTCAACCCGATTCAGCCATCTGGTTCCCTCTAGCTTCGAAAAACGCCAGCGCATGAACCAATTTAAGTTCAGTATCGTGCGCCTTGTTTGCGGCGTTGTCCCGGTCGGCCTGCATGACCGCCGTCTGAGTTGCGTGCATCGCTTGGCTAAGGGACGCTATTGAGGCGCTGGATGGTGGGCTCCATCACAGGACGATAATAAGAGTATTAACTCAACCCCGAAAACGGGCCGCTACAAAAGGCATGGGACCAGGCGCATGTGGCAAAAGCGCTCATTCTCCGAGGGAAAATGGCCATTAAGCGCCTGAATTTCGGACATTGCCGTATAATGAGGTATGTTCGATTTTGCTATTACGATGTGGCTGGGAGGAAAAGACGCCGGCGCTTACGTGGGCCGTTCCCGTGATTGGGCAGAAACCTGTGCGACTCCCTGGGACGACGAGCCTGTTCCTGGTCGTATTCGCTATAAATACGAAGGCGCAGATCGTCGGTACTACCGCCCGGATCTGGACGCCAAACTCACTTTGAAGCCAACAGGTTCACCCAAGCGAAACGGGCAGGGTCATCTGGTAGCAAAGTAAGCCGTGGGCCTTTCCCTCCTAACCAGGCGGGCGGCGCGATCCCGTAGCTGATTTCCAGAGTCCTTGTTCCACCAATTTGATTGATTTCAGTGCAAATCTGGGCGTCCGATATCCCATGGCTACGCCTCAGCAACACGTAAAAGGCCCTCATCCCGTGCGAGGTGTACTTCCTTTTGAGCACCCCTTTATCGAACAAGTGATCCAGGCACTTGGTGAGGCTCCCGCCTTGGGCGTGAGGACAGGCGACTTTGCCTTTCGGAGCTTTCCGGACGTTTGGGAAATACCACGGGTTGGTAGGGTAGTAACGATCATGCCAAACTTTGTGCGCGGAAATGATGATCTGAAACTCGGGCGTCATATTCACGAATGGGTTTTCGCGGCCGGCCTTTTTGCACCGCCTGACGCACATATGATCGCCCAGAACATATCCAGGTTCATCCGGCCCAGCGTCCAGCCGTAGCTGCAAGATTTCCTCAGTGCGACAACCGCATGCCGCTTCAAAGATCCCCTGCCAGCCCAGCGCTTCACTTTTTGGGCTGGCGAACACTGCGCGAATGGCTGTGTGCAACTCATCCGCCGTCTGCGGGCTGTAAGCTTTACAATGCTTCGCCTTGAGATATGAAGCAAAGTTACCGATTTTTTCCATGGGGTTATCCGCAAGCTTCTCTTTTCTAACCGCCCACTTGCATGCGTTGGAAAGACAATTTTTGTCCAAGTCCGTTGCTCGGTTGCAATGTGATCCTGTCCGAGCGCAGTTCTCTTTCCTCCAGTCGCGATATTTGTCCCAGTTGTTTTGCGTCAGTGCATCCACTTCCTTGCCATCCCAGAACCCCCGCAATGCAACAATGGACGCCAGTTCTGAGACCAGGTGGTCACCTGGTTTTTTCTGGTTCCCTTGCTTGTCTGGGTAACCACTCTTTTCGTAATCGTCCAGGATCGTGGTGATCAGCACCGGTCCTTCTTCTTCAACCTTCTCGATGATCCCCAACCTTTTGGACGTCCTGCCATGCACCCAGCCATCGCGGAGAGTTCTGGCTTTGCCAATGCGGGTCGTGTGCAGGCACTCCGTGGTGTCCTTGCCATTCGTCACTTTCCTGACGAAATAGGTGTGGGTGCCGTTCTCGTTCTCGTGGTTGTAGAGGTACTTCTCCCCTTCGACTTTTTTCAAGTATTCCATACATGGGGAGTTTATGGGGAGTTGGCTGAAATGTCAAACTTGTGCGGAACAATCTGTTTCATCACAGATCTCATTTTTTTGAGCGGAGCTTCAAGACGCAATGCGTTCATAAATACTTTATTTAAAGTTACTTACGAATGTTCTCGCAGATGATTTTTTGCTGGAGAATTTCTTGAAAAAAGTGGTGCACCCAATAAGAGTTGAACTTATAACCTTCTGATCCGTAGTCAGATGCTCTATCCAATTGAGCTATGGGTGCAACCATGCAGCGATGCACATTATTAACGCCCCGATCATTTCGCAAGTTCTTTCGAAGGCGGCCCGGGCGAAACTTTAAACTTTGAACCGGCAGCGCCCCGCCTTATTTTGGCGGCATGTTCAGGCCGTGCATTGATCTCCATGAGGGCAAGGTCAAACAAATTGTTGGCGGTTCTCTGACCAATGATCCGCACACGTTGCGGACAAATTTTGTCTCGGCCCGGCCCAGCCGCTGGTTTGCCGAACTTTTTAAAAGCGACGGGCTTCGCGGCGGCCATGTCATTATGCTCGGTCCGGGCAATGAGGCGGCGGCGCGCGAGGCGCTGGCGGCTTTTCCGGGCGGTTTCCACGTCGGCGGCGGGATTGATTTGGGCAACGCGGCCGGTTTTCTGGAGGCCGGCGCTTCCCATGTCATTGTCACTTCCTGGATTTTTCGCGGGGGCCGGCTGGATCGGGAAAGGCTCCGGCAACTGGCGGCGGCCATTGGCAAAAACCGGCTCGTGCTGGATTTGAGCTGCCGCCGCAGGGACGGCAAATACTTTGTCGTCACGGACCGCTGGCAGAAGTTCACCGAATTGGAGATTGGGCCGGACAGCTTGTCCGAACTGGCGCAATCGTGCGCCGAGTTTTTGGTGCATGCGGCGGACGTCGAGGGTCTGCGGCTGGGCATGGACCTGGAATTGATTGACAAGCTGGGCCAATGGTCGCCCCTGCCGGCAACGTACGCGGGCGGGGCCAATTCGTTGCGCGATCTGGAGGACGCCTGGCGCATCGGCCGCGGCAAAATCGATTTGACAATCGGTTCGGCCCTGGACATTTTCGGCGGGACCGGCGTGCGCTACGCGGACGCGGTGGAGTTTAATCGCTGTCATCCCCGGGGGTGAAGACAAAGGCGGCGTGGATCGGCGCGGGCATGGGCGACGCTGCGCCCCGCACCGATTTCCAGACCGCCTGGTTGAGCAAAAACTCGTCCGCCGCGTCCTCCCTGGCGAAGTTCATTTTCAAGTCCGCCCCCCAGGCGGTGCGCAAGTTTTTTTCGTTCATATTGACATTCTCCGGCAGCGCCGCATAGGGCCGCGTGTCCGGCGTCCCCTGGAAGGACGCGAACATAGGCGTCGCGGCGGCGTCGAATTGCGTCATCGGTTTGAGTCCCAGGATCAATTCCATGGTGCGCAGCAGGCTGCTGGTGGAATACTGGGTGGAGTCCGTGCTCCCGCGCCGCACGTACGGGCTGATGACGAAGGCGACGGTGCGGTGGGCGTCCACATGATCGGAACCGTTTTGGGCGTCGTCTTCGACCACGAAGATGGCCGTTTGCGCCCAGTATTTGGAATGGCTCACCGCCTCGACAATCTGCCCCAGGGCCAGATCATTCTGCGCGAGATAGACGGCTGGCGTGGGGAACCCGGGCGACGTGCCGTGCGTGTGGTCGTTGGGCAGGCGGACAATCTGCAGGCGCGGCATTTCGTTGGCCGCGTCCAGCCGCTTAAATTCAGAGATAAAGCGCTCGACCCGTTTCGCATCGCTGTATTTTAAATCGAAGCCGCGATACAACGGATCGATATGCCCTTCCAGGCTTTTGACTCGCGCCCGGCACGGCTGGCCGGGCGCCTGGTCGTAACTGACAAACTCCCCGTAGCTCCGGTAGCCAAGCCCGGCCGCCGCGGCGCGGTCCCAAAGATAGCCGCCGGCCGGAGCCGCGATCGGGAAATAACCCTCGGCCGGATAGGGAAATTTTCCGCTGCGGTTGTGCCCATAATTCATCGGCCACATTTTCTCAAGAAAATCGGTCGCGTAAGCGCCCATGCTCCATTCGTGGCCGTCGGCGCTGACCGCCGCGTCGGCGTAAAAATTGTCCAGCAGCACAAACTGGCGGGCCAGTTGGTGGTGATTGGGCGTTGCGCGATCGGGAAAGAGGCAGAGACTGGCGTCGCCGTTTCCCTGCGTCATATCGCCCAAAACCTGGTCATAAGTCCGGTTCTCCTTGATAATATATATGACGTATTGGATGGGACACGGGCCGCCCGGTTTGGCCGGGATGGGGCTGTCGGCCGGGGGCGCGGTGGAAACAGCGCCGTCGCTCTTCAATGGAGTGCAGGCATAAACCTGCGCGGTCCACGCCGCCATTTGCCTGTTCAATTCTTCGCCGCCAGGGAGGTCAATGATGCTCAATGTGCCCTGGAAGAGACCCGCAATGTATTCGGTGGTTCTCCTGCCCGGCGCCGGTCCGTGCGGGTTTGCTTTTGGCGCGCCCCCTTTGCCGTTGGCCACCAGCAGGCGTTTGCCATTCGGCGTCACGCGCACCGACGTCGGATACCAGGCCGTCGGAATAAAACCGAGCGACCGGCTGCGGCCCGGCTTGCGCACGTCGAGCACCGCCAGCGCATTGACGCTGGCATTGGCGACATACAAGGTCTTTTGGTCGGGCGACAGCGCCAGACTGTTGGGTGTTGCGCCGGGCGGGTCGCCCGGATGGAAGGCGGCCCAGATGGTTTCGAGGGCGCAGCCGGTGGCCGTGTCAAACACCGTGACGGTGTTGCGATTGGCGTTGGCCACGTAAAGCGTGTTGCCGGAGCGGCTCAGGACCATCTCGCAGGGATGCTCTTCCGCCGGCCAATTCGTCATCATGCCGCCGGATTTCAAGTCGATCACCTTCACCGCCGCCTGTCCCCAAAGGCTCACGTAAAGGCGCTGCCGTTTTTCATCCAGGCAACAACCGTAAGGGAAAGTGTCATCGGGATCCGAACTGTAAAAGCCCAGTTCGGCGCGTTTGTCGGCCGCGACGGTGTCGAAGTCCGAAGGCGGAACCAGCGGCGCCATGCTCAGGTGGGCCGGCTTCCGGCCGACGCTAAAATCAATCGTGTTCGTGTTCGCCCCCAAATCCACTTCCGAGACGCAATTGCCCCAAACGTTGGCCGCGAACAACTTGGTGCCGGCCCGGTTGACCGCCAGCCCGCAAGGCACGCCCCGCAGGTGCCGGTCATGCATCTTGATCTCCGTGTCATTGGTGAGTTGGCCCTCCCGGAAATCGAACCGATGGACCGTCTCATCGCCGCCGCCGCTGCAATAAAGTTCCCTGCCATTGGCCGAAAACGCCATTCCGTAAAAGGAGTTGGTCACTGCCGCGCGCGACGTAATCCGCCCGCTGTCCAAATCCACCACCACCACTTCATGCGGCCCGAAACCGCAATCCAGAACTGCGGCAAATTTGCCTTTGGGATGAACGGCGATATTGTCCGGCAGCGCGCCCAATGGGACCTGCCGTCCTGCCGGACGAATGGACCACTGATTGTGCAACAAAACGGAGCCATCGGCCTGAGTCCCCGGCCATTTTGCCGGCGCGTTGGCCGCTTGACAGGCGGGACTTAAAAGCGGCACAAGTGCCGCGACAACGAGCCACAAACAAATACGCATAATCTTGAATGCTTTAGTGCCCATCCCGTCCGCCAAAGTCAAACAAAGGCGGCGGCAGGTTTGATTTTGGCATAAAAAAGGTTTCAAAATGCTCACAAAACAGGTTTGACCCAGTTTGACCGGATCGAGCGCCAGTTACTTTGCAAGCCATTCATTTCAAAGCATTTGCGGATGATTTGACGGGCAGTTTGACGCACAGCGCTGGATGGACTGGATTTAACTAAGTTTATACTGGTTTGACGAGCCGGCGCCGGCGCGGCTATGGCGGGCAAGCAGGCCGGGCGGGCAACCCGTAGCTGCGCCAATTTGACCACGCCATTCGGATTCCAGTCACAATTTCTTAATTCTGACTTCATCATTCTGCCTTTTCAGACCCCCTCCCCCCATACCCATGTAGCCGCCAGGAATCGCAAAAGGCGCAGTGCGGCAAAGCCGCAACCGAAACCGGACTGGCCGCAGAACACATGTGATTTTAACGTTCTGTAGTACAAAAACAACCCTGAGGGCATTCGGGGTCGCGGTTTCTCGCGGCCATTTTCTGCATTCGATTCCATGGCCTTCTTTTTCATGACTTCAGCCTTCAGCCTTCAGCCTTCAGCCTTTCTCGCGCCCATTATGGCATAAACTGCGAAATTTGTACAGGCCATGGTGGGGAGTTTTTTTTGAACACGAAACCCCTGTAAACATTGATTAAAACGCGTGCCGGGGGCCTTCTTGTCAAGTATGTATTCTTGACAAGCACCCGGAAACAGGGCCTTTTTAACCACAAAGAACACAGCGCGGCCAACCGCAACCCAAACAAATGAAATCGGCGCTGGAACGAATCAGCGAGAAAGAACAGTGAAGAATGCGAAATACTGGATTCCGAGGACTGACTTTTACTGACCCTTTTACTTTTACTTTTGCTTTCTTCATGTCTGCCAGCCCTCGTTCGATGAAACATATGTTGTAATATTGGCATCCTGCTAACCTGCCAGAATAAACATCATATCATAGAGCGTGTGAATCAAAATTCCGGGGGTCAAACTATGAACCCACAAGAACAAGCTCGAATACAACACTCCCACGGTGAAAAAACGCCTAAACCGACGCAAACCAAAAAGTCCATGTATGAGCACAAACGCGAGGCTGACCAGAATGATCGCTAGCCATGTAGGCACACCATTTCCTCGCAAAGCACAAAGACCAAAACCCCGATAAACCAACTCTTCGCAAATACCAGCCGAAGCGCTTGCAAACATCCAGAAAGCTCGCTCGCCAAAAGTGACCGGCAGCAATATCTGCATGTCTGCCGGGACGCGTGACGGATAATCAACAGGACGGGTCTGTCGCAATAGCACACACGCCGCGGCAACCACCAAAATACCCACGGCCATCACCGCAGCTTTTCCAGTGTCAGCGGTCAGTCAAAACCAGCCACCAAGGGTCGAATGAAAACCAGCCACTTTGAGGGAAGCATTGCGCTTTGGGCAGCCAGGACTGCTCTTGGGCGCAATGAACGAACTCAATGTGAAC
>Ga0181526_10000362_pt1 | contig 48847 bp, 39 predicted proteins | sample PEATcosm2014_Bin_35_FD_119750 | JGI IMG/M metagenome (GOLD analysis project Ga0181526, IMG submission 119750) | Peatland microbial communities from MTU Mesocosm Facility, Houghton, MI, USA - PEATcosm2014_Bin06_30_metaG | ecosystem: Environmental > Terrestrial > Soil > Wetlands > Peat | place...
AGGAAAGTCCCGGCGAGCGCCAGGCCCAGCGCTGCCACGGCGGCCCGTAGGAAGGCTGCTTTGCGACTCCGGCCGGGCAACGGCGCGTCGGGGGCGGTCGCGGTTGGAGCAGACTGATCCACCCAAGGACTGACCGGCGCCACCATCCGATACCCCAGCCGCGGCACCGTCGCAATGTAAGTGGGCTGCTTGGGGTCGTCGCCAAGCAAACGCCGGAGCGATGCCACAGCCTGATAGACGGAGTCCGGAGCGACGCTGGTCTCGGACCAAACCTGGTTGAGTAAGTCGTCGATGCTGACGACCTCGCCAGCGTGCTGGGCGAGGCATAAGCAGCAACCGCATCGACCGCATATCTACCCGCGCGGTCTCTCCATCTCGTGAAATCTCGCCGGACGCCGGATTGACGCACCAGGCGCCGATGCGAAGCACTGCCGTGGTTGCGCGTTCCATGCAGGATCGGCTATTGTACCAGTCATTTCAGAAGTATTCAGGGTGTTTCAGACCCGGCTCAGGACTTCTCCGGTCTCGCCAGAGTATCGTAAACCTAATTTAGCTTGAGGCGAAAGAGAGGATATCGGATGATTGGAGATTCCGTACGGGAACCGATGGGGAAGCGGCACGCCCTACTGGCCATCGCAGTGGGCGGCCTGATTGCCGGGGCTTTGGACCTGGCACAAGCTTGCATACTGTTTGGAGCGGACATTCCGCTCTCGATTGCCGGCGGCTTGCTTGGGCCGGCGGCTTTCCAGGGCGGCGCCGGCACTTATGTTCTGGGTGTCTTTTTGCACTTCTTTATAGCGTTCTCGGCAGCGGCTATCTACTACACGGCAAGCCGCAGTCTGGGCTGCTTGAGGGAACACGCACTGGTTTTGGTCTGTGCTATGGAGTTGCGGTTGAACTGGTGATGAGGCTTGTCGTTTTGCCGCTTTCCGCCCTTCACGCCAGGGGCCCTTACCAGCTTCACAGCTTAATTCAAGGGCTGCTCGTGCACATGGTCGTGGTCGGGCCGCCAATTTCCTTTAGCGTTCGACGGTTCGCGAAATAGTGAAGGGAAGGGTCTTACCGACCGCCAGTACGGCCATGCCCTTCGCAGCCCCTTTGCGCCTTTGCGTGAAAGTTTCCGCCGTCCAACCCCGCCAAGCCCCCACCCACCGTCCCAATCTTGACACTTTAGTACAGATTTAGCATCCTATAGATGAGCATAGATTTCCAGGAGAACTGCGTGAGCACCTCAGCCAACACCATCGAAACCTTCGCCAACCAGGAATACAAGTGGGGTTTCGTCACCGAGATCGGTTCCGATACCGTCCCGCCCGGCCTGAACGAGGACGTTATCCGGTTGATTTCAAAGAAGAAAAATGAGCCCGAGTTCATGCTGGAGTGGCGCCTGAAGGCCTACCGGCACTGGCTGACCATGACGGAGCCGACCTGGGCCAACATCCACTACCCGCCCATCGATTACCAAGCCATCTCCTACTACGCCGCTCCGAAGACCAATGCCGACCGGCCCAAAAGCCTCGACGACGTCGATCCGGAACTGCTCCGCACCTATGAAAAGCTCGGCATCCCGTTGCAGGAGCGCGAGTTGCTCGCAGGCGTGGCGGTCGACGCGGTGTTCGACAGCGTCTCGGTAGCCACCACCTTCAAGGAAAAGCTGGGCGAACTGGGCATCATTTTCGGATCGTTCTCCGAAGCCGTCCAGGAGCACCCCGATCTGGTCAAAAAGTACCTGGGCTCCGTGGTCCCCACCTCCGACAACTTCTTCGCCGCCCTGAATTCCGCGGTCTTCACCGACGGGTCTTTCTGCTACGTGCCCAAGGGCGTCCGCTGCCCCATGGAACTGTCCACCTACTTCCGCATCAACGCGAAGAACACAGGCCAGTTTGAGCGCACCCTGATCATCGCCGACGAAGGCGCATACGTCAGCTACCTGGAAGGCTGCACCGCCCCCATGCGCGACACCAACCAGTTGCATGCGGCAGTGGTCGAACTGGTGGCGCTGGACAACGCCCAGATTAAATATTCAACGGTGCAGAATTGGTATCCGGGCGACAAGGAAGGCCGCGGCGGGATCTACAATTTCGTCACCAAGCGCGGCGCGTGCCGCGGCGTCAACTCCAAGATCTCCTGGACGCAAGTGGAAACCGGCTCCGCCATCACCTGGAAATATCCGAGCTGCCTGCTGATCGGCGACAACTCGGTCGGCGAATTTTACTCGGTGGCGCTTACCAATCACTACCAGCAGGCCGATACGGGCACCAAGATGGTCCACATCGGCAAGAACACCCGGAGCACCATCGTGTCCAAGGGCATCTCGGCGGGCCGCGGGCAGAACACTTATCGCGGCGCGGTAAAGATTCTGAAAAGCGCCGCCAACGCGCGCAACTATTCCCAGTGCGATTCCATGCTGCTGGGCGACAAGTGCGGCGCGCACACGTTCCCTTATTTGGAAGTGAAGAACACGTCGTCGCAGGTGGAGCACGAGGCATCCACCTCCAAGATCGGCGAAGACCAGATTTTCTATTGCCGGCAGCGCGGTATTTCCACCGAAGACGCGGTTTCCATGATCGTGCACGGCTTCTGCAAAGAAGTCTTTCGCGAGTTGCCCATGGAGTTTGCCGTGGAAGCCCAAAAACTGCTGGGAGTCAGTCTCGAAGGAAGCGTCGGATAAGTTAACCAAGTCTTTAGCCATGTCATTACTCGAAATCAAAAACCTGCATGCCAACGTCGCGGGACGTGAAATCCTCAAGGGCATCGATCTATCCATCAACTCGGGCGAAGTGCACGCCATCATGGGCCCCAATGGATCGGGCAAAAGCACGCTCGCGCAAGTCCTCTCCGGCCGCGATCTATACCAGGTCACCGCCGGCGAGGTCGTTTACAACGGCAAAGACCTGCTGGAGATGTCGCCCGAAGATCGCGCCCGCGAAGGCATCTTTATGGCGTTCCAATACCCGGTGGAAATTCCCGGGGTCAGCAATCTCTATTTCCTGAAGGCCGCGCTCAACGCCGTCCGCAAGCACCAGGGCCTGGCCGATCTGGACGCCATGGATTTCCTGGCGATCGTGAAGGATCGCATGGCGCTGATGGAGATGGATCAGAGCCTGCTGAACCGCGCCGTCAACACCGGATTTTCCGGCGGCGAGAAGAAGCGCAACGAAATCTTTCAGATGGCTGTGCTGGAGCCCAAGCTCGCCATCCTGGATGAAACCGATTCCGGCCTGGATATCGACGCCTTGAAAATCGTGGCCGCGGGCGTCAATGCGCTGCGTAGTCCCGAACGGGCGATGATCGTGGTGACCCACTATCAGCGCCTGCTGAACTACATCGTGCCGGACTACGTCCACGTGCTGGCCGAAGGGCGCATCGTGAAATCGGGCGGCAAAGAACTCGCGCTCGAGCTGGAAGAATCCGGCTACGTCGGTCTCGAGGGTGAGGCCGCATGATCGAAAGAATCCGAGAAGAAGCTCGCCAGCGCTTCAGTGAGCTTGGTTTTCCGACCACCCACGACGAAGACTGGCGCTTCACCAGCGTGGCCCCCATTTCCCGCACACACTTTGAGCCAAGTGGGGCAGGCACGTTGCCTGCGGCGGCCTCGCAGGCCGCTTCCGGCGTCGAAATCTCCCGGCTCTCCCAAGCGAACGTCGAGCCCTATCTCGCGCGCTACGCGAGTTATGCGAACAACGCCTTCGTAGCCCTAAACACCGCCAATTTCGAAGACGGTCTCTTCATCCACATAGCCAAAGGAGCGGTGATCGAAGAACCCATCGAACTAGTCATCCAGTCGTCCGCCAACGGTCATCCCACCGTCTCCCATCCGCGCATACTGATCGTAGCGGAACCCAATAGCCAGGCCACCATCCTTGAAACCTACACCGGCAACGGAAGCGCCTATCTCACGAACTCCGTAACAGAAATCGTAGCCGCCGACCACGCCGTCATCGATCATTACAAGCTGCAAACCGAAAGCGCCCGCGCCTTCCATGTCTCCACGCTCCAAATCCAACTCGGCCGCGATACCAACTTCCGCTCGCACTCCCTATCCTTCGGCGGCGGGCTGGTCCGTAACGACGTGAACGCCGTGCTCTCGGAAGGCTGCGAATGCACGCTCAACGGCTTGTACCTGGTCAACGGCGGCCAACACATCGACAATCACACCTCCATCGACCACGCCAAGCCGCACGCTGCCAGCCACGAGTTGTACAAGGGCATCCTGGAGGGCCACTCCACCGCGGTCTTCAATGGCAAAATCCTGGTCCGCAAAGACGCCCAGAAGACCGACGCCAAGCAGACCAACAAGAACCTGGTGCTTTCCGAAGACGCGGTCATCAACACCAAGCCCGAACTGCAGATCCTTGCCGACGATGTGCGCTGTACGCATGGCGCGACTATCGGCCAGCTGGATACCGAAGCGATTTTCTACCTGCAGTCGCGCGGCATCGGCCTCGCGGATGCCCGCAACCTGCTGATCTACGCCTTCGCGCGCGACATCGTGGACCGCATCAAAGTCGCATCGCTGCGCGCACAGTTGGAGAAACTGTTGCTGGAGAAACTCCATGGGACTCGCAATTAAAACCTGGCAAGATCAGGCGTCGCGTGAGCATTTTCCCTTGCTGGACCAGCGTGTCCACGGCAAGGCTCTGGTGTACCTGGATAACGCCGCCACCACGCAGAAGCCGCAAATGGTTCTGGACGCCATGAACCAGTTCTACCAGATGGATAATTCCAACATCCATCGCGGCGTACATGAACTGAGCGAGCGTTCCACGCGACACTACGAAGAGGCGCGCGTCAAGCTGCAGCGCTTCATCAACGCCGGAGACTGGCGTGAGATTATCTTTGTCCGCGGGGTCACCGAGGGCATCAATCTGGTGGCTTACACTTACGGCCGCCGGCACGTCCAGGCCGGCGATGAGATCGTCATCTCCGCCATGGAGCACCATTCCAACATCGTGCCTTGGCAGATCCTGTGCGAGGAAAAACAGGCCATCCTGCGCATCGCGCCCATCAACCAGCGCGGCGAACTGCTGCTCGACGAGTACGAGAAACTGCTGGGCCCCCGCACCAAGCTGGTTTCCATGGTGCACGTTTCGAACGCGTTGGGAACGATTAACCCGGTGGCAGAAATTACCCGCATCGCGCACCAACACGGCGTGCCCGTATTCATCGACGGCGCGCAGGCCGTGGCTCACATGAAGGTGGATGTGCAGGCGCTCGATTGCGACTTCTACTCGCTCTCGGGCCACAAGATGTTCGGGCCCACCGGCATCGGCGTGCTGTACGGAAAAGCCGATCTGTTGAATAAGATGCCGCCTTACCAAGGCGGGGGCGACATGATCCGTTCGGTAAGCTTCGCTAAGACCACTTACAACGACTTGCCTTACAAATTCGAAGCCGGCACACCGAATATAGCCGGCACCATTGGGCTGGGGGCCGCCGTCGATTACATCGACGAAATCGGCCTCGATCGTATCCAAACTTACGAACACGATTTGCTGGCCTATGGCACCGCCCAACTCGAGCGCATTCCGGGCCTGCGCTTGATCGGCACCGCGCGCGAGAAGGCCAGCGTGCTCTCATTCGTACTGGAAGGCGTGCACCCGCACGATGTCGGCACCATCCTCGACCGCGAAGGCGTCGCGGTACGCACCGGCCACCACTGCGCGCAGCCGGTGCTCGAATGGTTCGGAGTCCCCGCCACAACAAGAGCGTCCCTTGCGTTTTACAATACTAAAGCCGATATCGACGCCCTGGTAGCCGGCATCCATAAGGTGAAGGAGATCTTCGCATGAGTGGGGCAGGCTGGCAGCCTGCGCGGGGCTCGCAGCTCCGCCATAGAGGGGTGGTCTAATGCTCCAAGACCTTTACCAGGAAGTCATTCTCGACCACAGCAAGCGGCCGCGCAATTTCCACCAGATGCCGGACGCCACGCGCCGCGTGGAGGGCTACAACCCGCTGTGCGGCGACAAACTGGCGCTGTTCGTGAAGCTGGATGGCGACACGATTCAGGATATCAGCTTCGTCGGCGCGGGCTGCGCTATTTCCACATCTTCCGCGTCGCTGATGACCGAGACGGTCAAAGGCAAATCGCGCCAGGAAGCCGTGCAGATGATGGAGCGCTTCCACGACTTGTTGACCACCGACAAGCCACCAGCCGCCAATCTCGGCAAGCTGGCGGTCTTCTCCGGCGTGCGCGAATTCCCCGTGCGCGTCAAATGCGCCACGCTGGCATGGCATACGCTGAAGTCGGCGCTGACCAGCGCGGAAGAGGTAGTGTCCACCGAATGAGGGAGAAGATCATCGCCGCGTTGAGCAAAATCTTCGATCCGGAGATCCCCATGGATATCTACAATCTCGGCTTGATTTACGACGTCAAGGTTAACGCCGCGGGCGAAGCGCACATCAAGATGACCCTCACCGCGCCCAACTGTCCGGTAGCGGGCACTCTCCCGGCGGAAGTCGAGCGCAAGGCGCGCGCCGTTCCTGGGGTAAAAGACGTGAAGCTCGAACTGACGTTCGATCCGCCCTGGGATAAGAGCCGCATGTCGCCGGAGGCTCGCCTGTTACTCGGCCTGGACGATATCATTCCAGTCGGTAACCTGTCACGCATAAGACCATGAAACTCAGCGCACACGAAGAATACGGATTACGCTGCCTGCTGCGCATCGGCTTGGCGGGCCAGGATGAGAGCTTGACCATTCCCGAAATCAGCCAGGCGGAAGCGCTTTCGCCCGCCTACGCCGCCAAGCTGCTGCGCATTTTGCGCCGCGGCGGTTTCATCACCAGCGCGCGCGGCAAAGTGGGTGGCTATACGCTTTCGCGCCCGGCCGAGAAGATCGCGATCGGCGACGTGATCGGCGTGCTCGGCGGCCGCCTTTTCGAATCCAAGCACTTCTGCCACGAGCACGCCGGCCAAATCCAGGTCTGCACCCGCTCGGTGGATTGCTCCGTCCGCTCCCTCTGGCATGCCGTGCAATCCGCCGTGGACGATGTTCTGAGTAAGACGACGCTGCAGGACTTGCTCCGCAGCGAAGGCGAGATGAACTCGTGGGTGAAGCGCATGCCCACTCACAGCCAGCTCACATTTCTCCAATAAGCCGCTCGCCACTGGCCTTTGGCCTCTTGTGGGGCAGGCTCGCAGCCTGCGGCGGCCTCGTAGGCCGCCTGCCGCGAAACTCTGCCGGCTTCTTGCGGAGTTTGGCATAGACTTTAGCCTGTGGAGGCGAGCTCCGCGCACCGAAGAGCCGGCCTACGAGGCCCGCGCAGGCTGCGAGCCTGCCCCACCACGAGAGGACAAAATCTAGAAACTCCAGAGGCGAGCCCCGCGGGCCGGCGACCCGATCGAAGCGCCCTTCAACTACTGCCCGGGGCGGGCACGCGGAACCGGCCCGTGGCGCCGTTAATGGTGAGAACCGCGTCGGTGTATGGCGCGCTGCTCGACACGCCCGCCGGGTACATGAAGTTCAACTGATCGATGATCTCCCCTGGCGCCGCACCGCAATAAACCACAGTCGCCGGCTCGCCGCCGATGGTGAGTTGGCAATTCGTTGGACCGCCAGCCACTTGCAGCGGATCGAGCGATCCCCCGTTGAATACCACCGGCACGCCATCCTGTTCCGGCGCGTTCTTGGGGCCCAGTCCGTTGGCCCAGAGCTGGTAAACCCCGCCGGTCTGCGCCGTGCATTGCGTCGCCGGACATCCGGGCGCGGTCATCCACGCGACGCCGTTGGTGAAGTCCGCGAAAAACATCGAAGGGGATGCGCTGGCCGCCACCGTAATCGTCTCGACCGCGCTGGCAACGGTGTTGCGCGTCACCTGTACGCTCACCGCCACGCCGGGAACCGTCTCCCACGGCATCTGGAAATTGATCTGGGTTGGCGAAAGATATACCAGCGGCGCCGCCACGCCATCGACGGTCACGGTGACGCCAGCCAACGTCTTAACGAAATCGCCGTTGGCGTCGATGACGTTCTGATAGGTGTTGTCCGCCAGGTTCGCGCCATACAGCACCGCCAGCGCGCCCGGCGCCACCCCTCCTAGGTACGAAGCCGCGTTCACCACGCTTCCAGGGGTGATGATGGGTGTTGCGGTTGTGGCTGCCACAGACTGGTAGACGCGTACGTAGTCCACTACCAAATCCTGGTTGGGAAAGGGAGCACTCGGATCGGGCGTTCCCAGAAAAGTGCTGGAGCTGCCAATGGCCAGATTCAACAGGATGAAAAACGGCGCGTTGTAGACCCACTGATCGCCCGTTGGGATCGAGGCCGGCGTCACAGTGTTGTATGCCACGCCGTCGACCAGGAACTGAATCGAGTTCTCGGACCACAGCAGCGAATAGACGTGATAGTCGTCGTAAACGGTCTCGCCAAACGGCAGCGTAATGGACTTCGAGATGCCATCCCCGCCGGAATAACCGGGCCCGTGCGCGGTGCCGTTGTTGATCGACGCGTTGTTATTGAATGTCCCGAAGTTCTCCATGATGTCGAGCTCGCCACAGGTAGGCCACGAAACCGTGCCGATGTCTTCGCCCAGCATCCAGAATGCCGGCCACACGCCCTGGCCGAACGGCAGCTTGATGCGCGCCACGATCAGCCCGTATTGCCAGCTCAGATCCGTCGTGCCTTGGGAAGAGCCGGGGAGACCGGTCTGCAGGCGGGTAGATGTGAAATTGCCGCTGGAGTCGCGGATGGCCTGAATCACCAGGTTGCCGAGGCCGTCCTGAAAGACGTTGCTCGGGGAATTGGTGTAGGTCTCCAACTCATTGTTGCCCCAGCCGCCCCCACCCAGATCGTAGTTCCAGTTGAGGGGGTTCGGCGCCGCTCCGGCGGCCCCATTGAATTCATCGCTCCAAACGAGCTTCCAGGCGGTCTGTGCCTGGGCTAAGGTCGCGGCAGACAGGGCCGCACATGCAATCGCAATTACGGTGCGCATACGTTTATCTTAATCGGTCGGCCCTACCACGAGCATGAAGCTGCCGCTGTCGCCATTGATGGCGATCTTCCCCGCCGCCATGCCGCCGGTGGACGCTATGCCTGGCGGGTAGACGAAATTCAACTGATAGATGACCTCGCCGGGCGCGGCTCCGCAATAAGTGACATCCGCCGTAATGCCGCCGATGCTGAGTGCGCATGTGTTCACTGTCCACGGCAGCGGCGACGCGGGCGCCAGTGTGCCATCGATCAACGGCGGATTTGTGGGGCCGAAGCCATTTCCCCATAGCGTGCAGTTCGAGCCAGGCTGCGGCGCCCCGTTGGCGCATGAGAGGATCGCCGCGCCATTCACGCCGAACAACGACGGAGCGCTGCTCGCCAGAGTGATGGGCACCGCATTGCTTAGCACGCCGTTGAGCATCACTTCGACGTTAAGCGGCGCGATCAGCAGGCTATCCCATGGAATCGCGAAATTGATCTGTTCCGGCGACAGAAAGGTGAGCGGAGAGGCCGCCCCGTTCACGAATACCTGCACACCGGAAGCGTTCTCCGGGAATGCTCCGGTGGTGGAGTCGAACGTTGCGCCGTTCGTGCCGGCCGCCAGGCCAGTCCCGTAGATGCTTGCCAGGCTGCCGGGCGCCAATGCCGGCGCACTGGTTGCCGCATCCACGATGCCGCCCGTGTTGATCGCCGGTCCGGGGGTGCTGGTGGCCTGGTAAACGCGCACATAATCGACCAGCATGTCCTGGGGGAACTGGGTCGTCGCGTCGGGAGATCCCGGCCAATCGCCGCCGACCGCTACGTTCAGAATGATGAAGAAAGGGTTGCCGGGTACGTTGAACACCCAACCGTTTCCAGTGTTCGACTGGGTTTCATAGAGATTGCCATCCACGTAGAACGTAATCTGCTGCGGCGACCATTCCACGGCGAAGACATGAAAATCGTCCGCCAGGTTGCCGTTAGGCAACTGGTACTGCGCCGTCACATTGTAATTGTCCGGACCATGCAGGCTGCCATACGCGATCGAGGGCGTGAAGCCCACGTTCTCCATGATGTCGATCTCGCCGCAAGCCGGCCAACCCACGGTCGTAATGTTGTTGCCCAGCATCCAGAAAGCCGGCCACATCCCCTGGCCGAACGGTACTTTGATGCGCGCCTCAATGCGTCCATACTCGGCCGCGTAGAGTCCCTCGGTCTTGATGCGGCCGGAAGTGTAGACGCCGGGGTTGGGGTTTTCCACATGGATGTCCAGGTGGCCGAGGCCGTCCATGTGCGCGTTTTCGGCGGCATTTGTGTAGGTTTCGAGCTCCTGATTGCCGCAGCAGTCGGTGCCCAAATCGTAGGTCCAGTAGGTGGGGTTCGGCTGCGAGCCGGCGGGCCCGTTGAACTCGTCGCTCCAGACAAGCTGCCAGGACGTTTGTGGCGGGGCGGGTTGCGCCAGTGCGGGCTGTGCCGGGACAAAGATCGCGATCAGCACGACCGCGCATGCGGTCGCTAGCATGGTGCGCATACATATATAGTAATCTTTTGATCCGGAACTCTCTATGAAGACATTTTTCTCCGCACTGGCGCTGGCATGCGCCGCGCTGCACGCACAGCCCGCCGCCCCGCTCGCGCTGCGCGAGCATTGGGCGATCCAATCATCCGAACTGGATGAGCACTCGGGCGACGTCATCTCCAAGCCCGGCTACAAGACCACAGGCTGGTACCCCGCCACCATGCCATCCACCGTAGTTGCCGCGCTGGTCAAGGACCACGTCTATCCCGACCCTGGCTTCGGAATGAACCTGCGCCAGTTCGCAGGCGAGAGCTATCCCATCGGGGCGAACTTCTCAAACATCCACATGCCGCCGGACAGCCCTTATCGCGTTCCCTGGTGGTTTCGCACGGAGTTTCAAGCGCCCGCGGAGCACAAGGGCAAGACGCTCTGGCTGCGCTTCGACGGCATCAACTATCGCGCCAACGTTTGGCTGAACGGCAAGCGCATCGCGGATTCCAGCAGCATGGCCGGGGCCTGGCGCTTGTTCGAATACAACGTCACGGAGGCGGTCAGGCCGGGCGCAGTGAACGCGCTGGCGGTGGAGGTGTCTGCGCCGCTGCCCGACGACCTTTCGATTACCTTCGTGGATTGGAATCCGGGGATGCCCGACAAGGACATGGGCCTGTGGCGCGACGTGCACTTGGACGCAACGGGGCCGGTGGCCATCCGCTTCCCGCAGGCGATCACGCATTTGAACCTGCCCGCGATCGACAAAGCCGAACTGACCATCGGCGCGGAACTGGTGAACGGAACGAAGCATGCGGTGAACGGTACGCTGAAGGGCGAGATCGAAGGCATTGCCTTCTCACAGGAAGTGCGCCTGGCGGCGAACGAGACAAAGGTGGTGAAATTCACCCCTGACAAATTCGCGCAACTCAAGATCGACAATCCGCGCTTGTGGTGGCCCATCCAAGTCGGCACGCCCAACCTCTACACGCTGAAGCTGCAGTTTGAAACCGGCGGTGCCGTGTCCGACGAAAGCTCCACGCGATTCGGCATTCGCGAAGTGACTTCCATACTCGACGAGAAGGATCACCGTGTGTTCCGCATCAATGGCAAGAACATCCTGATCCGCGGCGCCGGCTATACGTTCGATATGATGCTGCGCACTTCGCCGGAGAAACAGGAAGCCGAACTGAAATATGTGCGCGACATGAACCTGAATACCGTGCGCCTGGAGGGCAAGATCGAAGACGATCGCTTCTTCGACCTGACCGACCAGATGGGCATCCTGGTCACGCCGGGCTGGTGCTGCTGCGATCACTGGGAGAAATGGGACAACTGGAAAGACGCCGATCATTCCATCGCGGCGGCATCCCTGCGCGACCAGCTCCGCCGGCTGCGCAGCCACCCTTCGGTTTTCAATTGGATGAACGGCAGCGACAACCCGCCGCCGGCCGAAGTCGAGAAGAAATACATCGAGATCGTGAAGGAGTTGGACTGGCCGAATCCGTTTGAGTCGTCGGCGACTGAAAGACCGACCGAGGTCAGCGGCAAAACGGGCGTGAAGATGACTGGGCCGTACGATTGGGTTCCGCCCAATTACTGGCTGCTCGATAAGACGCGCGGCGGCGCGCATGGTTTCAACACGGAGACCGGTCCGGGACCGGCGATTCCGCCCATCGAGAGCCTGCGCAAAATGCTGCCCGAGGATCGCCTTTGGCCGGTCAACTCCTGGTGGGACTACCACGCGGGAGGCGGTGCGTTCAAGGATCTGAAGAGCTTCACCACCGCGCTCGACGCGCGCTACGGCCCGTCCGCTGGCGTCGAGGAGTTCGCGCGCAAGGCGCAAGTGATGGCTTACGAAGGGCACCGCGCCATGTTCGAGGCCTTCGGACGGAATAAGTACACCTCCACGGGCGTAATTCAATGGATGCTGAACAACGCCTGGCCGTCCATGATCTGGCATCTGTACGACTGGTACATGCGGCCCGGCGGGTCCTACTTCGGCGCCAAGAAGGCCAACGAGCCTCTGCACATTCAATATAGTTATGACGATGCGTCGGTGGTGGTCGTGAATTCCATGTATCGGGCTTATCCGGGCATGAAGGCGCGCGCCTGGGTCTATAACATCGATATGAGTGAGAAGTTCTCCAAAGACGCCGCGTTGGATGTGGGTGAGGACAGCGCCACGCGGGTTTTTGCGATTCCCGCGATCGATGGCCTATCTCCCACTTACTTCGTGCGGCTGGCTCTGGAGGACGCTTCGGGTAAGACCGTAAGCACGAACTTCTACTGGCTTTCGACCAAGCCTGACGCTCTGGATTGGGAGCAGTCCACGTGGTTCTACACACCGGAGAAGAGCTACGCCGACTATACCGCATTGAACAGCCTGCCGCCCGTGCATCTGCAATACTCGGCCGAATCCGAAGTGAAGGGCGACGACGGCATCACGCGCGTCACGGTGGAGAACCCATCGCGCAACCTGGCGTTCGCGGTGCACCTGATGGTGAAAACCGTTAGACGCGATGAGGAGGATGTGCGCGAGGAAGACGAGATCCTGCCGGTAATTTGGGAAGATAACTATTTCCCGCTGATGCCCGGAGAGAAGCGCACCGTAGCGGCGGCTTACAAAGCAGCCCGCGCGGACAAGAAACCGCCGGCCGTCCAGGTGGAAGGCTGGAATGTGAAGTAGCTGGAGATTGGCCATTTGGTGGGGCAGGCGTCTACGCCTGCGGCGGGTCTCTCGACACGCCCGAGTGCGAGCTACGCTCGCCAGGAGCGGGTTCTGGAGAACCCGCGCAGGACCGGAGTCCTGCCCCACCACGGCTCACCCGGCTGCGGGCAGAATTGCCCGCCCTCCAAATGAGCGCTATCCCGTTCGCCGAAGTACGAAACAAGAGTGCGCCACGCTCAGACATGGCTCGATATGACGTTCCTACCTATGCGGTGACTGCGACGCCGCGCCGCTCCAACGGCACGAAGTCGCGCGCCGCATACCCCGTATAGATCTGCCGCGGACGCGCGATCTTCTGCTCGGGGTCTTCCAGCATCTCCTGCCATTGCGCCAGCCAGCCGACCGTGCGTGGAATCGCGAACAACACCGTGAACATCTCCGGACGGAAGCCCATGGCCTGATACATGATGCCGGAGTAGAAGTCCACGTTGGGGTAAAGCTTGCGCTTGACGAAGTATTCGTCTTCAAGTGCGATGCGCTCCAACTCCAACGCGATCTCCAGCTTGGGATTTCGGCCGGTGACTTCGAAGACCTTGCCCGCCGCCCACTTGATGATGCGGGCGCGCGGGTCGTAGTTCTTGTAGACCCGGTGTCCGAATCCCATCAACTTACCCTTGCCGGCCTTGACGCTGTCGATATAGGCGGGCACGCGGTCCTTGGATCCGATCTCATCGAGCATGCGCAGCACCTCCTCGTTAGCGCCGCCATGCAGCGGCCCGGATAGCGCCGCCGCCGCGGCCGCCGTGGCCAGAAACGGATCGGCGTGCGAGCTGCCCACCGCGCGCATGACATTAGTGCTGCAATTCTGTTCATGGTCCGCGTGCAAGATGAACAGGATGTCCAACGCGCGCGCCAGCACCGGGTTGGCGGTGTACTTCGGCTCAACCATCTTCCACAGCATGTTCATGAAGTTTTCGGCGTAGCTGAGGTCGTTGTCCGGATAGACGTACGGAAAACCCAGGCTGTGGCGGTAAGTGTAGGCTGCGATCGTAGGAACCTTGCCGATCAGCCTGCGGATCTGCAATTGGCGGATGGCCGGGTCGAGCACGTGGCGCGCCTCGGGGTACACAGTCGACAGCGCCGCCACCGTGCTGATGAACATACCCATGGGATGCGCGTTGTAGCGGAAGCCTTCCAGGAATTTCTTAGTGGTCTCGTGAAGCATGGTGTGGTTGATAATACTCTCCACCCATTGCTTGAGTTCCGGCGCGGTGGGCAGCTCGCCGTTGAGAAGCAGGTACGCGACTTCCAGGAACGTGCAATTCTCGGCCAACTGCTCGACGGGATATCCGCGATACCGCAGGATACCTTGGTCGCCGTCGATGAACGTAATGGCGCTTTGGCAAGACGCCGTATTCAAGAACGCCGGATCGTAAGTCATCACGCCGAAGTCTTCGGGTCCGGTCTTGATCTGGCGCAAATCCATGGCCCGGATGGCGCCTTTATAAAAGGGAAGATCGTAGGCGGCGCCGTTGCGCCGGTCCACGATATTGAGGACTTCTTTGTCCATGTGTCGTCTCCTTGCACGGCGGACGCCGCGCGGAAGGTCCATACATAGGATACTCGAATGCGGCGGGCATGGGGTACGGCCCGCCTGCCGGCTTGGCCGCGGCTGCCCATGAGATGAGATTTATCAAAGGTTTAACAGCCTCAGGCGGCTTTTCCCCGCATAATGAATGGTAGAGGAGAACTCAAAAACATGAAATTACGTCTCATTGGTATCGCACTGGCTGCCACCGCTCTGTTCGCGCAAGGGCCGGGCGGTCCGCACATGCGCGGCATGTCCGCGCCGGCGAAAACCACTGAAGTACAAAGCTATCTGAACCTGACCGATGCGCAGGTCGCTTCGCTGCAGCAGTTGCGCCAGTCTGAGATGGCGGCCCTGAAGCCGATCTTTCAACAGATCGGCCCGCTGCGCGACAGCTTGCGGACCCAGCAGGAAAGCTCCGGCGCGGACGCCACCGCGGTCGGGAAACTGGTGCTGAGTATCCAGGCCTTGGAGCAGCAAGCGGCCCCCATCCGCACCAGTTACCAGCAGCAAGCGCTGGCCGTGCTGACGGTGGCTCAGAAGACGCAGTTGGCCGCGCTGCAGAGCGCCGCCGCCCTGATGCCCGCGATCCATGAAGCGGCCGGCTTGAACCTGCTGACGCCGCCGGAGGGATCGGAAGGCCACGGCGGGTTCGGACCGGAAGGCATGCCGCACGGCCGGTTCGGCGGTCCGCGCTAAGCCGTCACCAGAATTTCCCGCCCCCCATCCGGCAGGTTACTCCGGACGATGTCCAGCGCCTGCCGGATGCCCCTCTTCTCCAGCGTCTGCCGGACGAGCCCGCACACCAATTCCGCGGCGGCTTCGTTTCCCACTGCGGTGAGCACGACGCTCGACCCCGCGATCGGATTCACGTCGAAGCGCACACGCGATGATGAAGTCGAAGGCGCCGAGGCCTAATTGGGGATCGAGCGTACAACTCGGCAAGTTCGCGCTCTTCTGGCGTGAGTTCCTCGTCACGGCGGTCCAAATCGTCCAGGCGGGCGATGGTACTCTGGGCTCGATTGGAGGGCGGCCAATCCTGGCCACTAGAGCCTGGCTAAAAGCCGGCTAAAAGCCGGCTCTGGAGATTGGCCATTTCAGTCGGGTAGCCCTCTTGGCGCACGCACTCGTGCGTGCCGTGTCGGCACTCCTGCCGACACAGGCGAGCGAAGCTCGCCTTAGCCGGCTGCGGGCATAATTGCCCGCCCTCCAATTCATGCAGAATCGAGTCCATCGCTGCCCGCACAACAAGCTATCCTGAACTGAGATGACCAAAGTTCAGATTGGCTTCCAACTGCAGCACCCGCTCGACGACGCACTGATGACGCGCATCGCCGGCGCTTATTCGATTTACGGGATTCAGAAGATCACACTGGCGCCGTCCCAAGACGGCCTCACGGTGGAATACGATGCCACGCGTCTGCGGCCCGCCGAGGTGCACGCGGCGCTCACCCGCGCAGGCATCCCAGTGGCCCCAAAATAGTAACCGGCGGAGCGGGGGCCAATTCCTTGGAACAGCTCCCGTCCGCCGGTTCGCGCCACTTCAGTTGATATCCTTACTTGCACGGTTCGTGCCACTCCACCAGCCAGGGAATCAAAACGACTTAGCGCCGGCCGCGCGGCCCGGCGGGAACGCTTTACACACCCGCACCCACTCACATTGAAGAAATTACGCGTCCCTGGCTTCCGCGGCATGATGCCGGACGTCCACGCCCTTCACCAGGAAGACCACATCCTCGGCGATGTTGGTGGCATGATCCGCGATGCGCTCCAGATTGCGCGCGACGAAAATCAGGTCCACCGCGGCCGGCACTGTCGTGGGATCGCGCTGCATGTAAGCCACCAGTTCCTGGTAAACCGAATCGCGCAACGCGTCCACTTCATCGTCGGCCGTCAACACGCCAGTCGCTTCCTCGGCGTCGCTTTTCACGAAGGCGTCCAGCGTGCGCAGCAACATGGATTCGACCAACTGCGCCATGCGCGGAATATCGATCAAGGGCTTCACGGGCGATTGCGCGATCAAAGAAAGCGCCCGCTGGGCGATGTTCACCGCCAGGTCTCCCATGCGCTCCAGATCGGTATTGATTTTCATGGCCGCGGTCAGGAACCGCAGGTCCCGGGCCATGGGCTGCCGCAGCGCGAACAGACGGGTAGTCAGGTTGTCGATCTCGATCTCCATCTGGTTGATACGGGCTTCGTCGCGCAACACCTGGCGGGCCAACTCCGGATCGCGATCCACCAGCGCACGCACACTGCGGTGAATGGCCGACTCGACGTAGCCGCCCATTCGCAAGACTTTTTCGTGCAGTTCCTCAAGCTCAACGGAAAACTGTCGCAAATTCAACCCCCTGAATCCTTCGGCCTCCTCTGCCCGCGGCGGATAGGCCGGGAGGCCCGTCCCACTTACCCGAATCTGCCCGTGATGTAGTCTTCGGTTTCCTGCTTGGTGGGATTCTTAAAAATAACCTCAGTCGTATTGTACTCGATGAGCTTTCCCAGCAGGAAGAAGCCGGTGCGATCGGCGACCCGCGCCGCCTGTTGCATGTTGTGCGTCACGATCACGATGGTGCACTGGTCTTTCAAAGTGAACAGCAAATCCTCGATCTTGGCGGTGGCTATGGGGTCGAGCGCGGAGCAAGGCTCGTCGAGCAACAGCACCTCGGGATCGACAGCCAGCGCGCGCGCGATGCAGAGCCGCTGCTGCTGTCCGCCGGAGATAGCATAGGCGGACTTGTGCAGCTTGTCTTTCACCTCTTCCCACAGGGCCGCGCGCTTCAGGCTGTGCTCCACCGCATCCTTCAACGACCCGCGGAATCCGTTGACCTTTAATCCATAAGCCACGTTGTCGAAGATGGATTTTGGAAACGGGTTGGATTTCTGGAAGACCATTCCCACGCGTCGCCGGAGCGTGGTGACGTCGACACTCAGCACGTCCTCGTCGTCGAGCAGCACCTGGCCTTCGACGCGTGTGTTGCCGATGGTTTCGCTGATGCGATTCAGCGTGCGCAGGAATGTGGATTTTCCGCAGCCGGAAGGCCCGATGAGCGCCGTAATCCGGTTGGCCGGAACCTCCAGCGTGATGCCGTGCAGGGCCTGATAGGCGCCGTAATAGAAGTTCAGATTGACGGCCTTGAGCTTGCCCGAGTGCGGCGCCGGCTTGCCGGCGGCGTGACTCGCGGAGGGTAGATTAGCGGTGCCCATGGTTATATCGTTCATTTTTGAACTGCAATTCCCCGCGACAGGATCAAGCGGGCGGCAATATTCGCGAACAAGACAAGCAGCAGGAGGACCATCCCGGCTGCCCACGCCTGGCGATGCCAGTCGTCGTACGGCGACAGCGCGCGATAGAAGATCATCACGGGAAGCGAAGCGGTGGGCTGATTGAGGCCGTTCATGTTATCGCTGTTTCCACTGGTGAAGAGCAAAGGGGCCGTTTCGCCGGCGATACGGGCCACGCCCAGGATCATGCCGGTGGCGATTCCTCGATAGGCAGCCGGCACCACTACGGTGGCGATGGTTTTCCATTTGCTCGCCCCGAGGGCCAGGGCTCCTTCGCGCAAGGTTTGGGGCACTGACGTCATGAACTGCTCGGTACTGCGGGCGGTGATCGGAATGAGGATTAGGGACAAGGCCAGTCCGCCGGCCCAGGCGGAGTTGCCATGCATGGGAACCACCACCACGGCGTAGGCGAAGATGCCGATCACGATGGAGGGTACGCCATTCAGCAAATCGGCCATGTATCGCACCAGAAAAGCGAAGGTTTTGCCGCCGAATTCCGCCAGGTAGACGCCCGCCAAAAATCCCACCGGCAAGCCGATCGCAGTGGCCAGCAGAATGATCTGGAAACTGCCCACAATCGCGTTTTTCATGCCGCCACCGGCTTCGCCGGCCGGTTTGGACAGTTGCGTGAAAAAGTTCCAATCGATCGATCTCCAACCATTGTAGACCAGGTAGCCGAGGATCAGAAACAAGGTGGCCACCGCGACCACGGCACAGACGCCGGTGAGGCTCAGCATCATGTAGCTCAGAATCTTTCGCCAACGGTTCCGCAGGGTCATGGCTAGGAGCTCCCGCGCCGCGCAGTGGCGATGATGAGCAACCGCGCCAGGGCGTTAATTACGATCGTAAGGAGAAACAGCACCAGCCCGAGCAGCACCAGCGATTGCACGTGCAGGTCGGTGGTAGCCTCGGAAAACTCGTTGGCGACGATGGCGGCAATCGAATATCCCAGGGCGAATAGCGACTCGTGGACTTTGGGGTCGTTCCCGATGACCATGGTGACCGCCATGGTTTCGCCCAGGGCGCGCGCCAGTCCCAGAAACACCGATCCGAATATCCCCAACCGAGCGTAAGGCACAACTGCCTGCCAAGTGGACTCCCAACGCGTCGCGCCCAGCGCCAGCGCGGCTTCGCGCTGTTCGGTGGGCACTTCCAGCAACGCTTCGCGGGAAATGGAAATAATGAACGGCAAGGTCATGATGGCCAGGATCACCCCGGCCGTAAGGTACCCGAGACCGAAAATCGTGCCTGAGAAGATCCCGAGGAAGCCCAGCGTCCTTTTCAAGAAAGGCTCCACATAGTCCCGCATTATGGGCACGAGCGCGAAAAAAGCGAGAAGGCCGTAGATGACGCTGGGCACGGCAGCCAGCAATTCGATGAAAAACGTAAAGGTGCTGGAGATGCGCGGCGGCGCCAATTCCGCGAGAAAAATCGCAGCTCCCACGCCCAAGGGTACGGCGATCAGCAGGGCGAGCACCGATGTAACGACGGTGCCATAGATGAACGGCAACGCGCCGAACTCGCCGGTAACCGGATTCCATTGCGAGGAGGTGAGAAAACCGAATCCGAATTTATGTCTCGGCAACGCCGAAGTGGCCCAGAGTTGGAAGATCAGGCCGACAGTGACCACCAGAATGGTGCAGGCGAAAGCCAAGGTGACCAGGCGCGCCACTTCGTCACCGTTGCGCAGGCGTCCAAACCACACGCGCGCGCCCCTGGGTGGCGGCGCGCTCACTGGCGACGAAGTTGCCATAATTACTTGATCAACGCAATCTGCTTTTCTTCCTGCGTTACCACGTTCTTAGGTAGAGGAGCATAGCCGAGCCCCGCTGCGTCCTTCTGGCCGTCAGTCAGCATCCAATGCAGGAAGCCGGTGATGGCCTTCTTCTTTGCCGCGTCGTCGATCTTGGATGGTATCAAAAGGTAGGTGAAGGTGGCGATGGGGTAGGCCTTCTTGCCCGGCTGATTCGTGATGGAAACCCTGAAGTCGGCGGGCATGCTGTTGGCGGCCGCAGCCGCGGCCTCGGTGACGCTCTCCAGGTCCGCCTTCAGGAACGTTCCAGCGGCGTTGCGCAGGTAGCCGTAGGGCATTTTCTGCTGCAGCGCGTAGATCAGTTCCACATAGCCGATGGAGTTGGGGGTCTGCTTCACGATTCCAGTGACGCCTTCGTTGCCCTTGCCTCCAATACCCACGGGCCATTGTACAGAAGTGCTGGAACCCACCTTGGACTTCCATTCGGGGCTGACTTTGGATAGGTAATCGGTGAATACGAAACTGGTACCGCTACCGTCGGACCGATGTGCGACGACGATTTCGGCGTCCGGCAGTTTCACGCCGGCATTGGCCTTGCCCAGTTCGGGATCGTTCCACTTCGTTATCTTGCCGAGGTAGATTCCCGCCAGCGCTTCGGGCGTGAACTTCATATCCTGGGTGACGTGCGGGATGTTGTAGGTGAGCACAATTCCGCCCAGCACCGTGGGAAAATGGAACGGCTTGGTCTTGAACTTACCGATCTGCTCGTCGGTCATGGGCATGTCCGATGCGCCGAAATCCACGGTGCCTTCGCTGAACATTCGGATTCCGCCGCCGGAGCCAACCGACTGGTAGTTGATCTGGGCGTCTGCATCGATCTTGCCAAACTCCTGGAACCACTTGCCGTAGATCGGATAGGGGAATGTGGCCCCCGCGGCGTTGATCAGCACCTTGGCCTGCGCCACCATCAGCAGGATGGCCAGCGCGCCAAGGACTCCCAGCCAGAAGCTACTCTTTTTCATGTATTACTCCTTCTTCAGGTTCTCACTTAAATTGTCTTGTGGGGCGGGCTCCAGTCCGGCGCCGGCCGTTCGGAGCGGGCCCTGGAGGACCCGCGCAGACCTGGAGGTCCGCCCCACGGATCTTAGTAGTGGGGCGCCTGTCCCGGCAGCGTGTACCGCAAGTCCACCCAAACCATGCTGGCGTGCGCATCCCGCGGCGCTCCCGCGGCTACATACCACGGATCGCGGAACAGGTAAGAGTATTGGAAGATGAAGCTCAACGCTCCGTAGTTCGGGTTCTTCCAGAAAGTCTGGTTTAAGCCGAACGTAGCTTCCTGGATGGTCCGGTTCTGGCTGTTGGCCGATTTCGGATAGCCGTAACCGATGAACGCATTCTTGTTGGTGGTGTCGATGATTACGTCCTTCCCGATGTAGTCGGCGCCGTAATAGGCGAATAGCGTGGTGTTATGCGTCGTGTACTCGAACCCACCAATGGCGGAATCGGCATGCAGCGGAGAAGGAGCGCCGTTCGCCTCGATGGCCAAGTCGGGCGCCTGGCCGAAAAGGTACCGGCCGCCGCCGTCGCTGAGGAATGTGTTGACAATCAGGTGGAAGCCCTTCACCATCTCCAGGTTGAAGTTGGCTTCGCCGCCGCCGCCTTCTTTGGTGAAACTTGTACTGGTGAGGGGATTGAAGGTCTTAAATGCGCTGAGGACGCCTCCAAACTCGATGTGCATCAGGTTGCCGTTCACCTTCGGATCGAACGCAATCTTGGCCTGAATATCGGGCATCAGGTTCGGCGGGGTGAAAGTGGCGGCGCCCAGATCGATCTGTGTGTTGGTGTAAGGAGTGGCCAGCGTGCTGGGCAAAACGATCGCCCCACCGCCCGACCCGCCGCCGCCGTATTGTTCGGCGGTCTCCAGGGCGAATCCCAAGGTCACGATGTCGCTGGCGTGATACACGGCGCGGAACTGGGGAGCGCGTGTCCAGGTAAGGCCAACCTGGTAATTCGTGTCCATATCCTGGGAATAAAAGAGGTCGGCAGGCAACGGAGAGATGCCTACGCGGCCCGGCGTCATCATGCTCCAGGATTGTCCGCCCAGGATTTCCCACTTCCCACTCCTCAGGTCCACGAAATAGAGGCGCATGCGGAAACTGTTGCTGTTCGAAGTGATGCCCGCGTTGGTGGACTGGGTACCCAGGAAGTCAGACTCCCAGTAGCCCAACACCTTCACCCCATGCACCAGCGCGTCGATGCGTGCGCCGATACGGGAGTTCTGCGCGCTGAAGCGCGTCTCGCTCAACTTTCCCAAACCGGTCGAAACGTTGTTGTAGGGGATGCTGCCGAAGCTGGTGCCGATGCCGCTGCCGCCATCCGCCGAGCGGAAGACGGCGGTCATATCCATAAAGCCCAGGGGCGTGATGGTCGCGGTTCCAATCTTTAGTTGTAAGGGCGAGGCCGGCTCGGTGTCCAACTGCGGGGGGGCCAACGCGGCCGCTACGCCGGGATGCAGCACGGGCTCGGCTTCGCCCGCCGGAACCATGGGCGCGGTACTGGCCACTTGGCCCAAACTGGGCGGTTTCGGTTGGCTGGCCCGCTCTAAGATCTTCTTCTGTTCATCCAACACATGGCGAAGCTGATCGATTTGCTCCTGCTGAGCCGCCAATTGCGCTTTTAGGCGCTCGATCTCCGGGTTGGAGGCAGCGGGTTCCTGGGCGCGCGCGGGCGCCATGAAGGCGCCGGAAAGGAGCAGGACTCCGCCGAGCGTCGCAAGTACTCTTCTCTTCATTGAAGCTCCTTGTGAGATTTGGAAATTATGGCCGAAGGTCCTCAAAAACACAACGGTGACAGCTTGCACACCTCGGCCTAACCAAGGTAACGGAGCGCGATTATGGGTTGATGACGGAATTGTTAAGTTCCGGTTACGGAGTGGGTACTAGGCGATTGATTCCGACGGCCGCTTAACACCGTTCGCTGGAGTTGCTAAAATGAGGTGCCTTCACCGGCCGGAGGTAATTCATGCGACTCCCAACCCGGGGCGTCAGCCTCGCCGCGCTCTTCACGGCCCTGTTTTCGTTGGTATCCCATCCGGTTGCGGCGCAGGTGAAGCCGGCTTGCACGCCCTTCTTCTCCAACACCATCGCGCTGCCCCAGCAGGGCGTCACCATCGCAACCGGCGATTTTAACGGCGACGGCATCCCCGACCTGGTGGCGCTGAGCGAACTAAGTTTGAACGTCTTCCTGGGAAAAGGCGACGGCCAGTTCCAGCCACCCATGGTTTTTCCCACCGGAGGCGCCTGGTACTCCAACATAGCGGTCGGAGATTTCAACCATGACGGCAAGCTGGACGTGGCTGTGGGAGCCCCCCAGACACAAACCACTGAAACCGTCAACGTCTTGTTGGGAAACGGCGATGGTACCTTTCAAGCGCCGATCAGTTCGACCATTTACGCCTACACTTCCTTTCTCGCGGTAGGCGACTTCAACCATGATGGAAACCCGGATCTGGCGGCGGTCTCGTATCAACAGTCGGACCCTTATGCGGTGCAGGTATTGCTCGGCAATGGCGATGGCACTTTCCAGCCATCCGTAAATTACAGTCTGGGCGATGCGGCCAGCAATAGCCCGGGCGAGATCGCGGTGGCGGATTTCAACGGCGATGGCAATCTCGATCTGGCAGTCGCGAACATCGGGATTTATGCGGATCCAGGCAACACGGTGAGTGTGCTGCTGGGAAACGGCGATGGCACATTTCAAGCCGAAAGGAAGTATCCGACAGGATACGGGCCGCAGGGGATCGCCGCGGCCGACTTCAACGGCGACGGCAAGATGGATTTGGCCACGGCGAACGGCGTGGATGGCACGGTCTCGGTTCTGGTAGGCCGCGGGGATGGCACCTTCCGGCTGTCCAATACCTATCCGGCGGGTCTCCCCGAAGAGGCGCCTGCCAATATCGTCGCAGTCCGATTCGACGGGGATGAATTGCCCGGTTTAGCCGTGACAAACGTGACCGGCACGTTCATCCTGCTGAACCAGGGCAATGGCAGATTCCAGGCGGCGCAAGGATACGATCCGGCGGCCTTTCAGTTGGTGACGGCCGATTTCAACGGCGATGGGATTGCCGATCTGGCGCTGGTGGCCGCCGCGGACAACGAGGGCGTGTACGAATCGAGCCTCGCCGTGCTGCTGGGCAAGGGACATGGAGTGTTTCCCACTCCGACGGCTTATCCCGTGCTGGGATCGCCGTCAGTTACGGCCGTGGGAGATTTCAATGGCGACGGCATACCGGATTTGGCGGTGGCAAGCCAGGACACGGGCGCGCTAGGTATTCTGTTGGGCACCGGGAATGGGCGATTTTCCAACTGGCAAAACGAAACTCTGTACTCGCTGGCGCAGCCCTCCGCTATCGCGGTTGGCGATGTGAACGGCGACGGCAAGCCCGACCTGGTGCTGATCGATAGCGACGGCGGCAAGCTGCAGGTTCTGTTCGGCGACGGCGGCGGAGGTTTTACTGTCGGGCCGGAATTCTCCCCCGGGGCACAGAATCCGTATGCGATAGTGCTGGCGGATTTCAACGGCGACGGGATCCTCGACATCGCGGTCGCGTGTAGTGAACCGGCGGTGCTGAATGTACTGCTCGGGAATGGGGACGGCACTTTCCGCCGCCCGGTGGGTTACGGAGGGGGCCAATTCTACTTCCTGGGCCTGGCGGCTGCCGACTTCAACGGCGACGGCAAACTGGATTTGGCGGTGACGCGCATTAGTTATCAACTCACCGATCAGTCTCTGCAGGTGTTTCTGGGCAACGGCGACGGCACTTTCCAATCGCCGCTGCAATCGTCTCTTCCCGCCGAAGCATACCAGATCGTGGTGGCGGACTTCAATGGCGACGGTGTGCCGGATGTGGCGGCCAATCTGTCCACTTCGGTGATCCAGATTATGCTGGGCAAAGGCAATGGCGCCTTCCGGCCAGGCGCCGCAGTGCCCACGATGCCCGGAGCGGGTGGGTTGGTGGCGGCGGACTTCAATGGCGATGGCAAAGCGGACATAGTCAGTTCGTCCACCTACGACAGCTTTCTGCAGATGTTTCCGGGCAACGGCGACGGCACCTTCGGTCCACCGACTAACACCTTTACTGGAATGGCGCCGTTCGCGCCGGTCCTCGCCGATTTACTTGGAAATGGCGGCGCCGACCTGGCACTTCCCAATCTCGACAGTGGCAATGTCAGTGTGTTTCTCAACCGCTGTCCGGCGAAGTAGCGCTGTGCGGTACGGTACATCCCGACTCAAAATACCGGTGGCGGGGTATATCCTGAAGCGGCTGGCACACCCTATGATCTGTTATAGGTGAGTATCGACCAGACGATCAGGCAGGTTCCCCCTGGAATCCTGGACCAGCTACGTAACTTGGATTCATGCACCGTATCCAATGCCATCGAGCGCTTGGACGTCCGGCTGCGCAATGAAGGGTTTACCGATATTTCGGTGCGCTGCCTGACGCCCGGTTTGCCTCCCATGGCGGGCTATGCCGCGACAGGCCGGATTCGCACGGCGGCCGCTCCCACGGCGCGGAATTGTTATTACGACCACATGGATTGGTGGGAGTACCTCGCGACCATCCCGGCGCCGCGTGTAATCGTTTTCGAAGACATGGATACAAGGCCGGGATTCGGCGCGATGTTCGGCGAAATCCATGCGCAGATCGGCCGCGCGCTGGGAGCCATAGGGTACGTCACCAACGGCGCCGTGCGGGACGTGCCTAGCATCGGTAAGACCGGCTTTCATCTTTATGCCGGGGGTACCGCGGTGTCGCACGCGTACGCGCATGTGGTGGACTTCGGTGGGCCGGTCGAAATCGGGGGACTGACGGTAAAGCCGGGAGACTTGCTGCACGGGGACCTGCATGGAGTGGTTGCGGTGCCCGCCGGTGTGGCTCCACAGATCCCGCGCATCGCGGCCGAGTTGCTGGCTGAAGAGGGGGAACTGATCCGGTTGTGCCAGCCGGGGAGCTTCTCCATGGAAAAGCTGCGCACCCAGATCGAACGGATGAGAGATGTTAACAAGTAGGCCGCAAAGCGGCCGGTTAACAATCGGCCAGCAGGTTAGCAACCTGCCCCACAAGGTGCTGGGACTCGCGATGGCCGTTATCGCGACGGCCGGCATGGCGGCTTGCTCCCGCCGCGGCCGGGCGGAAACCGCGGAGGCGCCGGCGGCGGTCCCGGTGGGGGTCACCAGGGCCATCCGCATGCCGCTGGAGCGGCAGTTGACGCTTTCGTCCGAACTCGTGCCCTTCCAGGAAATCGACGTTTACGCGAAGGAATCCGGTTACGTGAAGGAACTCAACGTGGACTACGGCACGCGCGTCGCGCAAGGGCAATTGATGGCGGTGCTCGAGATTCCGGAGTTGCAGGCGCAGTTGGAACAGGACAAAGAGGCCATCAAGAACATGGCCGAGCAGGTCACTCACGCGGAGAAGGAGTTGAGCCGAGTGGAGGCACAACACAACGTCGCGCATCTGCAGTATGACCGTCTAAAGACCGTGGCGGACTCCAAGCCCGGGCTGGTGGCCCAGCAGGAAGTGGACGATTGGCAGGGAAAGGACCTGGCGTTGGAGGCACAGGTGGAGGCCTCCAAGTCCGGATTGCAGTCGGCGCAAAGCGTACTGGCCGGCGCGCGGGCCCGGCTGGTGCACGACCAGGTGCTGTACGACTACTCGCGCATCACGGCGCCGTTTGCCGGGGTGGTCACGGAGCGTTACGCCAATTTGGGCACGTTGATGCAGGCCGGCACCAGTTCCAGCACACAGGCCATGCCGCTGGTGAAGCTCTCTGAAGACGAGAAGTTTCGTCTGGTAATCCCCGTGCCGGAGTCCGACGTGACTTACATTCACGTAGGCGATCCGTTGGAGGTGCGGATTCCTTCGTTGAACAAAACCTTCGCAGGCAAGGTCGCGCGGTTTTCGGTGGACGTGAAATCGGACACTCGCACCATGCATACGGAAGTGGATGTGCCGAATCCGAACCGCGCCCTGGTCGAAGGCATGTACGCGGAAGTCACTCTTAAGCTGGAGCACAAGAACGCCGCGCTGGTGGTGCCGCTGCAGGCTGTGGATCACCAGGGCGACCGCAGCAGCGTGCTGGTGGTGAATCCGGCGAACCAGATCGAGGAGCGTACCCTGACGCTGGGGGTGCAGAATGCCGGCTTTGCGGAGGCGCTGGCGGGCCTGACGGACGGCGAGCAAGTGGTAGTGAGCGATCGCGGCGCTCTGAAGCCCGGCGAGGCGGTACGGCCCAAGACCGTCGACCTTTTGAATTACGAAGGCAAGAACTAGGCTTCCATGTCCGGCTTCTCGATTCGCAACCCCTATTTCATCATTGTCATCTGCCTGGCGCTGACAGCTATCGGCATAGTCAGCCTGGAACGCATGCCGGTGGATCTGTTTCCCGAAATCGACATACCCGAGGTGGTGGTCGCCACCTTCTACTCGGGCATGCCCCCGGAAGATATCGAGTTCGATATTACCAACCCGCTGGAGCGCTTCTTTACCCTGGCCAGCGGCGTGGATCATTCCGAGTCGCGCTCGTTGCTGGGCGTGAGCATCATCAAGGTACACTTCCAGCCGGGGACCAGCGCCGACGCCGATGTCACGCAACTCTCCAATCTGGCGCTGGCGGACTTGAAACGCCTGCCGCCCGGCACCCTGCCGCCCGTGGTGCTGAAGTTCGACGCCTCCAGTTTGCCGGTGTGCCTGGTGACCGTATCGGGCGAAGGACTGAACGAGACGCAGCTTCACGACTACGCCCAATTCCAGATCCGCAACCAGATCGCCGTGCTGAAAGGCGCCGAAATTCCGCCGCCGTTCGGCGGCAAGTACCGCCAGATCATGGTGTATGTGGACCCGTACAAAATGGCCTCCCGCCAACTCAGTCCCATGGATGTGGTCACCGCCGTGAATAACTCGAACCTGATCATTCCCGCGGGAGACGTGAAGGTCGGGCCAACCGACTACTACGTCTACTCAAACAGCATGGTCAAGGACATGGCCGAGCTGAACAGCCTGCCGATCAAGACTTCCGGCAAATCCTGGGTGACCATATCCGACGTGGGCAAGGCGGAGGACGCCAACCAGCTCCAGTACAACATCGTGCGCGTCAACGGCCAGCGGTCGGCATATATTCCAATCATGAAGCAGGGCGGCGATACCAATACGATTGAAGTGGTGAATGGCGTCCGCGAGCTGACGTCCCACCTGTTCGATCTTCCCAAACAGTTAGTCACCAAGGTAGTGTTCGATCAGTCGGTTTATGTGAAAGCCGCGCTTGAAACAGTGCTGCACGAGGGGGCTATAGGTCTGGTGCTGACCAGCATCATGATCCTGGTCTTTCTGGGCAGTGTGCGGGCCACTTCGGCCGTCCTGCTTTCGATCCCGCTCTCGGCCGTGGCCGCATTCGTGGTGCTGGCCGTGATGGGCGGCACGGTGAACACCATGATCCTGGGCGGCATGGCGCTGGCCTTCTCGCGGGTTATCGACAACTCCGTGATCTCGCTGGAGAATATCTACCGGCATCTGGAGATGGGTGCGCTGCCGCGGATCGCGGCGGAGGTCGGCGGCGCGGAGGTGAGCCTGGCCGTGTTGGCGGCCACGCTGGTGGACGTGGTGGATTTCTTTCCGGTAGTCTTCCTTTACGGCGTGAGCAAGTTCCTCTTTTCGGCGCTGGCGCTGGCCTTCTCCCTGTCTCTGCTGGCATCCTTCGTGGTGGCCATGACGGTAATCCCGCTATTCTGCTCGCGGTTTCTGAAACAGCACACGCCGGCCGAAGGCGGGGCCGAACACCCGATCCCGGTGCATCCAGGCAGTCACTCGCTCTGGGATAGGTTCAACGCCGGATTCAACCGCGGATTCGGAAAGGTTCTGGATTTCTACGAGCGCTCGGTGCGCCGCGCCTTGGTCCGGCCCGGCTGGACGGTAGTTGCTTTGGCGGGCGTGTTTCTCCTCAGCCTGGGAATCTATCCGTTTCTGGGCGTGGCATTCTTTCCGCGGACCGACGCCGGCCAATTCACCATCGACATGAAGGTCCCCACGGGCACGCGGATCGAAATCACCGAACAATACGTCAAGAAAGTGGAGGATCTGATTCATAGGATCGTGAGTCCCCGCGACTTCAAAATGGTGGTTTCCAACATCGGCGTGGTGAACGATTTCTCGTCGCTCTATACCGACAACGCCGGCGAGTATACCAGCACGGTGCAAGTGGCGCTGAACGACGATCATGAGACGAGCAGCTTCGAATACATCGCGCGGGTAAGAAAGGCCATCGCCGCGCAACTGCCGGACGTGCGCACTTTTTTCCAAAGCGGCTCGATGGTGGACGCTGTCATCAACTCGGGAATGCCCGCTCCCATCGACGTGCAGGTCAGCGGCTCGAACTTGAAGAGGAACTTCGCTTTTGCGCAAGACCTGGCTACCCGCATCCGGACTCTTCCGAACGTGGGCGAAGTCTACATCCCCCAGGACATGAACTACCCTGGCATCCGGCTGGATGTGGACCGGGTGCACGCGGGCGAGTTGGGTCTTACCCAAAAAGACGTGGTGGATAATGTGATCACCGCGCTCAATTCCAATTACATGATTGCGCCCAACTACTGGGTCGACGACAAAAGCGGGAACGATTACTATCTTACCGTCCAGTATTACGAACACGGGCTGCCCGCCATACACGACATGCTGGATCTGCGCAACATTCCGCTGCGCGCGCCCAACGTCACTCTTCCGACCACGTTGGATTCGGTGGTCAAGCTCACGCGCATCCAGAGTCCCACGGAGATCGATCATCGCCAGATCCAGCGCGTGACGGACGTATATGTGACTCCAGCCGGAGAGGATCTGGGGCATGTCACGAGCGCCATTCAGAATATCCTGGCGCAGGCCCAACGTCCCGAGAATGTGCGTGTTGATTTGCACGGCATGGTGGAAGGTATGCAGGCGTCATTCAAGAGCTTCGGCTACGGCTTTATGCTGTCTTTTCTGCTGCTCTATCTCATCCTGGTGGCGCAGTTCAAGTCCTTTGTAGATCCGGTGCTGATCATGCTGGCGATTCCGATGGGGTTTGTGGGTGTGCTGGTGATTCTGCCCTTGACGCACACCACGCTGAACGTCATGTCGCTGATGGGGGTGCTGATGCTGGTGGGCATCGCGGATTCCAACAGCATCCTGATCGTGGATTTCGCGCACAATCTGGAAGAGCAGGGATTGCCGGTCATGGACGCCATCGTTACCGCCTGCCGCGTGCGCTTGCGTCCGATTTTGATGACCTCGCTCGCCACGATCATCGGCATGATTCCCATGGCTCTGAAGCTAGGGACGGGGGCCGAGCAATACACCCCCATGGCGCGCGCCATCATCGGCGGATTGACGTCGTCGGTACTGTTGACCGTGTTCATCGTCCCGGCCGCGTACTTGCTGGTCTATGGAAGAAAACGTAAGGAGGCAGCATGACCAGACCACTTTTGCGCCCCTGCCTGGTGGCGCTGGCAGCAGTCCGCGGCCTCGTGGCGCAGACCGCCCCCACCCCGCCGCCGCTGACACTGCCGGAAGCCGAAGCGATAGCCGTCAAGAATCATCCGCAAGTACAGGCGGCCCAACTGAATTATCAGGCGTCACAGCAAGCTGTGGCGGAAGCGCGCGCGGCCTATTTCCCGACGCTGGAGGGCGACGTCACCGGCTCGCAAGCCAATCCGCAGTCCCGCATCGGCGCGGGGTATCTGTCGGCGTCGCGCCTGTGGGACCGGTTTGGCCAGGGCATCACGCTTAGCCAGCTCATTACCGATTCGGGGCGTACGCGCAACCTGGTCGCCAGCTCCAGGCTGCAATCGCAGGCCAGTTCGCAGCAGGCTCAGGCCACCCGCTACGACGTGCTCCTGCGGGTAAATCAGGCGTACTTCCAGGCGCTGCAGGCGGAAGCGCTGGTGAAAGTGGCGGAAGGGACCGTGGCCGCGCGCCAGCTTCTGGTGGACCAGGTAACGGCGCTGGCGCAGAACAAGCTGCGCTCGCAACTGGACGTGAGCTTCGCCTCCGTCAACCTGGCGCAGGCGAAGTTAATGCTGATCCGCGCGCAGGACGGCGTCCAGCAGGCGTTTGCGGAGCTGACGCGCGCGCTGGGCCTCGACCAGCAGCAAACCTACAAGTTGAACGAGGAACCCCTCCCACCCAGTCCCGCCGCGGATTCCGCGAAGATGGTGGCGCAAGCCTTCCAACAACGGCCCGAACTCGCGGGCGTGCGGTTGGAGCGAGATTCGGCCTACCGGTTCGAACGCGCCGAGCACGACCTCTCCTATCCCACCGTGAGCCTGGTCGGGGTGGGCGGCTTTATCCCTCTTATCCATCAACAGACGGCGGTGCCGGTCTCCCCCGAGTATGAAAGCGCGGCGGTGAACGTGCAGATCCCCATATTCAACGGGGGATTGTTTGCCGCGCGCCGGGAAGCTGCGCGGTTCAAGGCACAGGCGGCGGATCAGAGGGTGCGGGATCTGGAAGAGGGCGTCGCGCGCGACGTGCGCGTGGCGTGGAGCGATTCTCAGACGGCATACCATCAACTGGACGTGACGGCAGAACTGCTGCGGCAAGCCACCATGGCCCTCGATCTGGCGCAGGGCCGTTATAACCTGGGACTCAGTTCCATCGTGGAACTGACGCAAGCGCAGTTGAATCTGACGCAGGCGGAAGTGGAAAATCTCGGGGCGAAGTACGACTACCAGAAGGCGTACGCGGGCCTGCAGTATGCGACGGGAATGCTGCGGTGAGGGGCTTTCAGCACTCAGCTTTCAGCTTTCAGCCCAAACGCTCTGGCTGATCGCTGAAAGCCGATAGCCGACAGCTTTTAGAACACGTATTCGACCGACATATACGGATAGCTGTAGGTGACCCCTTGCGTGGTCTTTTTCAGGAAATAGCCTGGGATGACGCGGCCATAACCGAAATCGACCTGCGTCTGCCGAGTCGGAGTATAGATCAACTGCGCGTCCAACTCCTCGCCCACGTGCGTGCCGTCCACGCCGGTGGCGCTATCCGCGATAACCGATCCGCGCGCGGGATACAAGGCGTCATGCGCGTTGGCCAGCCAGAAATCGTGGAAGCTGGTGGCGGCGGTCCATTTGCGGGCGATGTGGAATTCCTGTCCAAACCGCAAGTCCTGAATGTTGCGCCAGCCGAACTGGTCCGCCAGGCCCAACTTATCGTGCGTGCTGGGATAGATGGGATCGAACGTGCCGTCGACGCCGCTCTTGTCGTTGTTGCTCCCCGAGCCGTAGTCGAATTCGACGAACAGGCGCGGTCTGACCCGCACTTGTTGGAAAGTGTAGCCGAGCACCCAGTGGCCCATCCAGGCGCGGATTCTATCCACCGCCAGCGTGCCGAGCTGGTAGGCCATCTCGGTGCGGTAATCGAAGCTGTGCGGCAGCGCTCCCACCCAGCGGAAGCCGGTGGTCCACTCATCCAGCTTGCCGGCCTTCAGGTTTTCCAGCGCAAAGCTGGGGCGCAGATTCCAGAATTGGTAAACGTCGAAAGTGGCGTGCGGAATCACGTTCTTGGCGGTGGCATACAGGCCATACAGGTTGTTGCCTTCCAGGTGGTGGTCAATCACGCCATTGCGAATGATGACCACGGAGGTGGCAAAGGCATCCACCCGGAATCTGCCCTGCTGGTAGGCGGCGCGAACGCCATCGAAGCTGCGGGACACGTTCGTCCACCAGGAATCGCCGATCAGCCGGTTGTTGCCATAAGTCATATCGAAACGGCCACCCTGCAGGCTAAAGCCGTTTCCTTCGCCGGGGCCGAATTGCATGTAGGCTTGCCGGATGTCGGCGGTGTTCTCGTACGGCGGCAGCGCCGGCGTGATGCCAAAGACGCGCGCGTCCTGCATCTCGATATAGAATTTCACCCAGTTAGTGGGTTTGATCTGCATGCCGAGCCGGATGCGCTGCAGGTCGTAATCGTTCGTGGATTTATGTTTGAAGCTCCCCCCGCTGTAGCCCTCGTACCGCTCGCGCAACTCGCCCGAGAATTGCAGCCACTTGGGCAGCAACTCGTTGAACTTCTCGGAGAGCGATGGCGATGGGTTTGTTCCGGCCCAGGTTCCAGTCAGCCTGGGGTATAACAGCGGCGTCGTGGAAATGGGAGTGGGCGGCTGGCCATTTTGGTCCACCGCGTAGCCGCCGCCGGCCGATTGCACATCGTTCTTGGTAGTGGCCGGATTGCCCGTCGCAGCCGCTTGCTGCCCGTAAGCTCCTGCCGCGAGTACCCCAAAAACCATCAGGACCGCCAGAGTCTTGGTCCCGGCCTTCACAAAATCCGTCATTGTTTCCTCCATGAATAAGTTCGAGACCGCCTTGAGACCGGCTTGAGACAAGGCTAACATACTATTTACGATCTGAATAGTTGACTTAACGTGAAATCTTAAGCCCCGACCCGGAGGCAGACCAACCGCCCTGCCTCAAGTAGCACCCTTTCAGTCCATTTGGCCGAATCTGTTCTCTCGGTCTATTTCAGATAGAATTACTCAACTAGGCACACCTTGTCAAGTATTATCCATCGATTTGATAGAAGTTTTTCCATGCGGATGTCGGACTTTCGTACTGGGAAACTGGTACTGCCCGCGGAAAAGCGCGTCTGTTCCCCGGTGACGCGGCCAGAGGACCGGCGATGGCGAAAATCCTCCGCCGCCGGTGGGGCTTACGGCGTCAACTGGAACACCGTCCCGTCATGCTGCGAAGTTCCGGCGTAGGCGGTGCCGTAGAGCGTGGTGTGGCCGCCGGGCCCCGTACCGATCATGATGCCCGCCGAGGGACCACTGCCGTCGCTGTTGCCCGTGAAGTAGTGGAGCACGGTGTCGGTCCAAAGCGCGCCGGTCCCGCTGGCCGGTGGCGTCAGGGAAAACACCGTGCCACATCCCGAGAGTCCGACGCAGGAGTGGATTCCACCTTCCGAGGTAGTGCCATAGAGCACCTCGCCGCCGGGAGCGGATTGCAGCGCCACGCCTGCGCGCGGATTGCTCCCGTCGGTATACATGAAGCTATAGAGCACGGTTTCTATCCACGCGCCATCGGGCGATGCGGGCGGTTTTAGCGCGTACACGGTGCCACAGCCCGGACTCTCCGGGGCAGTGCATGGACCGGCGCCACCGAAATACGTGGTGCCGTAAAGAGACCCGTTCTGGCCGATCGCGACGCCCGCGCCGGGGCCGATGCCGTCTGCGCCGCCGGTGAAGGCGTGCAGCACGGTCTCGGTCCAAGGCCCGCCGGATGCCGCCGGTGGTGTCAACGAAAACACTGTGCCGTTGCCATTGATTCCGCCGTGAGCGGTAGTACCGTAGAGCACGGTCTGGCCGCCGGGACCTTGACCGACCGCCACGCCCGAGAAGGGATCGCCACCATCGCTGCCGCCCGTGAAGCTGTAGAGCACGGTCTCGGTCCACGGCTCCTGTGAAGTTGCCGGTGGCGTCAGCGAGAACACCGTACCATTGTTCGATGCCCCGCCGAACGCGGTCGCGCCGTAGAGCACGCCGTCATTTCCGAAGGCGACACCCTTTGGTCCGTACCCATCTGCGTTGTTGAAACGGTAAAGCGTTTTGTAGGTCCAGGCGGGCCCGGTCCCGGGCACCGGCGGGGTCAGCGAGAACACCGTTCCGCAGCAAGGACCACCGCCTTTCTCACCCCTTCCCCCTTCGGTGACGCCGTAGAGGACGGGGTACCCGCCGGGCGCGCTCGAAATCACCAGATCCGTGGGACCATATGCGCCGCCGTTGCTGACGAAGCTGAAGTTGTAGAGTACGGCCTCGGTCCAGACGCCCCCTGGGGACTCGGGTGGCGTCAACGAGAACACCGTGCCCGCGGAGGAAGATCCGCCATAAAACGTGGTGCCGTATAAGACGCCGCTGGCGCCGATGGCAAGGTTGGCCCACGGGTTGGCCCCGTCGGAGGGGGTACCTTTGAAATCGTGGAGCGTGGTGAATCCCGTGCCGGACGGCTGAGCCGCGGCGTACACTGTGAAGACGAGCAGTGCCGGCAAAAGCGCGGCAGGTGTGGTCATATGGTCCCCTCGCTGGTTCAATTCTGGGGTGAGGGACGGCCAATGTCAAGGAAGATCCGGGCGCCTCGGCTTCTGGCAGTACTATCGTAAACCGGGACCCTGTTTCACGATCGACAGGCCGAGGCGAACATCGGAACCGACCGTCACCTTCGCCGGAACGGCAAAGCCAGGATCACAAACAACCCCAGCGCCACCGCATCCCCGGCCAGGATATACAGCGGCCAGGGCCCCAGATAAGTCAGCAGCGACGCATGCGGCTTCTCCCGCAGATACATGTAATTGGTTTTGAAAATGGCGTCGAACGTTCCCACCGCAATGGCGATTGCGTTGAGCACCGCGAACGCTTTCCAGACCGATCCGGGACGCAACCGCGCCTGCCTCCCCCAGATCAGCGTCAGCACTGCCACGATCACGCCGCCGTGCGCTAAAAAGAAATAGATACTCGGGTACGAAAGCAAGGGCGCCCAAAGGTCGGGCGTCAGCACGGCCATCCCGCTGCCGGCGATCGCGCCGAAGTAAGCGAATTCGAAACACCACTGTATCTGCCACAGAGTGGCCGCCACGGTGAACCACAAGGTGAAATCGCAAAGCTGCAAAGGCAGCCCCTCGGGAAATCGCCATCCTTCGAAGTGTAGTTTGTAGCCGTACCAGATCAGTTCGTTTACCAGAAGGAACACGCCCAAGCCGATGCGCACTCGACGCGCCGCACGATCGCTTCGCCGCGCGATGGAAGCCAGGCCCGCCGAGGCTGCGGGAACAGCCGCGATGATGGCCAGGTGCGGTGGTCCGAAGAGATGAAAATCAGTCGCCATTGCACCGAAACCGCACAACCTCGAAAAGCGGATCCAGGAGGACCCGCGCACGGTCGAAAACCCACCGCGTTTCTACATTCTGTCCCCGCCGTGGGGCAGGCTCGCAGCCTGCGCGGGCCTCGCAGGCCCGCTGGTAGCACCTGCAGCCTGTGTTTCGGCGAGCGAAGCTCGCCCCAGCGGGGCTAAAAGCCCCGCGGCGGCGCATGGCGCCGCCCCACGTGACACCAGAAACCCATTCGCGAGTAAATCCCGTCCCCAAGGCTTTGGGTTTCACCCTACTTGGCCATCGGCGAAGGCCAGCGCGTCGTCCAGCGCCGCCACCCCGGCGTCGATCTGCTCGCGCTCGATGATCAGCGGCGGCGCAATCACGAAATGGCTCAGCCACGAATTGATGGCCACCCCGCTCTTCATCATGGCCGCGGCCACCTGATCGACCACCAGCGGCTTGCCGGCCATTTTGTCGGCCTTCGTATTGAACGGCTGCTTCGTTTGCCGGTTCTTCACCAGTTCGACGCACCAGAACAGGCCCAGCCCGCGCACATCCCCGACCGACGGGTGCTTATCCTTGAGTGCTCGCAGCCGCGCGCCGAGATACTCGCCCATCTCCCGTGCGCGGTCCACCAGTCCGAGCCGCTGCATCTCGTGGATGGCCGCCACGCCCGGCGCCAGCGTCATGGGATGCGCTTCATAGGTGTGCCCATGCGCGAAGAAGTGATCGTCGAAATGCGCGGCGATCTTCTGCGTGGTGGCGCACAGCCCCAGCGGCATATATGCCGACGTGATGCCTTTCGCGGTCACCAGGATATCCGGCTGCACATCCCAATGATCGACGGCGAACCACTTGCCGGTGCGGCCCCAGCCGGTCATCACTTCGTCCGCGATCAGCAGCACGCCGCGATCGTCGCAAATGCGGCGCAGGCGCGGCATGTACTCGGGCGGCGGCACCAGCACGCCGTTTGTCCCGGCAATCGGTTCCACCAGCACCGCGGCCACATCGCTCTCGTTTTCGATCATGTGCCCCACGTAATCGGCGCACGCGATATCGCAACCCGGGTAGGTGTGCTTGATAGGGCAGTCGTAACAGTTCACCTCCGGCGCGAAGATGAAGCCCTGCCCCTTGGCGCCCGGCTCGGCCGGCCAGCGCCGCGGATCGCCCGTAGCTCCGATGGACGCCATGGTGGAACCGTGATACGACCGGTATCGGGTGATAATCTTGGTGCGGCCGGTATACATGCGCGCGATCTTGAAAGCGGCTTCGTTAGCTTCCGTCCCGGAGGTGGTGAAGAAGAACTTCGTGAGTCCGCGCGGCAGCACTTCGAGCAACAACCGGCTCAGTTCCACGCGCACGTCGGTGGCGTAGCCGGGGGCGATGTAGGGCAGCGTGCGGGCCTGCTCCTGAATGGCGCGGATCACGGCGGCGTTTTTGTGGCCCAGGTTGACGCACATCAACTGCGCCGAAAAATCCAGATAACGCTTGCCATCCACGTCGATGAAGTAGCAGCCTTCCGCGTCGACTATGTGCAGCGGGTTCCAGTTTTTCTGGTAGCGCCAGGTGCCGTAATTCAACTCACGGGTCCAGCGGACGATGTCCTGCGATGAAAGAACTTCGGGCATGAAACGAAACTGACATGTATCGATCCCGCTTGTCAAACCGGGGCCGCCAAACCAGCTACAATCGCGGTCATGCCGCCGACTCTCGAATCCAAGACCGCATTAGTCACTGGCGCCAGTAAAGGTGTGGGGAAGGGCATCGCGCTCGAACTGGCGCGCTGCGGATGCCACGTCGCGGTGAACTATAACAGCGACGCGGGCGGCGCGGAGGCCACCGCCGCCGAAGTGCGCGCGCTGGGCCGGCAGGCGGTGACGGTGCAAGCCGATGCGGGTCTGGCGGCCGATGTGGACCGCATGTTTGCCGAGGTGCTGCGCGCGTTCCCACGCCTCGACATCCTGGTGAACAACGCCGGCACGCAAACCTGGAAGGCGCTGCTCGACCTGGAGGAAGCCGAGTGGGACCGCGTCATCCGCACTAACCTGAAGGGATGTTTCCTGTGTACGCAGCGCGCCGGGCGGCACATGCGCGACCAGGGCGGCGGCAGCATTGTGAACATCGGGTCGGGTTGCAACAAGATTCCGTTTCCCAATCTTTCGAACTACACCGCGAGCAAGGGCGGCATCGAGATGTTCACCAAATCCGCCGCGATCGAGCTGGCGAAATACGGAATCCGCGTGAACTGCGTGGCGCCGGGAGCCATCGAGATCGAACGCACCATGCAGGAAGCGCCCGATTACGGGAAGACCTGGGCAGGGGTGACGCCGCTGGGGCGCGTGGGCCAGCCGTTGGATGTGGCGCGCGCGGTAGCGTTCCTGGTGAGCGACGCAGCGGACTATATCACGGGGCAAACGCTGTTCGTGGACGGCGGGCTGTTCACCCATCCCATCTGGCCGTATTGACCCAGAGCCGCGACCGTAAGGGAGTGGTCGCCCCCATCGTCCGCCGCGTTTGACACTCCCTAGGGGCAAGTGATATGTGTAGTGATCTTCGCTAGGAAATCAAATGGCTGACGAGCAAAAGCCCGAGGGCTCGGCGACGCCTCCTCCCACTGGGGGAGAGGCGGCCAAGCCGGCCGAACCGCCGGCTGCTGCCGCGCCGAAACCTGCCGCTCCCAAGCCCGCCGCAGCCGCCCATGCCGCGCCTCCCAAGCCCCCCGCCGTCATGGTCACCACGCCTTGGGAAAGCGAGATCACGCAACTCCTGAAAGAGCGGTTCGGCGGCGAAATCACGGAATTCTCGACCTACCTCGGACAGAACTTCCTGGTGGCAAAACCGGATGCCGCGATCCCCATTCTGGAAACGCTCAAGTTGGAGCTGGATTTCGATTACCTTGTGGACGTGACCGCTGTCGATTATCCCAAGCGGCCCGAACGCTTCGACGTGGTCTACATTCTATATAGTTTCGCGCGGAACGAGCGTGTGCGCGTCAAGACCATGATCCCGGATGGCTATACTCCGGCCACCGCGGTCACCGTGCACCTGGCGGCCAATTGGCTGGAGCGCGAAGTGTTCGACATGTTCGGCATCCAGTTCGCCGGCCACCCCGACATGCGGCGCATCCTGCTGCCCGAGGAATGGCAAGGCTACCCGTTGCGCAAGGAGTACGGGATCCTGCAGCAGGACGACGCGTGGGTGCGGGAGAACATGGGTATCGAGAGCGGGCAGTAACCTATGCCGGAAGCCACCTTTCTAGACGCGACCGAGCTGGTCATCAACATGGGTCCGCAGCACCCATCCACGCATGGGGTGCTGCGCGTGATCCTGAAGCTCGATGGTGAGAAGGTGAACGGCACCGAGTGTGTGATCGGCTATTTGCACAGAGGCGTGGAGAAGATCGGCGAGCACCGCACCTATCAGCAATTCGCGCCCTATGTGGACCGCATGGATTACGTGGCCGCGGTTTCCAACGGTCTGGGTTACTGCCTGGCCGTGGAGAAGCTGCTGAATATCGAAGCGCCGCCGCGCGCGCAGGCCGTGCGCGTGATCCTGACGGAGCTGAACCGCATCGCCAGCCATTTGTTGTGGCTGGGCACGCACGCATTGGATATCGGCGCCATCACGCCGGTGTTCTACTGCCTGCGCGAGCGCGAAGAAGTACTCAAGATCTTCGAGAATTACTGCGGCGCGCGGCTGACCACGCACGCCTTCCGCATCGGCGGGCTGCAATACGAGACCTACGACGGTTTCGAAGAGGAGGTCAAAAAATTTTGCGACTGGTTCATTCCCAAGGTGGATGAATACGAGGAACTGCTGACCAACAATCGGATCTGGGTGGGGCGGCTGAAGGGCGTGGGTATTCTTTCGGCCGACGAATGCAAGGAATATGGGGTCACCGGGCCGGTGCTGCGCGCGGCCGGCGTGCAGTGGGACCTGCGCAAGGCGCAGCCATATTCCGGCTATGAGCAGTATGAATTCGAAATCCCAATTGCCGAGAACGGCGACACGTACGACCGGTACACGGTGCGGATGGAGGAGATGCGGCAATCCACGCGCATCATTCGGCAGGCGGTGGATCGCATCCCCAGCGGGCCGATCATGGGCAAGGTGCCCAAGGTGGTGAAGCCGCCGGTGGGCGAAGCTTATGTTTCGATCGAAGCGCCCAAAGGCGAGTTAGGCTATTTCATCGTGAGCGACAATTCGACGCAGCCGTACCGCATGCGGGTGCGGCCGCCTTCGTTCGTGAATTTGCAGGCGCTCGACCGGATGGTGCGGGGCGGTCTGGTGGCAGACGTGGTGGCGATTATTGGTACGCTGGATATCGTGCTGGGCGAGGTAGATAGATGAGACCCTGTGGGGCAGACCTCCAGGTCTGCGCGGGTCCTCCAGGACCCGCTCGGGCCGGCGTGCGTCTTTTATGCAAGACCGGCCGCAGGACTGGAGTCCTGCCCCCCAAGTCCATCGAGGGTTGGAAATGATTTCGAAGGTTTTTCGCACCGTCTTTCTCGTAGACCTCTTCCAGGGTCTTTGGGTGACTTTTCGCAACCAGGACCCCAAGCGCATTTATACCGAACAGTATCCGGCCGAGCGGCCCAAAGTGGGCGAGCGGTATCGCGGCGCGCCACGGCTCAATATCAACCCGGATAACGGCGAGACGCTGTGCATCTCCTGCAATTTGTGCGCGCTGGCCTGCCCTGAGAATCTGATCGTGGTCACCAGCCAGCGCAACGAGCAGACTAAGCGCAAGGAGCTGACTACCTTTATTTACGACACATCCCGTTGCATGTTCTGCGGGCTGTGCGAGGACGCTTGTCCGGTGGACGCGCTCGAGCTGACGCAGGATTTCGAACTGGCCAGCTACACCCGCGAAGGCGCCATCTGGGATCGCCAGATGCTCGAAGAAGGTCCCAAGCCGACCCAATACAAATGCTGACTCCGGAACTGACGCAGGCCATCTCCTTTTACATCTTCGCGGCCATGGTGCTGGCCGGCGGAATCCTCACGATCACCCGCAGGAACGCCGTGCACAGCGCCATGTTCCTGATTGTTTCGCTGATGGGCGTAGCGGGCCTATACCTGCTGCAGCAGGCGGAATTCCTGTTCGCCGTGCAGATTGTGCTGTATATCGGCGGCATCATGGTGCTGTTCCTGTTCGTGATTATGCTGGTGAATCTGGATCAGGCAGCCAAGGAAAAGCAGTTCAACGGGCAATGGATCATCGCCTTGGTCTGTGTGGTCCTGGTCGGTTTGCAGGTATTCTGGTTCCTGCGGAAGGGCGCCGCCCCGTTTAAGATTGCGCAGCCCGGCATCCTGCCCACAGCCTCCGCTCTCGGAAATACCGAGCAACTGGCGGACGTGTTGTTCAAAGACTATTTGCTGCCGTTCGAGATCGCTTCCATCCTGCTGCTGGTGGCGGTGGTGGGGTCGGTGGTGATGGCCAAGAAGCGGATTTGAAAATGTATCCGATTACCACAGCGCATTACATCGCTTTAAGCGCCGCTCTCCTGTTGATCGGGACGGTAGGCGTGCTCACCCGGCGGAACATTGTCATTATTCTGATGTCCATCGAGCTGATCCTGAACGCGGTGAATATCAATCTGGTAGCCTTTTCGCAGGCGCTGCACAATTTGAATGGGCAGGTGTTCGCCATCTTCGTGATCACCGACGCGGTGGCCGAAGCGGCCGTGGGCCTGGGGATTCTGATCGCGCTGTTCCGCAATAAAGAGACGGTGCTGGCGGACGAGGTGGACTTACTCAAATGGTAGGAGCAGTTTGTGGGGCAGGCTCGCAGCCTGCGGCGGCCTCGCAGGCCGCCATGTCAGGTCGACTGCCGGTCGGAAGAGGCGGCCTACGAGGCCGCCGCAGGCTGCGAGCCTGCCCCACAATTTGGCGCGGCGTGGAAGTCACTCCAGGAGTGGTTTTGTGAATTTCCTGGACCTGATTTGGCTCATCCCGCTATTCCCGCTGTGTGGCGCGCTGCTGATGCTGCTGTTCGGAAGGCTGCTCGATCCGCAACCCGCATCCGACGTGGCGGTGGCTGCCGGCGTGGAGCACACGCACGACGAGCACGATCATCATCACGATCACGGCCACGGCCACACGCACGATCATCATCATGGCTCGCCGCTGAAAGTGCTGGTGAGCCTAATCTGCCCCGGCATGGTGCTGATCTCGTTTCTACTTTCGGTAGGCGCGGTCTGGCAGTTGGCGCAACAGACCGAAAGGGTCCACCAAGTGATCCAGTTCACCTGGCTGGCGGGGCTGCCGTTTCATATGATGGATGGACGTCTTGCCACGTTCAGCGCCGATTGGGGCTTCCTGCTCGACCCGTTGAGCGCCGTGATGATCCTGGTAGTCACTGGAATCGGCTTCCTGATCCACGTGTATTCCATCGGCTACATGGCCCACGATAACGGCTACTACCGGTTCTTCGGCTACCTGAACCTGTTCATCTTTTTCATGCTGATGCTGGTGCTGGCGAACAACTATACTCTGCTTTTCGTGGGCTGGGAGGGCGTGGGGTTGTGCAGCTACCTGCTGATCGGCTTCTACTTCCAAAAGAAGTCGGCGGGCGATGCGGGCAAAAAGGCATTCATCGTTAACCGGGTGGGCGACGCCGGGTTCATCCTCGGCATGCTGCTGATGTTCAGCCTGCTGGGTACCGTCAGATTCCTGGATGTGAACACGGCCCTGCGCGGCGGGCACTTCCACGCGGAGACGGCTGGATTCGGCGTGTTAAGCGCCATCGCCGTGCTGTTCTTCGTCGGCGCGACGGGGAAGTCCGCGCAGTTTCCTCTGTATGTCTGGCTGCCGGACGCCATGGAAGGTCCCACGCCGGTTTCCGCTTTGATCCACGCGGCGACCATGGTCACCGCGGGCGTTTACATGGTGGCGCGTTCGGCGGCGCTGTTCCAACTGACGCCGCAGACTCTGAATATTGTCGCCTTTATCGGCGCGTTCACGGCGATTTTCGCGGCCACCATCGGTCTGGTACAGAACGATATCAAGCGCGTCCTGGCGTATTCGACCGTCAGCCAGCTCGGCTATATGTTCTTGGCGCTGGGCGTGGGCGCGTATTGGGTGGCCATATTCCACTTGTTCACGCACGCTTTCTTCAAGGCCCTGCTCTTCCTGGGTTCCGGCTCGGTGATTCACGCCATGGGCGGCGAGCAGGACATGCGCCACATGGGCGGCCTGAAGGACAAGATTCCGATCACGCATTGGACCATGTGGGTCGGCTCGGTGGCCATCGCCGGCATTCCGGGTTTCGCCGGCTTCTTCTCAAAGGACGAAATCCTTTGGCAGACGTATAGCTCGCCCTCGGGATCGAAGGCGTTATGGTTCGTGGGCTTGGCCACCGCCGGACTGACCGCCTTCTACATGTGGCGTCTGATGAACATGACGTTCTACGGTAAGTCGCGTGTGGCGCCGGAAGTGGCCGCGCACATTCATGAGTCGCCCCCCGCCATGACGATTCCGCTGATGCTGCTGGCCGTGGGCGGCGTGTTCGCCGGCTGGCTGGCGGTACCCGGCGCGTGGGGCCTGTCGGAGCGCTTCCACGGGTTTGAGCGCTGGTTGGAGCCGGCCTTCGCATCGGCGGCCAACGAAGCGGCGAAAGGCGGCGCGCACGACGCCTCGCTCGAATGGATTCTGATGGGGATCTCGGTGGCGGTCGCTATCATCGGGATCGTGGTGGCGCGCTACTTCTACCACCACAAGCCTCAGGTTCCCGACACGCTTGAAAAGTCTTTGAAGCCGCTGCACGGGCTGCTCTACCACAAGTATTACGTGGATGAGATCTACGATTTCCTGTTCGTCAACGGCCTGTGCAAAGGCGGCGGCGAAGCATTGGGCGCATTCGATCGCAACGTAGTGGATGGCGCGGTGAACGGCGCGGGATGGCTGACGCGCTTCTCCTCGACCGTCTCGATGTGGTGGGATACCTGGATCGTGGATGGCGCGGTACGCTTGGGATCCTTTACGGTCAAGCTGCTCTCCTATCCGGTGTGCATCCTGCAAACCGGGCGGGTGCAGGCCTACGCGCTATTCGTCGTGGTAGGTGTGCTGATCTTCTTTGGATATTACCTGGCGGGCAAATAATGAACGACCACTTACTCAGCCTGGTGCTGTTCACGCCGCTGGCGGGACTGTTGGTCCTGCTGTTGATACCTGCGCGCCAGAAAGAACTGATCAAGGTTTGGGCGAACGTGGCCAGCTTCGCCGGCTTCCTGATTTCGCTGCCGCTGGTTTCGCGCTTCGACAAAGGCGTTTCCGGTTTTCAGTTCGTGGAGCGCGCCAACTGGATACCCAGCCTCGGCGCGCAATATCTGATCGGCATCGACGGCATCAGCCTGCTGCTGATCATGCTGACCACGGTGATCGGTTTTATCGCCATCCTCTCCTCGTGGAACGCCGTCCAGGACCGCCTCAAGGAATACTACTGCATGTTTCTGCTGCTGCAAGTGGGCATGCTGGGCGTATTCATGTCGCTCGATTTCTTCCTGTTCTACGTGTTCTGGGAACTCGTGCTGGTTCCCATGTACTTCATCATCGGCGTGTGGGGCGGCCCGCGCAAACTCTACGCGGCCATTAAGTTTTTCCTCTACACGCTGGCCGGCTCGGTGCTGATGCTGCTAGGCATACTGACGCTCTACTTCCAGTACGCCAGCCAGTTCGGCAGGTACACGTTCGAAATCTCCGAGTTGATGAAGCTGAGCTTGCCGCTCGGCCTGCAACAGTGGGTCTTCTGGGCGTTCTTCCTGGGATTCGCCATCAAGGTGCCGATGTTCCCGTTCCACACCTGGTTGCCCGACGCGCACGTGGAGGCGCCCACCGCGGGATCCGTGATCCTGGCCAGCGTGCTGCTGAAAATGGGGACCTATGGCTTCATCCGCTTCTCCCTGCCCCTGCTGCCGAAGGCTTCGATGGACCAAACCATCGTGCAGATCCTGGCGGTGCTGTCGATCATCGGGATTGTCTACGGCGCGCTGGTGAGCCTGATGCAGAAGGATTGGAAGAAGCTGGTGGCGTACTCTTCGGTGAGCCACTTGGGTTTCTGCACGTTGGGCATCTTTGCCATGAACCCGAACGGCCTGGCCGGCAGCGTGTTGCAGCAGATCAATCACGGGATCTCGACCGGAATGCTCTTCTTAATCATCGGGGTAATATACGAACGGCGGCACACGCGCGAGATTTCGGAGTACGGCGGCTTGGCGCACGTGATGCCGAAGTACGCAGTGATCTTCGCCATTGCCATGCTGAGTTCCGCCGGACTGCCTTTGTTGAATGGATTTGTGGGCGAATTTACCATTCTGCAGGGCGCATTTGAAGCCAATCGGGCGTGGGCGGCGTTCGCGGTTACAGGCGTGGTCTTTGGCGCGGCGTATCTGCTATGGCTCTACCAGCGCACCATGCTGGGCCAGATTACCAACGGAAAGAATTTGCATTTGCACGATCTGAGCCTGCGCGAGATTGCCGTGTTTTTGCCGCTGATCGCCTGGGCTATCTGGATCGGCGTTTATCCGAAGCCGTATTTTGACATATTGGAGAAACCTGTGCAGCAGATTGTGGAGCGCGTGCGGCCGGGATACTATCAAGGCACGGTGGCCCACCAGCGACTTATCGAGCCGCGACTTATCGAGCCGCGACTTACCGAGCCGCGACTTACCGAGCCGCGACCGTCAGGGAGCGGTCCCCAGGCAGGTGGCCAATGAACCAGTTCTATACCGGCTACGATCATTTCGTCCTGGTTCCAGCGGTGATGCTGGCTTTGTTCGGATGCGCCATCCTGCTGTTCGACTTCGTGGTTTTTCCCGATCCGCGGCAGCGTAAGTACCTGCTGTTCTTCCTTATCCTGGGCGAAGGGTTCGCCGGCTTTGGCTTGTGGAACCAGCAGGTGAACCTGGCGGCCAACGGCTCGCTCCAGGCTTTCCACGGCTCACTCGTCATGGACGGCTTCTCCATCTTCTTTAACTGGATCTTCCTCGCCGCAACGGGAATTGTCGCGATTGTGTCTTACCGGTATCTCGAGATCGAAGGGGAACACCACGCTGAGTATTACTCACTGATGATGTTCGCCCAGTGCGGCATGTTCTTTCTGGCCGCCGGTACGGACTTAGTCACTCTATTTATCGGTCTGGAATTGATGGCCCTGTCGTTCTATGTGATGGTGGGATTCCTGCGTACCAGCAAACGCTCCAATGAGGCGGCCATGAAGTATCTGCTGCTGGGCGCCTTTTCGAGCGGATTCCTGGCTTACGGCTTCTCGGTGATGTATGGCATCTCCGGATCGACCAAGCTGGCGGAAATCGCCGCGGCCATTGGCGCGCGCGGGGCGTTCGATCCGCTGGTTCTACTGGCGCTGGCAACGACCTCCGTGGGCCTGCTCTTCAAGATCTCCGCGGTCCCGTTTCACATGTGGGCTCCGGACGCCTACGAAGGCGCGCCGACTACCGTCACGGCCTATCTTTCGGTTGCCTCCAAGGCGGCTTCCATCGCGTTTCTGCTGCGTATGTTTTACGGCGAGCTTGCGCCGCTGGCGGCTGCCAGGGAGGCCTGGGAGCCGATCCTGAGCTTTGTCGCCGTCGCTACCATGACGGTCGGAAACCTGGCCGCCATTAACCAGAGCAACATCAAGCGGCTGTTGGCCTACAGTTCTATCTCACACGCCGGTTACATGCTGCTTGGATTGATTGCCGGAAATGCCACCGGCATCAAAGGTATCGCCGTGTATGTGATGGTCTACACCTTCATGAACCTGGGCGCGTTTCTGGTGCTGGTGACGCTGCGCCGCAAAGGTATTATCGGCGAAGATATGGACGATATCGCGGGCCTGATGCACAAGAGTCCGGGCTATGCGCTGCTGATGCTGCTCTTCCTGTTGTCGCTGGCCGGAATTCCGCCGACCGCGGGCTTCCTGGGCAAGTATTACATCTTCCTGTCGTTGATCGAGACTCACCATTACACGCTGGCGGTGATTGCCACGCTCTACGTGGCTGTGGCGATCTACTATTACTTCCGTATCGTGCGCAGTATATTCGCACGCGACCTGACCGAACCGGCCCCGCTTTCCACCAGCCTCGGACTGCGCGTGGCACTGGCCGTGACAGGCGTTCTTACGCTGGGTATCGGAATCTATCCGGAGCCTTTCCTGCGCCTGGCGGGGACTTCATTGCTGCATTAGGAATATATGGACGCGATCATCCATCATCCGCTATTCACGCCGCTGATCGTTACACTGGTGATCATCGCGCTGTTCCCGCTGGTGGCCGGCTATATCGTATTGATCGAGCGCAAAGTGCTGGCGGATTTTCAGGTGCGGCTGGGGCCCATGCGCGTCGGCCCGCACGGCCTGTTGCAGCCCATCGCCGATGCTTTGAAACTGCTGATCAAGGAAGACATCATCCCCACCGACGCGGATCAGTCCATTTTCTGGCTGGCGCCCGTGATATCGACCTTTACCGGGCTGACTGCGTTTGCCGTAATTCCGTTCAGCAAGTATTTGTATGTGGCCGACGTGAATGTTGGCCTGCTGGTGATTTCGGCTATGTCGGCGGTAGGTATTCTCGGAATCATTTTAGGCGGATGGGCTTCCAACAGTCACTATCCACTGCTGGGTGCCCTGCGTAGCGCGGCGCAGTTGGTGAGCTACGAAGTAGCCCTGTCGTTCGCGCTGCTTTCGGGCGTGATGGTGGCCGGCACGCTAAGTATGCAGGGAATCATTCAGGCGCAGCAGACCCGCGGTATCTGGTTCGTCTTCTCCAACTATGGCTTCATGATCGTGCCATTTGTGGTGTATGTCATCGCCGCTACGGCGGAAACCAACCGCGCGCCGTTCGATTTGCCCGAGGCGGAGTCCGAGTTAGTGGCCGGCTTTCACACGGAGTACAGCGGCTTCCGCTGGGCGCTCTACTTTCTGGCGGAATACGCCAATATTTTCGTGATCTCGTCGGTGGCCGTAACGCTGTTCTGGGGCGGATGGCTGCGGCCATTTCCCAGCGTAGCTTGGCTGGCTGCGCTGAATTATATTGTGCCGCTGGTGGTGTTCGCCGGCTCCGGCCTCGCCAGCTTGACTTTGGTGCGTAAGTTGAAAGATACTCTGCAGCAGAAAGTACTGATCGGCGCAGCGTTGCTGCTGATTCTGATTGGCGCGATTTACATGTGGCCTGCCTTCAACGCCGCCGCCATCGGCGTCTTCTGGTTCCTCTTCAAGGTATCCACGATCATCTATCTGATGATCTGGTTCCGCGGCACCTTCCCGCGTTTCCGCTACGATCAACTCATGAACATCGGGTGGAAAGTGATGATCCCCGTGGGCATGGCGGCCATTGTGGTCAACGCCCTGCTGGGCATGATCTAAGCCCGGACGCCTGGCAAGAGACTTTTCCCGCCGCTGCGCACTATCTCATTTGGAATTTCCGCTGAATGTTGGGGGCTGGGGCGTTTTTGGCGTCCCAAACGCCGACCGGCCCGGTTAGCGGCCGGGCCGGCCAATCTGCGTTCGGACGGAAAGGAGGCAGCGTATGATTCTCATAACGCTGACCGTTACGATCGCGCTAGCTGTCGCGATCACGGTTAAGATCCGCATTACGCGGAAACCACCGAAGTAAAGGAAAACCCGCGGATCGGAAAGCCGGTCCGCGGCTCCTTCTATAGCATACACCAAACGCTGGCGCCCTCTAGAGCGCATATCGGAGACTTTCCCCGCCGCGCCGCACTATCTCAATTGAGATTTCCGCTGAATGTTGGGGGCTGGGGCGTTTTCGGCGTCCCAAACGCCGACCGGCCCGGTGGCACCGGGCCGGCCAATCTACGTTTGGACGGAAAGGAGGCAGCGCATGCTTGTCATAAACGCTGACCATTACGATCGCACTGGCCTTTGCGATCACGGTTACCATCCGCGTGAAGCGGAAGTAGCCGAAGTAAAGGAAAACCCGCGGATCGGCAAGCCGGTCCGCGGCTCCTTCCATAGCATACACCAAAACGCCGATGCTACCATAGTATTCGGCACATGTCGTCGCCCGTCATTCCGCCGCCGCTCGAAGCGCTGCGCAACCGGCCTTTTTCCTTCTATCCGGCCATCCTGAACATCGAGCACAACAAGTGGCAATACCGCAAAGCCACTTGGACCGACGTGCTGGTGGTCAACGCCCGCACCGGCCAGGAAATCTGGATTCCGCGCCGCTTTTTGGGCGAGATCTCTCGCATCGAAGACCCGGTCGTGATCGTCGGCCTGCTGCGGGAACTGGAGTACAA
>Ga0181526_10000363_pt1 | contig 48838 bp, 46 predicted proteins | sample PEATcosm2014_Bin_35_FD_119750 | JGI IMG/M metagenome (GOLD analysis project Ga0181526, IMG submission 119750) | Peatland microbial communities from MTU Mesocosm Facility, Houghton, MI, USA - PEATcosm2014_Bin06_30_metaG | ecosystem: Environmental > Terrestrial > Soil > Wetlands > Peat | place...
ATGGCGCCGGCGGTCTCGCTCTTGGCCGACAGCGCGCGAAGAGTCCTCTCCATCCACTTGCGCAAGTCCTCGAGTAGAGGCCTGGCACGCGACTGGCGGATGTTCAGTCTGATGTCCTCAGGCTTGCCGCGGATCTCATCTTCGATCCCGTAAAGAGCGCCGATCCTGGCCAGAGCTTCGGTGGTAGTCGGTGAGGCGTGGATAACGTGGATCTCATGAAACTTGCGCCGCGCATGAGCCCAGCAAGCAGCTTCATATATATGGTCCCCATACAGATGATGGAGACCAGCGTAGGCGTCGGCCTGCAGGGCGCCCTTGTAGTTCTTCAGATGCCGTTGTGGATGTTCGCCCTTGCGATCTTCGGAATAAGCGAACCAGACGGCGGCAGGAGTGTGGTCGCCAGCACTTCTGTCATCGCGTACATAGGTCCAGAGCCTGCCTGTCTTGGTCTTGCCGTTGCCTGGCGCGAGCACCGGCATGGGCGTATCGTCGGCATGCAGCTTGCGGCCCGCGAAGACATGCTTGCCGATGGCCTCAACTAACGGGCCCAGCAGATCGCTCGCGGCGCCGACCCATCCGGCCATCGTGGACCGCGAGATCTCCACTCCTTGGCGAGCGTAGATCTCCGACTGGCGAAATAATGGCAGATGGTCGGCGTACTTGGAGACGATGACATGGGCCAGGAGACTGGGCCGGGCAAGGCTGCGTTCGATCGGACGCGAAGGGGCAGGCGCTTCGACCACTTGATCGCAGCCTGTACATGTGAACTTAGGCCGCACATGGCGGATGACCTTGAAGTTCTCAGGAATGTACTCCAGTTGTTCGGAGACATCGTCACCGAAGTGACGCAACTGGCCACCGCAGTCAGGGCAGCAATCGCGCTCAGGAGTGTGTGTGATCACTTCGCGTTCAAGATGCTCAGGAAGTGGCCTCCGCTCCGGACGCGGCTTCGGCTCTGCAACTGGCGAGACGCGCTCGGTGAAGGCTTCCCCTTCGGCCTGTGTGGTCTCGTCTTCTTCCAGCTCAAACTCCAGTTGCTCGAGCTTCAGAACGAGCTTCTCACTCTTGGCGCCAAACAGCATCTGACGGAACTTCTCGACCATCAGCTTCAGATGCTCGATGTGTTCGCTGCGCGAGCGCAGTTCGTCTCCCTGTTGGGATAATTTCTGGCGATGCGAATCGAGCTCAGCCTCGAGTCGACGGATCTGCTCATCATGCGCCGCGAGCATCTTCTCTTGCTGCTCTTGCTGAGCGCGAAGGAGCGCCAACAGCGCCTCGCGATCCAGCATGTTCAGATCCGGCAGTGCAGCGCGTTCCATGGACGCAGTATGCCATCGAACAAGACCATCAATATCTGGAAAACCCGCATAAATAAAGGAGAATCAGCATCGTCATCACACCGCGATCTCGGGCGTCCAGGTACGCTCAACTCTCCTCCAGTCGATCCCTTCCAGAAGCATCGACAACTGTGCGCGGCTGAGACGAACTGTTCCTGTCTCCACCTTCGGCCAGATGAATCGTCCTCGCTCAAGACGCTTGGCAAATAGACATAGTCCATCGCCATCCCACCACAGAAGCTTTACGATGTCTCCGCGCCTGCCACGAAAGACAAACACATGGCCTGAGAACGGCTGCTCGTGAAGCACGTTCTGCACCTGCCCGCTCAGACCATCGAAGCCACGACGCAGATCCGTCACACCTGCAGCAATCCAGATCTTGGTTCCGGTTGGAAGATCGATCACTTGCGCAGGCTCTCCAGAATCTTCTGCAGCAGACGGGCGTCTGCCCCATGCTCAACGCTGATCACTGCTCGACCTGGAAGCTCTATATGAATCGACCCCGAAGACAATACCGTCGTTACCGGCTCTGCTTCGTTCGCTTCCGATACCGTAACCGGAACCAGTGCTGTGCTCGGCTCCGACAGCTCACCGCGCTCAAACGCGCGACGCCACGTGAACAGCTGGTTCGCGTTCAGGTTATAGGCTCGTGCAACCTCGGCCACACTGGCCAGCGGCGCCATCGTCAGCTCAACCAGCCGACGCTTCTCGGCCATCGACCATCCCCGCCGCGGACGTCGAATCGCAGCTTCGCTCCCAGACTGATCCATGAGCTCATCTTCTGCTCACTGCGTAGTCTCAACCAGTGGGGAAAGCCGGACGCTTACTTTTCTCTGGTCAGCCAGACGGCAGTGGAACTTTAGGTCCATCGCTTGGGCTGGTATACAGCGTTTTTTCGGGCCTTCTCCCAAGGGTCTTCCGACTGCAGCCAACCGTTCGAAACTCCTGCAACAGAATTACGATGAATAGCTCGCTGCGAAACTTACTTGTCGGTCCATGGTCATTCTTGTGGAGAAGAGAAACTTGCGGATTGTCAACTAATGCACGTATTGCTCTGGTTTTACTGATGCGGATGCGGGAGGGAACTCGAGGACTTTCGATCCGATGGTGGTGTTCGGCGCATCGCCCATCCCAAGTTCCAGTGTCCCGCCGTCCGCGATCTGAGAATGTCGAAACCACACTTGATCCAGCTGCTGCCCATTCAGCCGGATACTTTGCACGTACTTGTTGTCGCGGGAATTGTTGCGGGCGAGAATAACGAAGTCTTTCCCATTCTTCAGATGAATCGTTGCCTTGTCGAATACCGGACTGCCGATGTCGTAAACCGGATTTCCCGGCGTGACGGGATAGAAGCCAAGCATTGAAAAGACCACAAATGCGCTCATGCCGCCGCCGTCTTCGTCCCCTGGAATTCCCTGCAGTTCATCGGTAAAGAACGACTCCAGTAGCATGCGGACCCGCTTTTGAGTCTTCCACGGGGCGCCAAGCCGGTTGTAGATGTAGGGGATGGAAAAGCTAGGTTCATTCCCCATCGAAAATTGCCCGACCATGGAAGTTGAATCGGGGAATTTCGCCTGGAACTCATATTTTGATCGACCCAACGGCTCGCGGAATAGCTGATCAAGATTCTCCTCGGCCTTGCGCGAGCCCCCCATCAACGCGATCAAGCCGTCGAAGTCTTGCGGCACATCCCAGGTGTACGTGTACCCATTGTTTTCGTCGTAGTAATCTCGTCCTCCCATTCCTCCGTCGAACTTCGGGTCGAGAGGTTCAATCCACTTTCCCTCGGCGTCCTTCGGCCACATCAACCCCCTATCAACACGATAGAGGTTCTTGTAGTTTGCGGCTCGCTTGAGAAAGAGTTGCTCGTCATCAAACCTCTTTAACTCACGCGCCAGTTGCGCAACATTCCAATCATCGTAGCTGTTTTCGAGTGTGACGGGGACCGGCTGGCGTTTTTCGAACGGATGGACCTGCGGGTAAGTTTCTCTCTCGCCGGGCCGTAGCGCCGGCATGAACCCGTGTTCGTTGTAAAAATCATCAAGGGGACCTTTGGGTCCAAGACGCCACGGAAGCAGCGTCATCTCGAGAGATCGCTTCCGCACGCCCTCATAGGCGGTCGGCAAATCAAAGTTTCGCACACCCTTGAACCAGGCATCTGCAAACCATGGAGCAGCGTGATTACCGTTCATGCACGCGTAGTTGCCTGTGAGAAGCGCAAACGTCGGCATTATGCCCGATTGCTGGTACATGCGAACATACGATTGAATCTTGTCTGCCTCCGTTTCTGGATTCAGCAGCGTCTGAAGTGGCTCCAGAGCACGAAACGTATCCCACAGCCAATTATCGACATAGAACGGACGTGCATCTTCATGGACCTTGTGGTCGAAAGCGCTGTAGTAGTGGCCATCCTCCGTGATATTGACCATGCGTTCGAAACACCGATACAGAGCGGTGTAGAAAACCTTGCGCTGCGCCTCAGTGCCGCCTTCTACCGTAATTTGGCCGAGTGTGTCGTTCCATCGCTTCTTCCCGGCATCCTTGACTCGCTCGAAACCCCAGGCTGGGATCTCCTGGTTGAGGTTTCTCTTTGCCTGCTCGACGCTGATGAAGGATATGCCGTAGCGAAACTCAAGGACCTTAGTGTCGGAGCTTGAGGCGATCAGACGCGATTTGTTGCCGATGGTTTCGAGATTGAATTGGACCGGTAAACGGAACTCTCCGTAGACAAATGCAGCCATACCGCTGAATCGCTCGGGGCCAACGACCGCGCCGCCCTCCTGCACCTGCAGCTCGCCGGCGAGGCGGTTCGCAAGCACCACGGAAGCATTCTCCGACGGAAAAGTCATGCGGAAATAACCGCAACGCTCCGTGGCTGAGAACTCCGTGTGAATCGGCCCATCACCGAGATAGACGGAGTAATAATACGGCGTGGTCGTCTCTTGATCCCATGTAGCTGGTTTGCCGTCACCGGGCATTAAGCTGAACAGCTCCTGAATCCGGTGGGAGTTGATGGTCAGGGGAAAAGATTCGATCTGATCGTCCACCGCATCCGATCGCATTGGATAAACACGGATCATGCTGTTTGGCATGTACACGGTGGGACGAGTCGGGACAAGCAGGACCCCGACGTTTCCGATGGTGGGATCGACGTACTCCACCTGCGCAGACGCATGAACCGCATTGGTTGCCACCATGATTGTGAGCAGAGCTTGCAGAGTAATCGCGAAATGCCTGTTCCCTGTCGACACTTTGACTGTAATCAGCATTGACACGATCTGAACTCCAGGCAAGAAGGTGGATGCTTCGCACAAATCCAATCCCACGAGCACGTCCAAGAATAGCTGAAGGCACGTCCAGTTCGACATCGATCAGAAAGCACATTTCGCTTCGGTTCAACAAGGCGTTGCTCGAAAGCGCTTCCGACGGCTGAGAAAATGAAGATTTGACGTTATCATTCGAGGGATCACATGAGAACACAACACCTCGCAGGCTTTGTTCTTTGCGTTTCAGCCGCTGTGGCCGCTCAACAGCTGACAAGCGTCCCAGATTCAGCTGCGTCGTACAGGCAGTCAAACCTGCCCATTGAAGATCGTGTGCGCGATTTGATCTCGCGCATGACCGCCGAAGAGAAGGCTCGTCAGCTCGATATGTACGCAGGGGTGCCTGATTTGGTTGACAATGCTCTCGACAAAACTCATGCGGCACCGAACGCGAAATTCCAAACGCACACAGCAGTAAGGCTGTTTGGGACGCTCGGAGTGGGAAGCATTCACGATCTTTACCCGAGTGCTGAACTGTCAAACGAGATTCAGCGATGGACGATCGAGCATTCAAGGCTAGGTATTCCCGCCATATTCATCGAAGAGGGGCTGCATGGCTACAGCGATGGGACCGTCTTTCCTGCTCCGATTAACCTGGGGGCAACTTGGAACCCTGATCTTGCACAACGTACTGGGGCAGCAATCGCGAGCGAGATGCGGGCGGCAGGGGTGGAGATGGTGTTAGCCCCAGTGCTCGACGTGGCACGTGAACCACGGTGGGGTCGCGTGGAAGAGGACTTTGGGGAAGATCCCTACCTGACGGGACAACTCGGTCTTGCTTATGTGGAAGGTGCTCAAGGCAAATCGCTAAGCAGTGACCACTCTGTGATTGCAGAACCAAAGCACTTCGTAGGTCACGGCTCTCCAGAGAGCGGACTCAACACGTCTCCGGTCCACATCGGCGAGCGCGAACTGCGCACCATCATGCTGAAGTCTTTCGAGCCAGCGATTCGCGAGGGGCACGCGATGGGCGTGATGGCCGCGTATCACGAAATCGATGGCGTACCGGTCGCTTCAGACCCGGACCTTCTCAGCTTCGTTCTGCGCGGAGAGTGGGGATTCCAAGGTTTTGTGCTTTCGGACCTAGGCGCGATCCGACGGCTTTGGGAAGATCACCACACGGCCGCAGACGCCAAGGATGCCATTGTGCAGGCTATCAATGCCGGCGTTGACATGCAGTTTTATGACTTCAGCCACGAAGAATTCCAGAACGCGGTCTTGTCGGGTCTGCAGGATCATACGCTTTCGCCAAGCGCCCTGGATCGCGCCGTGTCATCGGTGCTCAGGGCCAAGTTTGCGCTTGGTCTTTTCGATCAACCGTATATCGATACGTCGATTACTGCTCGTGTGAAGCGCGACAAGGAACACCTGGCAATCTCGCTAGAGTCGGCTAGGAAGTCGATGACGTTGCTGAAGAACGATGGTCGCCTGTTGCCTTTGCCGAAGACTCTGAAGCGCATTGCCCTGATCGGACCGAATGCAGCTGTCGCGCGGTACGGAGACTACGAGGACGAGAAGAACGGATTGCACATCAGCATCGCCGATGGCTTGCGTACACTTTTGCCGGGTGCTTCGATTGCGATGAATGACGGCTCCGACATCAAAAAGGCTGTTGAAGTTGCCAGAGAAGCCGAAGTAGTTATCCTGGCTTTGGGAGAGTACCAGGGCATCTCCGGGGAAGGATCTGACAGGCAGAACCTGGATTTGCCGGGGAATCAAGAGCAGCTGCTGGAAGCAATCGTGGAGGCCGGGAATCCAACAGCATTGGTTCTGGAAAATGGTCGCCCGCTGACAATCCCCTGGGCGGCGGAACATGTGCCAGTCATACTGGAAGCCTGGTACCCCGGCGAATTCGGCGGTCAGGCTGTAGCGGAGACGCTCTTTGGCGACAACAACCCAGGTGGAAAGCTCACTATCACATTTCCAAAAAGTGTCGGCCAGATACCGACGTTCTATAACTTCGATCCGTCGAAAACGACAAAGTATGTCGATGGCGATCGGAAGCCACAGTTTCCATTCGGATTTGGCTTGAGCTTCACAAGCTTCCGGTACGACAACTTATCCACTCAGGCGACGCCGGATGGAAGAGACGGCGACGTCGTTGTAACGGTGACAGTGACGAACGCCGGAAACGTGGAAGGCGACGAGATCGCGCAACTCTATCTGCACCACGACGTTGGCACTGTGGAAACGCCGGATCGAGCCCTAAAGGGCTTTTCACGTGTCCATCTGAAGCAAGGCGAATCCAAGCGGGTGGAGTTTGATCTCAAACAGACCGATCTTGCGGTCTGGAGCAGGAATCATCGGTGGATCGTTGAGCCTGGCACCTACACTGTTTTCGCCGGCGGCTCATCCGATGCAACACTTGCGACGAAGTTCACTATCTCTCGATAAGGACGAACTATCCAGCGGAAAGTGAGATCTCGCTGGAAGCACCACTGCAGAGGATCGTTTTCACTCTAAATCCTTCCGCTTCAATGGCTTGTAAAACCTCTATCGAGAGTTCGAATGACTCTTCCCCCGCCAGCGAGTCAAGACGTATATTATCAATAACTTGCAATCTTAAAATCTCCCCGACTCCCGCGCCGTTTTCGCTCAAATCATCCACTAGAGAATCTCTCTGTGAGCAGTTAACTCCCTTAAGTCGCCCTTTTCTCTGGTCAGCCAGATAGCAATGGAACTTTAGGTCCATCGCTTGGGCTGGGATACAGCGTTTTTCGGGCCTTCTCCCAAGAGTCTTCCGACTGCAAGTCCGCCACATCGGCCAGGGAAACCTCGAATTTTGCGCCAATCTCTTGCGGCCCGCCTTGGGTCACACCGCAGTTCGATGTTCCTGAGAAGCCTCAACTCGTCGACGCTGCGACCGTACTAATCCAAAACTGGCTCATCCACTTGAAAACCTGCTCTACCCGGAATGCCCTCCCGTGGCCGTTGCTCAGAACGTACCTCGTACACCATCGAGATTGAAACTCGAAGAGGTACCATAAACATCATTGCGATTGCCGCCATGCGCTTTCCTCTTTTCCCTGGGCTCTCGTTTCTCTTCGCGCTTTCGATAGGTATGGCATGCGCGCAACAGCCGCCCGCGAGTTTGATCCAAGCCGATACGGACTATCGCGAGGGCGTTGCGGCCCTCAACCGAGACGATCTTGAGACCGCCCGAGCGAAGTTTGAGGCTGTGACGCGACTTGCTCCCGCCGCCGAGCAGGGACATAGCGCACTTGGTGCAGTCCTGGTGCGAGAGGGGCAATGGGCCGCGGGCACCCGCGAGCTCGAGAAAGCATTAGCCATCAAGCCAGGCGACGGCGCCGCACAGCTGAATCTAGCGATGGTATACGCGCAAACAGGTGCATACGAGAAGGCGATCCCGCTTTTCGCGAAGTTGGAGACAGCCGCGCGGGCAGAACAGCATCCGCTCGGCTCCGCGACCTTGGCGGCTTACGCTCGATCGCTCGCGGGCGCCGGCCAAACGCGGAATGCTGCAGCAGAGATGAAACAAGCGGTGGAGCAGGACAGCCGTAATGCCCAGCTCCATGATGATCTTGGATCTCTGTACGCGATGGAACGGGACTGGGGACCTGCCGAGCAGCAATTCCAGGAGACGGTACGGCTGAACAACGGCAGCGCCGGCGCGCATTTCCACCTCGGAATGGTTCTGCAAGCAGAGCAAAAGCCCGGCGCCCAGGAAGAGTTGATGAAGGCGTACGCACTTGCGCCGAGTGACCCTGCTCTGGCCTTGGCTGTGGGCAGGGCGATCTCCGATGCCGGCCACGACGCGGAAGCGGTCCCGATCCTGGAACATGCACTTGTCCTTGAACCCAAATCGATCGCCGCGCGTTATCAGCTTGCGCTTGTCCTGCAGCGCTCGAACAGGGTACAGGATGCAATCGAGTTGCTGAAAAAGGTGGTTGCGGCAGAGCCGAAGAACAGTGAGGCGCTGACCAACCTGGGCATGGCGCTGGCCCAGGCACATAACGCCACCGATGGTATTCCGTATCTAAAGCGATCGGTCGCTTTGAATCCAAAGGACCCTACCGCACACCAGGACCTGGCGGCGGCTTATCTCCAGATCAACCAAGTTGACGATGCAATCGCGGAGTTGAAAACGGCGATCGGGCTCGCGCCGGATTTGCCGCAACTGCATTATGACCTGGGGACCGCATACAAGCTGCAGGACGACGCAGTTGATGCGATTCCGGAACTGGAAAAGGCCGAAAAGCTAAATCCATCCGGTTATGAGCCGGCATACGTGCTGGGGTTGCTCTACATGCAGGTGGCGCGCTACGCAGAAGCCGCGCAGCAATTGGAGATCTCGCTTAAGCTCCACCCTCAAAACGGCGAAGGGTGGGCAACACTAGGAAGTGTTTATAACAAGCTTGACCGCTTGCCCGAGGCAGTGGCAGCACTGCGAGAAGCGATCAAGCAGCAGCCGAATCAGGCGGACTCGCACCTGATCCTCGCTTCGGTGCTGGTCAAGCAGAGCGACACGGCCGGAGCAGCACAGGAGCGTAAGATTGCCGCTGATCTAATGCGTCAGCACATGAACCTGCAGCGCGCCGAGGTTGCCACCAATTCCGGGAAGTCGCAGCTCGCAAAGGGGAATCTGGACGATGCGGTCGTTCAATTTCGCGACGCACTTTCCTTTGATCCCAACTACGCAGAAGCACATCTAGGGCTGGCCGAAGTGTTGGAAGCGCAGGGCAAAATGGCAGAAGCAGCCTCGGAACGCGCCCGGGGTGAGGCTCTCCAGAACAAAGCTAAGTAGGTGTGTCGGGCCTTCCATCCATAGATGGATGTACACTCGCTGCGCTATTCGCCTATACTCCCATTGGCACTCACGGCGACTTTCCCTCTCTTCGCATCGCCGGCGCGCGCACGCCCGCGCTGCACCCTTGCCTGAACCAAATTGTAGGTTGGGAGAGCGCGCGCGGTGCCGGTGGTCATGCGTATGTTAGGTAGCTCCTCGCGACGTATATTGCTGTTCCTGTTGCTGGGGTGTGCGCCGGCTGCTGTGTTCCTGCGCAGCATTCACGGCGCCGAGGACGACCCGCAAACGGCCGAAGCAAAGGCGCGCAAGGCTTATGCCGACGGCATCAAAGAGACCTACAACTATCCATTCGGTAAAGGAAAGCTGTCGACGCCGGGCAACGCAGCGGTGGAGGGCGACGATTTTCTTGAACCAAGTGCTTTCATAAGCGCCGAGTACTGCGGACATTGTCACCAGGAGGCGTATCACCAATGGCGGCAGGCGCTCCACTCGAATTCATTCCGCACGCCGTTCTACCGGACGAGCGTGAACATCCTGATTCGGACCAAGGGCATCGAGTTTGCGCGGCACTGCGATAGTTGCCATAACCCGATTGCTGTCTTGGCCGGTGCGATGAACCCTGGTTCAATGGTCGATCGGTCCTTCGATCGCGACGGCCTGACCTGTACGACGTGCCATTCGATTCAGAGCGTCAAGTCGAAGCTGGGGAACGGCGGATTCGTGATGGGTGTTCCGTCCGTTCTGGTGGATGATAAGGGAAATCGCATACCTGGTAGGGTGCCGGATACGGAGATCTATGCGCATCTCGATCGGCATTCGAAAGCCGTCATGCAGGCCGTCTATCGTACCCCGGAGTTCTGCGCGGCATGCCACAAGGCTAACTTGCCTCCGACCCTCAATGGCTACAAATGGATCCGCGCGTTCACGGCGTATGACGAATGGCAGAACTCGAAGTTCTCCAACCGCAATCCCCTGACTTTCTACACGACTGACTTCACAACCTGCCAGGGCTGCCATATGAGCCGCGCGGCGAATGTGCTGCCGGAGCCCGGCGCCAAGAACGGGACCTTTGCTTCGCATCGATGGCTAGCCGGGAATACCGCGGTTCCGTTCTACTATGGCTTCGACGAACAGCTTGATAAGACAATTGAGTTTTTGCGTAGAGGTACTTATCTGAACGTCGACATTTTTGGATTGAAGATTGGCAACGACGACAAACTGGTTGCCCCGCTCGGCACAGTTCCCTTCACGATCCATGCAGGCGACCTCATGCAAGCCTTCGTTGTCATTCAGAACAAGAGCATCGGACACTCTTTGCTTCCTGAAGTGCGCGATCTGTACGAGGCCTGGGTCCAATTTACCGTTACCGATGCCGCCGGTGCCAAGATATACGAGAGCGGATTTCTGAAGCCGGACGGGATGCTTGACCCTCGCGCTCACAGTTTTACGAATCGGCCGGTCGATGTAACGGGTGAATTTGTGGACAACCACGTGGTCTCCGCGATTCATTCTGTCGCGTACGACAACACGATTCAAGCAGGACGGTCGGCGCTGATACGGTATCAATTCAGATTGCCCGAGGGCGTAACGGGGCCGGTAACTCTGCAAGCTCGAGTGAACTATCGGCATCTGCGCCAAAGTTACTTGAACAACATCTTTGGCCCGGATCATCCAGCTTACCCCGTAGTGGAGCTTGCATCGCGCGGTCGCCAGATCAACCTTGGCGAGAACCCAACGGTAGCGCCGCTTCCAAACGATAACGAAGACTGGATGCGCTGGAACAATCTCGGGATCGGACTGCTCGATCAATTACAGTACGAAGACGCAATCGATGCATTTGAGCGGGTGACGCGGCTCCGTCCGGAATATAAGGATGGATACATCAATCTCGGGTTAACCTACATTGAATGGGAGAAGTACAATGAGGCGCGGGTGCCCCTGGAAAAGGCGCTTGCCTTGACGCCGAGCGATGCTCGAGCACTTTACTATATGGCGCTGGTCGAGCGCAGGGCGCGTCACTCCGATGCCGAGATCGCCGATTTGGAGAAGGTTGTAGCTCAATATCCGGAGTGCCGTGATGCCCGACGTGAATTGGGTATCTCCTACTATCAGCAACATCGTGAGGACGATGCAATTGCACAGTTCAAGGCACTACAGGCGATCGATCCCGACGATTTAGCCGCACACTACAATCTTGCGATTTTGTATCGGCGCAAAGGGCTGAAGCATGAGGCTGAGGTTGAAACCGCGCAGTACGCAATCAAGCGCATCGATCCGGCGGCGCCGACCTACTCGCTGAACTTTCTGCGCAAACACCCCGAAATCTCGATCGAAAGTGTGCCGTGGCACGTGCATACCGCTCTTCAGAATGCACCAGAGACCGAGGCAGGGGGTAGTCAATAAAGAAATGAGAGCACTCTAGTGGGTCATCGGCAAATCAATCGACGTAGATTCCTTCGATCCTTGAGTAAGTCAGCGCTGGTATTGCCGTTTGCGGATATCGTTGCGATGGCTTCCCCACGGCAGCAGGCAGCGAGCGATCGGGCTGCCAAGATCGGGCCGCAGGAGCGGAGTTATGACGCGAAGCCAGCGCCGCCACCGCCCGGACCAAAATCGCCGATCGAAGGAACTCCTCTGGGTGTCACCTTCGTTGAGGTTGCTTCGGAAGCGGGATTGATCGGGAAAACGATTTACGGCGCCGAACTCCACAATAAGTATTTGCTCGAGACGACGGGATGTGGCCTCGCCTTTTACGACTATGACCACGACGGTTGGCCCGATCTCTTCCTGGTGAATGGATGGCGACTGGAAGGTTTTCCTGCGGGACAGGAACCGCACTGCAGGCTATTCAAGAACAATCGCGACGGCACCTTTACCGATGTGTCGATCGGCTCGGGCCTGGAGCACAAGACTGGGTGGGGCCAGGCATGCTGCGTTGGAGACTACAACAACGACGGCTTCGACGATTTGTTTGTCACCTACTATGGCCAGAATGCGCTCTACCGTAACAACGGCAACGGCACCTTTACGGAGGTGACGACAGAAGCAGGGCTCATTCAGCCGGGGCCGAAAATCCGCTGGAACTCTGGATGTACGTTTGTCGATTACGACAAGGATGGGCATCTGGATCTGTTCGTTGCCAACTATGTCGATTTCGACTTGAAGACGGCGCCGCTCCCGCAGGATGGGCCGTGTACCTACAAGGGAATCCTGGTGGCGTGCGGTCCTCCGGGGCTGCCAGGTGGAAAGAATATCCTCTATCACAACAAGGGAGATGGAACATTTGAAGATGTAAGTGAAAAGAGCGGGATGTGGACTGCAGTGGGTACTTATGGACTGAGCGTTGCCGCTTCGGACCTGGACAATGATGGCTGGCCTGACATCTATGTTGCAAACGATTCTGCGCCCGCCACACTTTATCTCAATCAGAAAGACGGGACGTTTCGCGATATTGCCATTGAGGCTGGAGCTGCACTGTCAGCTGAGGCGAAACCGCAGGCTGGCATGGGTGTATCCATTGGCGACTATGATCGCGACGGCAAACTCGACGTGGTCAAGACCAATTTCGCAGGTGACACTGATTCGCTCTACACTAACCTCGGCGATGGAAATTTTGAGGACCGCACCTATCCGGGTGGTCTCGGTGTAAATACGCGACTACTGGGCTGGGGCGTCGGGTTTTTCGACATGGACAACGATGGATGGCTCGATCTGCTGATGTCCAATGGCCACGTCTATCCAGAAGTAGATAACTCGAAGGCCGATTTGAAATATGCCGAGCACAAGTATCTCTATCGCAATCTGCGCAATGGGCGGTTCGAAGAAGTAACGGACAAAGGCGGCTCAGGAATTCTGGAGAATGCGCCCGCACGCGGTTGCGCATTTGGCGACTATGACAACGATGGCGACATCGACATCGCGGTGAATTGCATCAATGCGCCGCCTCAACTGCTGCGGTGCGACTCGACGCTCGACCGGAACTGGATCAAGATCAAGCTTGTGGGAACCAAGTCGAACCGCTCCGGGATCGGCACGCGCGTCATCGTGACTGCGACAACTGCGATCGGCGCCAAGAAGCCTCTCGTGCAGATCGACGAACTGCGCAGCGGCGGAAGCTATTTCTCACAGAATGACCTCCGACTTCATTTCGGCCTTGAGCAGGCGAAGCAAGTCGATGTGGTCGAGGTGCGCTGGCTCAGCGGGCAAGTCGATCACTTCCGCGATCTCGCGGTCAACCGGCTGTACGTTCTTGAGGAAGGCGGAAACATCCTCAAGTCGGAGCAACTGGTTCCAGCGAAGTCAAAGATCTGAACCGATTGGAGAATAACGCAGTACCTTCCTCATTCGAACATTCGGTGCGAAGTGCATCACCGGCAATGACTGTGACGTTTCTGCTCACCCGGAAAGATAGCAGATCGAGAGAGGCGTCGGCGAATCCAGACCCGTGCGCTGATCCCTATTCCCTGCCCCCTGCCTTCTCGTTCCGCGCCTTTACCTTAAACCAGATCGGCGTGCCTTTGAACCCGAAGGCTTCGCGAATCTGATTTTCCAGGAACCGTTCAAACGCAAAGTGCAGCTTGATGTCGCGATCCGTGAAAAGCACGAAGGTCGGCGGCGCCACAGCCGCCTGTGTCATATAAAAAATGCGAATTCGCTTGGCCATTGGCACCGGCGCGCGCTGAAAGTCGATCTTGTCCAGAAATCGATTCATCTGCCCGGTAGTGACGCGTTTGCGCCGCTCCGCCGCAACTGCCTTCACCTCGCGCAACACGCGGCTCATTCCTTTCCGATCGCGTCCGGTCATCTCCAAGGCCGAAAGAAAGATCACCGGTGCATAGCTCAGATACTTGAGCACGTTGCGCAACTGTCGCTCGAAGATTTCGCGATCGGCGGGCGGTTTCCCGTCGGTTCGTCCTGTGGTCACTGCGTCCCATTTGTTGACCACGATGATCACGCTGCGGCCGCTCTCATGCGCGTAGCCGCCGATGGTGGCATCGCTCGCGGTCACACCCTCGGTCGCGTCGATCACAAGCAGGGCCACATCGGCTGCTTCCAGATGCCGCCGCGCCATCACTACGCTGAGCTTCTCAGCCATCAGGTGTGTCTTACCTTTGCGCCGGATACCCGCCGTGTCCACGAATCTCAAGGCGCCGCCCTCATACTCGACCACTTCGTCGACTGCATCGCGCGTCGTTCCCGCAATCGGCGAAACAATGGCCCGCGCGGTCCCGGTCAGCGCATTCAGCAGCGTCGACTTGCCCACATTCGGCCGCCCGATGATGGCCACCGAGGTCTCATGCTGCTCGAACTCCCCATGCGTGCGATGCGGCGGCTGCACGCCCGGCTTCTCTTTCTGATCGGACTTGCCCTGATCGGGTTCGCCCGGCTCCAGCGGTCCGCCCTCGAATATTTCGCCTTCTTCGGCAAGCTCTTCGCCACTCTGACCTTCGGGCACCGGTACAGCTTCCGCAATCGCATCCAGCAGATCGCCGATGCCCAGCCCATGTTCGGAGCTGATCGGATGCAGCTCGCGAATCCCCAACTGGCGAAAGTTCTCCGCGACCAGTTCCATTGCCTGACCTTCGACCTTATTGACCGCCAGGAAAAGGGGCTTCTTCCCGCGCTGCAGAAGCCGTGCCAGATCGTAGTCCGGCCGCGCCAGCTCGGTTCGCGCATCGACGACCATCACCAGTGCCGCGGCTTCGTCCAGCGCCACGCGAGCCTGGTTGTAGATCTCCGTGGGGATCAGCTCCGGATCGTCGGGCACAATGCCGCCGGTATCCACGAGCCGGTAATGCCGGCCCTCCCACTCGTATTCGCCATAGATGCGGTCGCGCGTAATACCGGGCTCATCGCCCACGATGGACCGGCGGCTGCCCGTCAGGCGATTGAAGAGTGTCGACTTGCCCACATTGGGCCGGCCCACAATCGCGATCAAAGGGTGCGCAGCCGATCCCGGCTTGCTGGGAACAACCGATCTGCGATAGGTGGGCAAAGGTGTCTCCTGGTCTTGTCCGTGTGGAACGACCCATCTCTATTCTCAATTACGCCGGTTCAGTCCCAGATGCGCCGGACACCGTAAAGATCGAACTTGTCGTCCCGACTGATGATAGGAACGCGCAGATCCAGCGCCTGCGCCACGAGCAGGCGATCGAAGGGGTCACGGTGATGAAGAGGCAAAAGGCCTGCCCGAATCACATGCGCCGCTGTCGTTTCGAGCAACGAATATCCCGCAGCCAGAAGTCTTTGCTCAAAACCCCGCAACAGTTCCGCTACGTCGAGTCTGCCAGTGTTCGCCTTGATTGCCAGTTCCCAGGGCGTCGCGATGGACACGTAGATCCGATTCTCTCGGTCATCGAGGAGCGCCATTGTTTTGCTGGACAGCTTTTCAGGGGCATCCACCGTCCACAATAGCCCGTGTGTATCGAGCAGGAAGTCCATCACTTCTTTGGCGGCGGTACGAGGCTGCCTTCGAGTAAGTCATCAAAGCCAAGCGCAGCAAGCTCGGCGTCAGTGAGCGGATCAAAAACGCTGTCATCGTAGTGAATTTTCCCGCGATAAGCTCCCAATAATCGGAACGGCAACTCTTCGGTTTTGGGTTTGTCAATCGCTACGATCTTCGCTACTGGCTTTTTGCCGCGCATCACAATGACTTCTTTGCCCGCCTCCGCTTCTTTCAGCAGCCGGGAGAACTGGGTCTTGGCCTGATGCACGGTATACGCCATGGACTAAGTATGCTTAGTCCACTTGACAAAGTCAATCCGCACGGGCCGGTCTGACAGCGAAGGCGATTCAAGCTTTTTTCTCCCCCGGCTGCCGGTTCCTTCGATACACTACCGCTCACGTGAAGCGCAAGGAGCTTCCCCACATGCCCAAGTACGTCATCGAACGTGAAATCCCCGGCGCCGGCTCGCTGTCGCCGGAGACCCTGCAAACCATCTCGCAGAAATCCTGCGGCGTCCTCAAGAACTTGGGACCTGAGATTCAGTGGGTCCACAGCTACGTGACCGCGAACAAGATCTACTGCGTCTACATCGCGCCCAACGAAGCGATGGTCCGCGAGCACGCAAGCCAGGGCGGCTTTCCGGCCAACAGTGTCGCCGAAGTCAAAACCATGATCGATCCGACAACCGCCGAAGGCTGAGTCGTGAATCGACACGACCAGCCGATTGCGCGCCATTTGGGGATTGGTCGGCGAGAAGGCACCCTATGATCTCGGGCGCACACGTCATTCTGTACAGTCAGGACGCCGAAGCTGATCGCGCCTTCTTCCGCGATGTCCTGGGTTTTCGCTCGGTCGACGCCGGCCACGGCTGGCTGATCTTCGCTTTGCCTCCGGCGGAGGCTGCGTTTCATCCCAACGAAAAGAACGGTCCGCACGAGCTTTACCTGATGTGCGACGATCTCCCTGCTGAAATCGCTTCGCTGCGCCAACGCGGCGTGGCGTGTTCGCCGGTCCATGAGGAGCGCTGGGGAAGCGTCACGCGCATCATGCTACCCAGCGGCGGTGAGATCGGGCTCTACCAGCCGAAGCACCCGATCGCAATTCACAGGACTTAGGTGTATGTCGGCCTTCGCAGATTCTTCCCCCTCCACTCGTTAGAATGAAATCTGCTTCATGCCCTCCTCCGACGCCGCCACAACTCGGGCCCTTCCGACCCTGCACGAGTTCTTCGCACCCGGTGGCATTCTCGCGCAGTCGCCGCTCCCCTACGAGTACCGCCCTGGCCAGCTCGAAATGGCCAAAGCCGTCGAACGAGCTCTCACCGAGCGCCGCCACCTGATCGTCGAAGCCGGCACCGGCACTGGGAAGACCCTCGCCTATCTTTTGCCGGCCCTGCGCACCGGCCAGCGCGTGATCGTGTCCACAGGCACCAAAGCTCTGCAGGACCAGCTCTACTTCCGCGACATTCCCTTTCTCGAGTCGCTTCTGGGCGAACTGCGTGTCTGCTACATGAAGGGCCGGGCCAATTATCTCTGCCGCCACAAACTGGTCGCCCTGCGCGATCAGCCGATTTTGTCGGGGTTGGAAGAGATCGACCAGTACCAGCAAATCGCTCAGTGGGAACGCGAAACCGAGACCGGCGATCGGTCTGAGCTGGCCGGGCTGCCCGAATCGAGTGCCCTCTGGCACAAACTCGACGCCCGCGCCGACGCTTGCCTGGGGACCACCTGCCCCGACTACAAGCGGTGTTTCATTACCGAGATGCGCCGCCGCGCGCTCGAGTCCGACATCATCATCGTGAATCACCATCTCTTCTTCGCCGACCTCGCCGTCAAGCAGGAGGCCTCCGGCGCGCCCGATGCCGGCGTGCTGCCCGAAGCCGCAGCCGTCGTCTTCGACGAGGCCCACGAACTCGAAGAGGTCGCATCGAGTTATTTCGGGCTCTCCGTGAGCAATATCCGTTTTGAGGAGCTCGCCCGCGACACCGACGTCCTGCTGCGCGGCAAAAACGGCGCCGAGCGGATGCCCGCCACCACGCAACAACTCCGCGAGCGCGCCCGCCTCTTCTTCTCGAACCTGCCCATGTCCTCCGATGGCCGCCAACCTTTTGCCGGCCGCGAGGAATTTCTCGAAACCTCCGGCGACCTCTACATGAGCGTCCGCACGACTCTCAAGCTGATGGAAGCCGAGCTCGAACGGCTCAAAGACATCGACGAATCCGCCGGCCTGCGCAAGCGTGTCGCGCGCCTGCGCGCGGAGCTCGAGTTCCTGCTCGAGTCGAATGCCAGCAACATGGTCTATTGGCTCGAACGCCGGACCCGCGCCGGCACAGAGAAGGGAACGTTCGCCGCCCGCGAAGGGCCGCGGAACACGTTTCTGCAAGCCACTCCGATTGACGTGTCGGAGCTCTTGCACGAGCTGGTCTTCGAGACCATTCCGACCGTCGTGCTGACCTCGGCAACACTCACCGTGCAGGGCGGCTTCGAACACATCCGCAAACGCCTCGGCATGAATGAAGCGCGCGAGCTGGTTGTGCCGTCGCACTTCCGCTACGGCGAGCAGGCGCTGCTCTATCTTCCTCCGGAGATGCCCGACCCCCGCGATCCCGAATTCCCCGAAGCCGCCGCCGAGTGCATTCGCCGCGTGCTCGACTTGAGCCGTGGACGCGCCTTCTGCCTCTTCACCAGCTACGCCCAGATGCGGGCTCTCTACGAGCTCCTGCTGCCAGTGCTCGACTTCCCGATCCTTCTCCACGGCACCGCCCCGCGCAAAGCATTACTGGAAGAGTTCCGCATGACGCCGAATGCTGTCCTCTTCGGCACCTCGAGTTTCTGGCAGGGCGTCGACGTACAGGGCGAAGCGCTGAGCTGCGTCATCATCGACCGCCTGCCCTTCGCCGTGCCCAACGATCCGGTGGTGCAGGCCCGCATGAAAGCCATCGAAGAAGCCGGCGGCAAACCGTTCTTCGACTACCAGGTCCCTTCGGCGGTGCTCACACTGAAGCAGGGCTTCGGCCGCCTCATTCGGTCGCTCGAAGACCGCGGCGTTCTAGTGCTGCTCGACCCGCGCATTCGCCGCCAGCGCTACGGCCAGACCTTCCTGCAAAGCCTGCCGCCGTATCGGATGACCACGGAGATTGCGGATGTAGAGAAGTTCTTCGCTCCTCTCCGCGAATCCACGTGAGGTGTTGGGGTAACATCCGGCGTGCGACCAGCCAGACAGTCAGCTCTCTGTGACATATTTGCGCGCGGCGGAGGGTTTGCTTTGCGCAACTACCCTTGCGTACGCGCAGCATCGCTCTCCTCGGGCCGTGACCACCGTGCCTCCGTTACCAAGGGCCCCTGACTCGCTCGATCCGCACATTCGCCGTCAGCGCTATGGCCAGACGTTTCCAATTCGGAAGCTACTCGAAGAGCGCGCGGCTCGATAGAATCGTCTCTGTCATGAACGAAGCCCAGATCGAAGCTCTCAACCACGCCTTTGGAATCCCGAATGTCGCTGCCGTGATCCCGGGCAACGGTGGCTTGCCCAAAATCTGTGTGACCGCGCCTTCGGCTTCGGCAGAGATCTATTTGTATGGTGCCCAGATCACCTCATGGCAGCCCGCTGGCGAAAAGGAAGTCCTCTTTCTTAGCCAAAAATCGCATTGGCAGGATGGCCGCGCCATCCGCGGGGGGATTCCGATTTGCATTCCCTGGTTCCGCTCCAAGCCAGATGACCCCGCGGCGCCGGCCCATGGGTTTGTCCGCACCAAAGCATGGCGGCTTGAATCCGTGAAAGCCGAAGGAGACTCCGTGGTCGTCGTCTGCTCCACGGAGGACGACGAATCGACCCGCCGCTGGTGGCCGCACACGTTTCGCCTCGTGCACGTCTTGTCCATCGGCAGATTTCTTCGGCTTCAATTGATTGTCACGAATACCGGGCGGACTGCCTTCCGTTTCGAAGAGGCGCTGCATACGTATCTCCGAGTGAGCCAAGCCGAGAAAGCCAGCATCCGCGGTCTCGATCGAGTCACATATCTCGACAACGTCGATGGGAACCGTCAAAAGACCCAGTCGGGAGACGTGACCTTCGCTGGCAAAACGGACAACGCCTACCTCGATGTCCGCGGCACTGCGGAGCTGATCGATCCGGCGGGTCGTCGCACGATCCGGACAGAGAAAGAGAACTCGGCCACAACCGTCGTCTGGAATCCCTGGCAGGAAGGCGCGGCCTCGCTCAGCGATCTTGGCGACAAGGAATGGCGGCAGTTTGCGTGCGTTGAAGCCAGCAACATTCTCGGCTCCGCCGTCTCACTCGCACCGGGCCAGGAGCACAGGATGCACGCGAGCCTCAGCGTCCACGCGCTTTGAGCAGCTGATCCTCACCCAGGACTGACGCCCCGACACCAAGTCTGTCGAACGCCCATCGCGTCCCACCTTTGCCACCAAGAAGCCTACGTACGCGCGGTAGCTCTCCGACGCTGACAGCCGGACCCGCGAATTGGGGTCCGGGGCTGTGCCTTACTATGACGTGCACAGGAGAAATTCGTCATGTTCTTGCGTCTGAAGTCTGTTCTTGCCATTGCCGGGGCTCTCGCGTGCGGTGCGTCTTGGTGCGTTGCACAGAATACCACCAGCACCGTTCCTCCCGTGATCGACGTCCACGTGCACGCCATGCTCGAATCGTTCCCCGGCGGCGGGCCTATGTGTCCGAACGAGTCGAAGTTCCTGGCCTCCGATCCCGGCACGAAGGAAGCGAACAATGGCTGGGACCAGGAAGAGTGCACCCCAAAGCTCTATCCGTCCGCCAAGGGCGAATACGTCAAAGACGTCGCCGCCGAGATGGAACGCCTTAACGTGACCGCAGTCGTCTTTGGCGATCCGATAAGCGTGCAGGTGTGGAAAGATGCGGCGCCCGGGCGCGTGATTCCGGGAACGAGCTTCAACGAGGGAATGAACCCCGGCGCCCGCGTGCCACTCGAAGAACTCCGCAAGGATTTCACGACGGGCGGCTTCAAGGTCATGGGCGAGATCGGATTGCAATATGAGGGCCTCTCTCCCAGCGACCCCTCCGTCGATCAGTACTTCGCGCTGGCCGAGCAACTCGACATTCCGATAGCCATCCACATGGGCACCGGAGGCTCGGGCCGCGCCAACGTGGGAATGTCGAAGTTCCGCGGCTCGATGGGCAACCCATTGCTGCTCGAAGATTTGCTGGCGCGCCACCCCAAGCTTCGGGTGCAGGTAATGCACGCGGGGTACCCGATGATCGACAACATGCTCACACTGCTCCAGGCCAACTCCCATGTCTATGTGGACGTGGCCGGGCTCATCTGGAGTTATCCGCTCAAGGAAGTCAACCGCTACATCGAACGCCTCGTCGATGCCGGTTTTGAGGATCGCGTCATGTTCGGCACCGACCAGATGGAGTGGCCCAAGCTGATGGCCTACTCGATCGGCATCATCCAAAACGCAGACTATCTGACGCCCGAGCAGAAACGTGACATCCTCTACAACAATGCCGCTCACTTTTTACGCCTCGATACGGCAAAGAAGCCCTAGCCTATGTCGGCACGATGCGGGCGACCGGAGCCTCGTGATGGAAATCCGCGCTCGCTTTCGGGGGAGCAGGCCACGTCCTGCTCCCGCCGCCATTTCCCGGCTAAGCTGAGAACATGACCGGTCTCTCCTCGATGCAGATTACCGACAGCGACGTCCTCCTCGTCATCGACCTACAGAACGATTTTTGCCCCGGCGGGCAACTCGCCGTTGCGGGCGGGGACTCGGTCATCCAGCCGATCCAAAGGGTCGCGCAATGTTTCGAGCACGTCATTCTGACCCAGGACTGGCATCCCGCCGATCATTTCTCGTTTGCCTCAACACATCCAGGCAAGAGACCCTTCGAGCAGGTTAATGCCAGCTACGGTCTGCAAACGTTGTGGCCTGACCATTGCGTTCAAGGCACGAAAGGAGCGCAGTTCCATCCGGACCTGAGTCTCACCCAAGCTGAACTGATTCTGCGCAAGGGCTTTCGCCGGACCATCGATTCCTATTCCGCCTTCTTCGAAAACGATCGCGCTACTTCGACAGGCCTCGCAGGCTATCTGCGCGAACGCGGTCTGACGCGCGTCCTTCTCGCCGGGCTTGCCTATGACTACTGTGTCGGCTACTCGGCGCTGGACGCACGGCGCCTCGGCTTCCCGGCGTTCGTGCTACGCGACGCCTGCCGGGCGATTGATTTGAATGGCTCGGTCGCCACCATCGAAACGGAATTTGCGAAGGCGGGGGTTGTCCTCCTCGACTCGACCGATCTAGCGGCCTGACTCGTACAATCGCAACAGCGCGCATGTCCCGCAATTTTTACATCCTCGCCGCTGTGCTCGGCATCTTCACTTTGCTCTCTGCCGGCATGTCTCTGGTGCCGTCGAGCTTTCAGCCGGGCCTGCCGGCCAACGCTTCGCTTTGGCGCACCATCTCACTCGTCCTTTTGCTTGCCGGTCTCTCTTCCGCGTTGATCGGTGTCATGACGCATCTCTTCGAACAGGTCGACCGGCATAGCGAACAAGAACGCCGCGCCGCTCGCCAAAAGCGTCGCGGCGGGACTGGCAACTGAGCCCGTCCGCGGCGACCGGCACCGTCTCCTAAAATAGAGGTGGGACTCCTCCCTAAGGATCGATCGAACCCGATGTATGAAGTCACCGTCGAGGCAGGTTTTTCATCCGGCCATTATCTGCGCAACTACCATGGCAAGTGCGAAAATCCGCACGGGCACAACTACAAAGTGCGCGTGACACTGGCCGGCACCGGGCTCGACGCGACCGGGCTGCTCCTCGACTTCAAGTTGCTCAAGAACGTGCTGCGTCCCGTCATCGACCGCATCGACCACCAGATGCTCAACGATCTCGAGCCGTTCGTCACATTGAATCCCTCGGCCGAAAATATTGCGAAGTATCTTTATGACCTGACCAATGACCAGCTCCATGGCATGACCGAAGGCCGTGTGCGCGTGAAGGATTGCACGATCTGGGAGACCGACACAACGACCGCAACCTACTACGAGTAAGCGGCCACAACTTTCGACGGTCAGGCCGGCTTGCGCGCGACCAGAATCCGCAGCGGCGGCCACGTTCCGGTCCAATCGAGCGGACACATCTCGACGGCCAGCCCGGCCTTGGCAAACTCGCCCGCGTATTCCTTCATCAACTTGTAGTCGGAGATCACCGCGGCACCACCGGGTCTGAGCACGCGCGCAATCTCACTGCAAGCCTTGGCGCGCCCCGGCTTTTCGTAGATATTGTGCAGACACACATTCGACAGCACCACGTCGAACGATGCATCGGGAAAGCTCATTTGCCGTGCGTCTTCGCTCAGAATCGTCGTCTTCGCGGCGACGCCTTCGAGTGCGATGTTCGTCTTGAGTCCTTCAGGGCCGTTGCCCGAGAGGTCCTCGACATTCCAGATGTCGATGCTCGTCGCATGGCCTTGCTTGAGGCGCTTGGCGGCGCCGATCAGCAGCAGACCGCGGCCTGTGCCCACGTCGAGCACCTTCTCTTCGCCGGTCCAATTCACCTTCGCGAGGATCCGATCGCGATGGCGAAACTTGCCCACCAGCGAGTAGAGCAGCATTAGTCCGCCGAACAAGAAGAACCAGAGTTCCGGCCACAAAAAGCCAGGAAACAGGATGAACTCGATGTGCGCGATCACGACCCGCGGAAAGACTAGCGAGACGATCAGAAATAGCGCACCCGCGAGAAAGAAGTTGCGGATTACGTTCGGCGCATCAATTCCGTAGTCGGGCTTTTGGGCCATCGAGTACTCCATCCGGCGGACGAACGAGAGCCATCCTATCATCCGCATCGAGCCGGCGGCTCGGAAGAGTACGAAGGGAGCTAAACCTTCGCGTCGTACCTCGATCGGACTTCGGTCGGCGAGAGCCCCTGTTGGCGGAGTGTGCGGATGCTCAGCGCGTCGTGGCGTTTGGCCAGACGCTGACCCTGCTCGTCGACCACCAGGCTGCAGTGGAACCAGGCTGGATTGGCGTAGCCGAAAGCGCGATTCAGCAGGATCTGCCGTGCGGTCGACTTGAGCAGATCGGCGCCGCGCACCACCTCGGTGATCTGCATCGCAGCGTCATCAACCACGCAGGCGAGCTGGTAACTCGCGACACCATCCCGGCGTATCACAACGAAGTCGCCGAAGTCTTTGCCAGCAACAAGGCGTTGCGGGCCGAGATTCAGATCGACGAATTCGATCCCATCACCGTCGGTCACGCGAAAGCGCCAGTTGGCGCCGATCATTTCCCTCCCAGCCTCTTCCTTCATCCAAGAGTTCGCTCCATGCAATGGCAGGGCGCGGCAGGTGCCAGGGTAAAGAGGCTCGTCGTCGGCATCAGGCGCGTCGGCGCCCTCGTGCGGAGCGCTCAGCGCTGCCGCAAGATCCTTGCGCGAGCAGCGGCAGGGATAGATCAGCCCATCCTGAAGAAGCTTCTGCCAGGCCTCGCGATAAAGTTCGTACCGCTGGCTCTGCGCATAGGGCTCAAACGGACCGCCGACATCAGGGCCCTCCTGCCACGCGATCCCCAGCCAGCGCAGGTCTTCGAGTGCGGCGTCAGCATAGACGCCGCGGCTGCGCTCAGGATCGAGGTCCTCCATGCGCAGGACGAGCGTGCCGCCAGCATTTCGCGCGCGCTGATAGGCAGCCCAGAAGGTGCGCGCGTGGCCGATGTGCAGATAGCCTGTGGGTGACGGCGCAAGCCGGCCTCGATAGGTGTTGCCCATGCCGGCGTCTAGTTCTCGCAGAAGTTTCCGGCGCCGCAGCCGCCCATGCCGCCGCAGCAGGGACCGCCAGAGGAGCAGGCGGGCATCTCGGCGTGGGCATGGCTCGCACCCTTCGTAATGGCGCCGGCCCCACCGCTAATGAGGCGATGCACCGATCCCCCGCAAGAGGGGCATTTGTCGAGGGCCGCTTCGGACATCTTCTGGCGCTTCTCGAAGTGCGTCGCGCAGTCGTCGCAGAGGTACTCGTAAGCAGGCATACGTTGATTCTAGTGGAAACGGAGACCAGAGACACCGGATTTACCTTTGCGCCAGGCTTGCACCGGGCATCGAATCCGAACTGCTAGCATCTCTCTTACATCGAGGTTGCGAATTGGCAGCTCGCACAGGGTGGCCCGTGAATGATGACGCGAAGCCCTTTCCCCGATCTCTCAAGATGTCTTCGTCCAGGAGTTGCGTCCCATGAACATCAGCTTTTCCGGCAAGGTCGTATTGGTCGCAGGCGGCACTGGCGGTTTGGGCAATGCCGTCAGCCTCGCATTTCTCGAGGAAGGCGCGAAGGTGATCGTCACCTATCGCAAAGAGGCGGAGTTTGCCACTCTGAAAAGCAACGCCGCCACAAATACCGCAACGCTCGAAGGACGCGTGATCGATGTGACCGACGAGCACGCCGTCGCAGAATTCGTGAACGACGTTGTCGCCCGGCACGGACGGGTGGACGCCGTCGTGAATACGATCGGCGGCTATGCAGGTGGGATCAAGCTGTGGGAGCTGGAGACTAAAACCCTCGACGCGATGCTCGCGCTCAACCTGCGATCGGGCTACGGATTGGCGCACGCTGCCGTGCCGGCGATGCTGAAGCAGGGCCGCGGATCGATCGTCAACGTCGCGGCTAAAGCAGCCTTCGATCACGGAGCCGGTGCGGCCGCCTATGCCGCATCCAAAGCTGCCGCGGTGGCGCTGATGGATTCTCTTGCGGCGGACACGAAGGGGACCGGGATCCGCGTGAACTCCATTCTGCCCAGCATCATCGATACGGCGCCCAACCGGCAGGCTATGCCCGATGCCGACTTCGCCTCATGGCCCAAACCCCGCGACATCGCGCAGGTCATCCTTTTTCTGTGCAGCGACGCCGCCTCAACGATTCATGGAGCATCGATTCCGGTCTACGGGAATCAGTAGCTCTTCGTGCCGGAATGGCAGCCTCGTGCGAATACCATCCCGCCCGACCCCGAGGTGTTGCGCAAGACGCGGCGCGCCTTTTAGACTTTCACGCGAGCAAAGAAGCGCTTCAAGTTCGAGCTCGAAGAGTTTTTCTCCACCAGAACTTCCGACAGATTGAATGAAGCTCCCCGGGCGATCCGCGGCCTGATTTGGTGCGGGTTGATCTGAAGCATCCAGAAGGAGATTTCTTGCGGCTCAAACAGAGTTTGTTGATCTTTTCCTGCGGCCTGCTTGTGGCACTTAGCTTGCGCGCCGCCGTGCAAACGCCGGCCGGCGCCACGCCGCCGCCTCCCCACGCCAAGCAGATTCACCTAAAACACGTTCTGGTCATCGGCCAAACCAAAGGCTTCGAGCACGATTCTGTCTCCGACGCGATGGCTGCGATCTACAACGTGGGCAAGGCGAGCGGCTTGTGGGACACGACGATGCGCACCGATACCGAGCTGTTGACCAAAAAGGACCTCGGGCAGCGCAACGCAAAAAACCTGAACTACTTCGACCTGATCGTCTTCGCCAGCACCACGGGCGAGCTCGATCTCGATGCAAGTCAGAAGCAGGACATCCTCTCGTTCGTGCACGACGATGGCAAGGGCTTCGTGGGAATTCATGCCGCGATGGACACCAACTACACCTGGCCTGAGTACGGCGAAATGATTGGCGGTTGGTTCGATCAGCATCCATGGACGACCTTCAACGCGCCCATCGTTAACGAGGCTCCGGATTTCCCCGCAGTGCGCCACTTTCCCAAGTCGTTCGTGAAGTACGACGAGATTTATCAGCCCAAGGAGTGGTCGCGCGACAAGGTCAATGTGCTGCTCAGCCTCGACCCCAGCCGGCTGAACTACGAGAACAACCCGCGCATTCACCGCACCGATCACGATTTCGCCGTGGCGTGGTCGAAGATGTATGGGAAGGGCCGCGTCTTCTATTCAACGCTCGGTCACACCGAAGACTCCTGGGACGACTCCGATGTCCGCACGATGTATTTTGAAGCCATCAAGTGGGCTCTCTGGATGACGGATGGAAGTACGATGAGCCATCCGCGGCCTGCGGCCTCTCAATAGTGTTCAACTCGAATCAGACCGCCGCTGCCAACGAATGACAATCCAATCTCGGGGAATTTCTGCATTGAACAGGCTCAGATCCGCGCTCCTGGTTGTCGGCGCCGCAACCGCAGGTCTCTTTCTGGTTCCGTATCTCGAGAAACCCGCAGGCGCCGCCGATCAAGCCGCGACTGCTCCTGCGGCGAGCGCGCCCCAAGACCCAGGCGCTGAATCGTACGCGCAGCGCTGCGCCATCTGTCATGGCGATCGGCGCGAAGGCAACTTGCCCGCTTTCCCACCGCTGCTCGGCATCGAGCACCGCATGACCGACGACAAAATCGCGGACATGATCCACGCCGGCAAAGACCGCATGCCCGGTTTCCCCGACGTGAGGGAGGGTGAGTTGACCGCGCTCCTGCATTTCTTGACTACGCCGGAGCAGCCGGCGTCCGGCGCACAGAGTGGAACCCCGCACGTCGACCCCTCTACAGCCGGCGAGGCCTTGTTCCAGCAGAACTGCGCCTTCTGTCATGGCCGCGATGCGATGGGAGGCGAGACCGGACCCGATCTCACCCAATCCCGGCTCGTCCGCCGCGATCGCACTGGCGACGAGATCGCCAAGGTCATCCACGAAGGGCGCCCCGACAACAAAATGCCCGCCTTCAATCTCTCTACGCAGGAGATTCGCAGCCTCATCGCCTTCATTCACGCACGGGAGGCGGAAGCCGTGGCACGTCCCGGCGGACGTCGCGGTGTTGCGGTCGCCGATCTGCAAACCGGCAACGTGGACGCTGGTCGGCGCTACTTCAACGGCGCCGGCGGATGTACCAAGTGCCATTCACCCAGTGGGGATCTGGCTGGCGTAGCTTCGCGTTTTGAGGGCCTGGAACTCGAGGAACGCATGCTCTATCCAAGCGACGCCAAGAGCCGCGTGACGGTCACGCTGCCTGGGGGCGAAAAGATCGCAGGCACCTTGGCCTATCACGACGAATTCACCGTCGCTCTGCGCGATTCGCACGGGGTCTACCGCTCGTGGCAGGCGAACCGCGTCCGCTACTCCATTGACGCACCCGTCGAAGCGCACGTCGACCTATTCGGCCAATACACCGACCAGGATATTCACAACCTGATGGCTTATCTGCAGACACTCCATTGATGGCAGCGTCTTGAAGTTCGATTGAGGTTCAATTGATAAAGTCGCCGAACAACAGTCTGTTTTTTTCGCGATTGCTTCTCGCGCTCGTCGCCCTCGTCGCCGGTTGCTCTTTGGCATGCTCGCTCGCCGCGCAGGATCTCGAAAACGCGCAACTACTCCATCCCTCACCGGACTCGTGGCCCAGCTATCACGGCGACTACTCCGGCCGCCGTCATGTTTCCTTCACGCAGATCACGCCGCAGAATGTCGGCGATCTTTCCCTGGCCTGGGCCTTCCAGACCAACCAGCCTGCGCAGATCAAATCGTCGCCTCTGCTTGTTGACGGAATCCTCTACTTCACCGTGCCCGATAACATCTGGGCCGTCGACGCACGATCCGGCCACATGATCTGGCATTACAGCCGGCCTTCCAAGGGCGAACACATTGGCCATCGCGGCGTAACGATGTTGAAAGGCTGGCTCTTCTTCACCACGCCGGATGCCCACTTGATCTCGCTCAACGCCAAAGACGGCACGGTGCGCTGGGACAAGATCATTGCCGACACGAGCAAGGGCTACTGGAGCACGATGGCTCCGCTCGTCGTCAAGAATCACGTCATCGCCGGCGTGGGCGGCGACCTCGACAATCTACCAGGCCTCTTGCGCTCCTTCGATCCGGAGAGTGGCGCAGTCCAATGGCAGTGGGACGTTACGCCTCCGGCCGGCACGCCGAACACCGCTACCGGCGGCATGACCTGGATGACCGGAACCTACGACCCCGATCTCAATCTCCTCTATTGGGGAACGGGCAACCCTACGCCCGTGCTCAATGGCAAACCGCGCCCTGGCGTCAACCTCTACACCTGCAGCATCGTCGCGCTCAATCCCGACACCGGAAAGCTCGTCTGGGGCTTTTCGGTCTCTCCGCACGACACCCACGATTGGGACGCCGTCGAAACGCCTGTGCTCGTCGACGGAGACTTTCATGGCCAGCCACGCAAGATGCTCATGCAGACCTCGCGCAACGGATACTTCTTCGTCCTCGACCGTAGCAACGGCACGAGCCTTCTCTCCGTTCCCTACGGCCCCGTCAACTGGTCGCTCGGCGTCGACAAAGAGGGCCACCCGATTCCGAATCCCGACAAGGATCCCGCCCCCAACGGACGCCTCATCGCTCCCGATGAAGGCGGGCTCACCAACTATCGCTCGCCGAGCTTCGACCCTGCCACCGGACTCTTCATCGTCGACGCCCATCCGAGCTACAGCATCTACTTCGCCAAGCCTGCCGATGGCGACTATGGATGGGCTGGCGCCGACTACGGAGTGTGGGGCAAAGGCGTGATCGAAGCCATCGACTACCAAACCGGCAAAATCCGCTGGAGCCACGAAGCCGGCGAATGGGGATCGGGTGCCGGCGTGATGACCACCGACGCCGGGCTCACCTTTACTGGCGATGGTTACGGCAACGTGCTTGCACTCGAGACCAGCAGCGGCAAGACACTGTGGCATGCAGGCACAGGCTCGCCCATGCAGAGCTCGCCCATCAGCTATGAACTCGATGGCCGCCAATTCGTCCTCACCAGCAGTGGCGGAGTTCTCTTTGCCTGGGCTCTTCCTGAGAATCGGATCTCGGCTCAACCCTCCAACGATAAGTCGCACTGAAGCGGCGTTCGTTGTTCGCTGCCGGATGGTCGCCAATCTGGGTACTATCAAGTTGAGAGCGATGGGCGCGCAAGTTAGTCCGATTCGTCTCCGTCGTGGTGGTGGCTGTAGTGGCCGATCTGCGCGTCGAGGTGGTTCGGATCGACCGAAACTTGCACGACGTCCATCTCCTTGCTTTCTTTGTCGACGATAAACAGGCCCATGCGTTCGCCCTCGGGGCGCATGAAGATGAGGGTCTGCTCCCGCCCGTGGCGACTCGTTTCGCGAATCATCTGCTCCCAGCCTGAGCCGAGCTTTTCCTGCACAAGCTGCTCCAACTCGGATCCGTCGACCTCGGCAGTGAAGTTTTCGAAGTCGGCGACATGCAGGTTGCCCACGCCTTCATGCGTGGCTTTGCGCGAAACAAGGCTTATGAGCCCGAGGAAGGGAATACGCATCGCGTGCGCGTGATAGCGCGACTCGATAGAGTCGACCACGCCATCAAATCCGCCCGTGCCGCCGCCGGCAAGCACAACGACCGGGACCACCAGAGCCACGCTGCAAAGGAGAACTCCGAAGAAGAGCTTCATTGGTCACCGTCCTTCTTGATCTTGGTATCCTTGTTCTTCTCCTTCACCTTGATATGCGGTTCTTTCTCCACCTCGGCCAGGGCGCTGAGACCGGCAAGGCCGTGCAGTCGACCCAGGTCCTCCACGCGGATGGGGCCGAGGATGAGCACGATAGCAAGCTCGCGCGGTTCGGCGGAAAGGATGAACATGCCCTTGTTCTCGCCGTTGACGACCTTCACCAGGATGTCGGTGGTCTCGCCGGAGCGGCGCTCATGCTCGTGAACGATGGCCGTCCAGTCGGGTGTCCCAAACGACTTGCGCAACTGGTCGAGCTGGTCGGGATCGTACTGGCCTTCCTTGTCGAATTCGTAGTCGCGTACATAGATGCCGTCGAGGCCTTCGATCAGCTGGCGCGCATTGGCATCGTCGCCGTCCTTGTCGTGCATGAATTTGGCGGCGAAGCCCAGCATGTTCTTGTTGAGCGTCACTTCGGTGACGTCTGAGGCGCGCGCGGCGAGATCTTTCTCGAGTTGCGGCGGTAGAACCAGCGGCGAGGGCTGCTGCGCCAGAGCCGGCAGAGCGATCGCAGCAGAGATCAGCAAGGTTGCGATACGAGTTTGCATGATTGCGGTCATAAGCGTTCTTCCTGACAATCCTTATTCGTGGTCGGCACGATCGCGTGCCGCGAGCCGAGCCTGAATCTGATCGAGTGCGTGATTGGTGATGCGCAGCGCGGTCATCACTTGCTCGCGGGCAGCTTCGCCCTTGCGCTGCTGGTCAACGTAGTGCCAGGTGTAGCCTCCGCCGAGGGCCGCAGCCAGGACGAATGCTGCCGCCAGCTTCTGCCAGAGCACCACACGGCTGTGCATCTGCGCGGTGCGGCGCTGAGCTCGCTGGTTCATGATGCGGCGCTTGAGCCCCGGCGGTGCGGGCCTGCGCAGGAATGCCTGCTGGAGTTCGTTTTCGAAGCCGCTCAACCCATCACGCTCATCCATCGGGTCAGACATTCGATTTGGCGCCTCCCACGTTTCGTTCCGGCCGCAGATAGTCTTTCAAATGGTTCTCGGCCTTGGCGCGCAGCAGTTTCAGTCCGCGCTGCAGATTGCTCTTCACAGTGGCCAACGGCGAATCCAGCGTAGCGGCAATCTCCTCTGGTGTCAGGTCTTCCTGATAGCGAAGAACGAGTGCGGCTCGCTGCGGTTCGGGCAAGGTGGTCAGCAACTGTTCCAAACGTGCGCCCATCGGCGAAGACCGTTCCTCGGGCTGCGTGCCGTGATTCTCTTCAATCTCGATCCAAAGGTCCACTCCCCTCACACGTCGGCGTCGCATGGCGTCCGCAGCGCGGTGCATCGCCACTCGGCGGAGCCAGAAGAGCGCGTGTTCGGGAGACTCGAGGCGGGTCATGTTCCGGTCCAATTCGAGAAAAACGTCCTGCGCGATCTCCTCGGCCAGCCCCCGGTCGCCGGTCATGCGCCACGCCAACGAGAACACCATGGACTGATGCTCGTCCAGGAGTCGCTCAAAGTCCGGCAGCCAGTCACGAGGCATTGGGATCGCTTCTACCTTCTAATCCGCGGGGAAGTGCGGTTTGGGATGCAAAAGGTACGTGTTGGACCGAAAAAAGTTCGAAAGGGCCGTTGCCGTGGCATCTCGCACGACTGACCGAATCAAGACGCGTAAATGCTACAGCACGTAACACTCGAAATGTTACAGCCGGTAACGAGAAATGGCAAGCGGTTTGCCGACAGCGCTTCGGGAACGGGAGGAAATTCTCAGAACAGGCGTGGACAGAAAAGTGAGCTAAAGCCAGAGATCAAGAGCATGCCGGCATCCTTGCTCCGCTGGTGGGAACTTGCCACCTATCGCACATTCTGCTTATGGATGAAGACCGTCAGGATGGTACCGACTACAGAGGTCTCCTTCCCGCCAGGAGCGCTTCGCTCTAAGAAGTACGCATCGAAGCGGATGCAATGGCCGGCCATGATTCCAACCCCCAATTCGGCACGGTTCTGATTCCATGATCTCTCCGACAGATTGACGAAGAATTCGTTGGAGGCATAAAGATGCCGCGTACCATGTCTGCCGAATGCGTAATCCGCGGTGGCACGATTGCGATATCGGTAGGGTTGGCTGGGATAGGCCAGCAGCCGTTCGAATCGATTGATATCGGAAAACGTCCACTTACGCTTCATCCACGACGGCGTAAGAGCCGCCAGGGGAACATGCGCCACCTGATCGTGTTGCGGAAGATCGGCAAAGAGATATCCGGCGCTCAGGCTCCAGCGCCGATTGAGGTGTATCGTGCCAATGGCTCCAGTCGCGACAAATTGCGGGTTAGGCAAGTTCGAATCAAGCCGCGCTAAGGATGGGATAAGCAAGTTGGCTCGCTTGGCGGTCAGGCTCAGGTCTACCTCAGGCCACCACTGCATCGACTGACAATGACCAGTCGCTCCGCAGAGAGCGGCAACCAGAAGCAAGGCGACCGCGCCCCGCTTCGGTGAATTCGCCGCCTCCATCATGCTTTTGCGAGCTCGAAGAGGATACCTACCGCCTGCTGAGCACGTGGCTCGCGCAAATCTCCCGCGAACTCGCCGGCGAGCGTGATCACAGATATCGAACTCCCTCCGGCTTGATGAATTCTGTTGAGGGCAGCCTGCTCTGTCCTCTGACTCATCCCGCCGCAGGCATCGATCACCACGAATGCGCGGTAGCCGGCGTCACTGGCGGACAGAGCCGGCAGCTGGACGGCAAGTTCGGTAGCCACGCCGGAGATCAGAATGGTACGGCGTCCGCTTTCGCGAATGAGATCCCGCACTCGATCGTTCTGAAACAAGTCGCAGGTGGTGCGGTAGTGGATGACATAGTCTCCGATCGAGTCCCGGATCTCCGGCAGCATCACGGCATCGGCATTCTGCTCGCGTACCGCGGACACAACGACAGGCATCGCGAACAGCACGGCGAGCTTCCCCAGTGCGCTGACGGATTTCCGGAGCCGCTCTATCGGATTGGTTTGCGTGAGCTCGACGATCCCGGCCTGCAGGTCAAGAAACAGGACCAGCGCATCGTCGGGATGAACTTGCGAGTGTTTCTGTTCCACGTATTCGTCTCCTTGTGGTGGTTGATGTTCTTGATGTCATCGCTCCGGAGAGTTATCAAACCGGCTGAGGAATGCGCGTTCTTCCTGCAGGATTCGAAACGAAAACCAGGACTCCCGCACTAGAACTAAGGCACCGGTCATGATGGCCAACATTCCAAGCGTGCCGACCAGGAGGGCGGCAAGAAGAAATGCTGTGAAGGAACGATCGTTGCCTGCGCCGTGCAAGACGGCGCCGATGAGGCAGATCAGGGTGCTGGCCGTGAAGCTGGCCACAGCGGTGTAGAAGCAGCTGAGAGCGCGAACAATGAGTGCGGCCCGGCGCTCGCCGGCACGCAACTGGCTGATGCGCAACTCTTGCTCCTTATCGCGGATGGTGATATGAGCGCGGACTGTCTCGGCGAGTTCGTGTACCCGGTCAATCGCTCGACCATAGCGGTTTCCGGTTCCGAACAGCAGAACGCACGACGCGTTGGTAAGCACCGCAGGCGCGGATATGAATGTAAGCAGGGCAAGGGGATTGTTCGACAGGTCCACTCTACGCCTCGGGTTTTCTTGTCAACGAAGAGAGAGTAGCGAGAAATGGATTGCTTTCCTAGTACGCACAAATAGGTAAGCTCCGCAGTCTGCTATGGTCATTCCAGGTTGGAAGGACTATGCAAGCCAGACGAAGCACTGTTCCGTTTGGGGGATGCCCTGTGCGCGCAACCTCCGCGGTTATGGCGGGTAAATGGAAGGTTGAGATTGTTTGGTACCTCGCATTCGGCACAAAGCGATTTGCCGAACTTCGCGAACTTCTTCCCGGAATCAGCGAAAAGGTTTTGACCGCTCAGCTGAAGAGTCTTGAGAAAGACGGCGTTGTGCTCCGGACGGTCGCCGCGCAAAAGCCGCTTTGGGTCGAGTATTGCCTGACGGACGCCGGCTGCGAACTGATTCACATCATGGCTGGCTTGTGTGCCTGGGGGGTAAAGCATCTCGGCGTTCCGCCCACGATGACGGGAATGCCTCCCATGCTCATGGAGCGTTCCACCGGCCGATGAAGCGGGACAGCTCAGTGGATCGAAGTGCGCAAGGTGCTGACCGGATCTACACGGCAACGGGTCCATGCGCCCCCTTCCAAGCTTTCGGGGATTCTGATCGAATGAGCACGAAGGTCGCACACCTTCAGAACAAATCCGGAATGCTGTGAAACGCGATGCGCGTCGGTGCGGCTTTGTAGGCCGTCAGCATGGCTGCGGGTGCGAGAGCCGATGTGCCGTACTTGTGATTGAGCTCATCCATGGTGGCCAGCAGGCGGGTACGGCTGGCCGAGTCATCGAGCGCGTCAAACAGGTTCAGCGAATGCAGGCGGTCGGGGACCAGATCGTTGAGCTGCACGCCGATGAAGTAGGGCTGGTCAAATTCTTTTGGCCTGTTTCCCCAGAGACGGCTCAGCGCGGCGATGAGCGTCTGGTTGTCTTGGCATTCGGAGAGGCGCACTTCGCTGTGCCAGCCGCGGGTGGGGACGCCGAAACGGCTGACCGGAGTTTTTTCGCCGCGCGGAACCGAAAATCCGATCGCCAGGCCGATGCTGCTGGCCCAGAGATCGGCGGCGCGCAGACGCATGGCAGCCTTATGCAGCAGCTTGTGGGCCACAGCCCAGGCTTTTTCGGCGGTCCTCATATCCGGCGAGAGCACGTGGGAGTGGCTGATGGATTTGGCGTGCTCGTTCTCGGACATCTCGAAGTCTTCGCCGCGCAGCCAGTGCCACAAACGTTCGCCCCACACCGAGCCCCAGAGTTCGCCGGCCTGCTCGCAACCAAGGGCAAGCAGCTGGTCCATCGCATAAATGCCTTTGGCATTGAGCCGCTTTTCGGTCTTGGCGCCGATGCCGGGCAGGTCGCGTAGGGTGAGTTGGGGCAGGGCCTCGGGCAGGATGTCGAGAGGGAGGGCGACCAGGCCGTCGGGCTTCTCCATATCTGAAGCAATTTTGGCCAGGTAGCGATTCGTCGCCAATCCAACCGAACTGCGCAGCATAGGCCCGACGCGCTCTCGAATTGTTGCCTTGACGCGAAGGCCTAGGTCCAACGCTGCCCGCAGGGGCCGCTCGCGACCCAAAAGGCGGCAGGCCATCTCGTCGATCGACATGACTGAACTGACCGGCAGGCAACTCTCCACGGCTTCGACGACGCGGTGGTGGTAGTCGACGTAGATCTCGTGGCGGGCCTCGACCAGCTCGATCCCGGGGCAGAGGCGTTTGGCGTCGGCGACCACGGTGCCGGTCTTGACGCCGAAGGCTTTGGCCTCATAGCTGGCGGCGATGCAGACGGTGGTGTCGGCCATCATGGGAACGACAGCGATGGGGCGGCCGCGGAGTTCGGGGCGCACTTCTTGTTCGACGGAGGCGAAGTAGGAGTTGAGATCGACGAAGAGCCAGTTGAGGCATGGTTCCGAATTGGGACTGTCGGGGGGAGGGCTCTGGGGCGACGAAGCTGTCAGGCCCAGCTCCGCAGACCACTGCTCGGGCGAGAGTTCCAGATTCGAGATGGGGGCGGTGGCCATCGTCGGATCTATTTTCGTCTTTTCTTCGCCATTACGCAAGGGCGTCCCACTCAAATCCACAACGTCTAACAATGCTAGACTGGACTCGCTTGAATCGACGCGAAACGGGCCCCAAATGCGATGTCGGCGTTCAGTTTTGCGCGACTTTCAGCGCATGAATTAGTTTCTACCAGTAGCTTATGCGGACTCTGACTCACTGGATCGCCGTGAACGCCAACCTGCTGGCCTTTCTGGTCACCGTTGGGGTGGCTTTTCTCGTCGTTTGCTGCCTGGAGTGCACCAAGTGCCCGGCGCGTGAGAAGGACGAGCTATTCAAGCGGCGGGAAGTTTAGCTTAGACCCAAATTAAATAAAAACAACCATTTAGAGCGCGGTTGGCCATGCCGTCGGCTTCTCACGGAACCCGTGTGCCCTGGTGGAAACGCACGAGCCATCTGCCGGACCTTTTCGTCCAGACGGAGCTGCGCAGGGCGGTTTCGCGCCGGCCGCTCTCGGTGTTCACGCGGACCGTCCTATAAGTGACGAGGACGGCATGGTCCGCTACGCGGTGGCAGGCAAAGTCCTCGAGGATCGGCGGCGCGTAGGGCTCGATGGCCAGCAGGTCGAGGATCTCGTCGCGACACCAGACCCGGCCGGATGCGCCAAACTCAAAGAAGTCGTCGGCCAGCAGAGCCGCAACCCGAGAGCGATCGCGCCGCACCACTGGATCGAGGAGCAGCATCTCGGCGCGAAGAAGCTCTGCGGCAACGGCTTTCGCAACTGGGCGTGCGGGACTCATCGATAGAGAGAGCTCTCAGTTTTCAGTTCGCGAGGTATTCACCGCGCGGGCGGCATCAAGTATTGCTCAAAATGCACCAGGATGCGCTGGTATAAGTTGGTCTTCGCCTCGGGGCCAGCAAGGGAGTGGGTTTTGCGCGGAAAGACCTGGAAGTCGTAGGGCAGATCGGCGTCGATTAGCTTCTGGATGTATTGCACGCTGTTTTCGAAGTGGACGTTGTCGTCCCCGGTTCCGTGCACTAACAGCAGCCGGCCCTTTAGACTTGCCGCTGCATTGACCACCGAGAGCTCTTTGTACTCTGACGAGCTTTCAGACGGCGTTCCCAGATAGCGTTCGGTGTAGATCGAGTCGTAGTTGCGCCAGTCGGTGACAGGCGCTACGGAAACTCCGGCGCAAAAGCGATCGGAGTGCGACAGCGCGTAGAGCGTAAAGGTGCCGCCCCAGCTCCAGCCCCACCAGCCGAGACGCTTCGGATCGAGCTGCGGGTACTTTGCGAGCGCAGCGTCGAGTACGGTGAGCTGGTCCTCCAGCTGCACCGGGCCGAAGTTCTGCCAGGCCGCCTGCGCGAAGTCGCGGCCACGCATGCCGGTGCCGCGATTGTCGGCATGCAGCACGGCAAAGCCACGTTCGGCGAGCAGCTCGTCGAAGAGCAGGTCGTCGGCCCACTTGTCGGCAATCTCCTGCGGGCCGGGGCCACCGTAGGGATTGACAATGAGCGGCACACTCGCTGGGTTGGTTGTGCCCGCCGGCAACAAAAGAGTCGCGTAGAGGGTTGTGCCCTCGTGCGCCCGCACCTCGAGCGATTCCGGAGCATGAAGGCTGTAAGGATCGAGAGCATGCGTGAACCAGTAGGTCTGGCAGCTGTCCCCGACTTTGCAGAGTTCGAGCTGCGGCGGATTCATCCTCCTGGAGTATTTGTCGCTGTAGCTTGCGCCGCTCGGCGAAAAAATCGGCTGATGATTGCCCGGTCCGCTGCTGATCTGCTTGCGCTCGCCGTCGAAGTTGACACGCCAGATCTGTTCCTGTTGCACGTCGCCCTCATTCGACGCATAAGTGACCAGCTTGCGCTGGTGATCGACGGAGTAGACAGAGCTGACCTCAAAGTCACCCTTGGTCAGCTGCCGCTCCAACTTGGCCGGAGCGGTAGTTGGATTGGCCCGATCGTAGCTGTAGAGATAGACGTGATTGTGACCATCGCTCCAGTTCGTCAGCACAATGTCGCCGCTGTCGACGTCGATGTCATAATCTTCATCGAGGAACTTCTCATCGGAGATGTCGAGCATCTGACGCGTCGTGCCGCCAGCCTCGGCGAAGTAGAGCGCCCGGTGCTTCTGATCGCGGGTAACGACTTCCGCCCAGATTGTCTTGCGATCGACCCAACCAAAGCGTGGAATGTAGTCCTGGTCGGGTTTGACCGGCAGCTTAACCCAGGAGATTTTGCCGCCGCGCGCGGCGACCACGCCGATGCGCACATTAGGATTCGCGTCGCCGGGTTGCGGATAACGCTGCAGGACTACCCCGGCGTGCGTGGGAATCCAGTCGGTGAGTGGATATAGTGGAACGTCGGCCTCGTTCATCTGTAGGAACACGAGATTCTTCGAATCCGGGGACCAGAAGTAGTTGCTCCGCACATCGAGCTCCTCTTCGTAGACCCAATCGACCTCACCATTCCAGACCGTCTCGTTGGGCGAAGGCGCCACAACCATGGGAGGCGCGCCAGCATCCTTGAGCCGCATCACAGAGAGACCGTGACCCCGCACGAACGACACGAACTCGCCGTCGGGTGAGAACTTGGGATCGTCGCCGAACGCCTGCCCCGTGGAGCCGAGCTCGACCCCCGTGCCGGTGTGAAGGTCGAACATCCACAGGCGGCCGTTGCTATCGAAGAGAAGATGTTGCGAATCGGGCGCCCATTGATAGGCAGCCATCTTGTAGCGGACGCGATGATCGCGGTCCTGCTCGGATGCAGGCGCACCCTCAATGGAACTGATCTTGGAGCGGCTTACCAGGACATGCGGCTTGCCCGAGCCGGGGTCGAGATCGACGAGTTCGCCCCCGTCGAGATAGGAGAGATGCTTGCCGTCCGGGGACCACTCGACATCTTCGGGCAACCGGCCAATCAAGGGTCCGTGCGCATATATCTTTTCGACCGTGAGTGGAACGCCCGGCTCTTGTGCTCCAGCCACCCGCGTATGGACCGCACTTTGCAGGAATCCAAGAGCACAAAACGTGGCGAGAAGCGCGTGATTGCGCGTCAAAGAGAGGCCTCCTGAAAAGGGGAGTCAGGAGGGGAAGGGTCTTGCCTGACGTCCATGTTGCAGTTTAAATCAGGATCCGACGGCGATTGCGCGACCGACCTAGCGCCGAACCCGCAGGGCGCACGGAACCGGCCCTCATTTGAAATCCACAGGATTTTCCTCTGAACGGCGATGGCCGTGCTCCCGGTGGTCAAAATTGACCATGCGACGCTCCATGCCTGGGCGTAGCGTCGTCCTAGCACCAGCCCTCCTGATCTGCAAGCAACCCGCAAACCCTCCACGCATGCAAGCCGCACTTATATCCCTCCCCCTGCTGGATATGAGCCGAGAGAAATCTCGGCTCATTCGCTCCGACCCACATCGAAAACGGCATAAGTTTGCAACGACAGGGCTGCGGGTATTATGGTCGCGGACATGCACTGGGCAACCCCGGAAGAACGGCGCAGCCTCGGCCAGGCACGGCGCAAGCAAGTGGGCCGGCAGAAACACGACGAACTGAATATCAAGGCGCGTCCGGCACCCGCTCTGACCCTTCTGGAACGCGCGGAACGCGGACGTCTCGGCCCGCTGCTGAAACTCAAGCACAAACTGATGGCCGATTCGCCGTTCGTGTTCTTTCGCGGAGCGGCACCGGTGATGGCTGCAGACCTGGCGCTGGTGCCAAACACGGGCATCATGGCGCAACTCTGCGGCGATGCGCACGTGCGCAACCTCGGCGCCTTTGCCGCACCCGACGGCCGACTGGTCTTCGACATCAATGACTTCGATGAGACCCTGCGCGGCCCCTTCGAGTGGGACCTGAAGCGCATGGCCGCCTCGCTGGTGCTCGCCGGGCGCGAATCGGGACACAAAGAGACTTCGGCGGTCGCAGCAGCCGAAGAGTTCGCCCTGCACTACTCCGAGAAGATGCGCACCTTTGCCGAGATGCCGCTGCTCGACGTGGGGCGCTACCAGGTGCATCGGATCGGTTCGATTGAGCCAGTACACGATGCCTTGCTCAAGGCCGAACGCGCGACACCGCTGCATACGCAGGAGCAGTTGACAGAGCCGGCGAGCAACAAGCCTGATGCACCCCGGCGATTCCGAGACATCGAGCCAAATCTGAGGCGCGTGACGGGCTCGCAGGCCGTGAAGGTCCTGGCCGCGCTGGGAGCGTATCGCTCCATTTTGGAACCGCAGCGGCAGCATCTGCTCTCGCTCTATCGGCCAGTGGACGTCGCCTTCAAAGTGGTGGGGACCGGCTCGATCGGCCTGCGCGACTACTGCATCTACTTCGAGGGCAACGGCCCGCGCGATCCCCTGTTCTTACAGATGAAGGAGGAGGCACCCTCGGTCTACACGGCCTACCTTCCCGATGCCCATCCGGCGCACGATAATGGACAGCGCACCGTGGAGGGGCAAAAAGCGATGCAGGTGCAGTCCGATCCGTTTCTGGGCTGGACGCAGATGGAAGGGCGCGACTATCTGGTCCGGCAACTGAACGACCACAAGGGATCGATTGAGCTAGAAGATCTGGCCGGCAGCGGCCTGTCTGCATTTGCAGAAATCTGCGGCGAGTTGCTTGCCCGCGGCCACGCACGCTCGGGCGATCCGCAAACGATCGCAGGGTATATCGGTTCGGGCGATAGTCTCGCCGAGGCCATTGCGCAGTTTGGCGCGTCATATGCCGACCAGACAGAGAAGGATTGGCAGACATTGCGCCGCACCAAAAAGAGTTGAGCGGCCGAGAGGCTGACCGATAGGGACTGAAGGACGAGGGAACGAGAGACTGAGGGACCGAGAAATCAAGAACGGGAGGAAGGTATGAATCGGCGTGAGTTTGCCAGGGTGGTAGCTGGAGCCGCGGTGGGTGCAGGCACTTTGAACGCAACGTCAGCACAGGCATTGCCGGCGCCTTCTCCGCCTATGCCCTTTCCTCTCTCCGTGATGCTGTGGACCGTCTTCAGGGACTTGCCGTTTGAAGAGCGCCTCGAAAAGGTCGCCGAGGCCGGCTACACCAACATTGAGCTGGTGGGCGAGTACGCAAAGTGGGACGACGCGGAGTTTCGACGCGCGTCCTCGGCGCGCAGACGCCTCGGCATCCACTTCGATGCAACGGCCGGGATGCCGCACGGAGTCGCCGACCCTTCCGTGCGTGACGCATTCCTGAGCGATTTGCGCGAGGCTCTGAATCCAATGGAAGCGCTGGGATGTCCCGCGATGATTGCGCTCTCTGGCAACGTGGTGCCGGGGCTCTCACGCGACGACCAGCACAAGAGTTCGATCGAAACACTGAAGCGCGCAGCAGAGGTTGTGGAGGGCCGGCAGATCGAAGGCCAGCCGGTCCGGCTGCTGCTCGAGTGCATCGACCCGGAGGAGAACCCGAAGTACTATTTGCAGTCGGCCACCGAAGCAATCGAAGTGGTGCGCGCCGTGAATCATCCGCAGGTGCAGTTTCTCTACGACATGTTTCACGAGCAGATCGCAGAAGGCAACCTGCTCGAGAAACTGATCAAGCACATCGACATCATTGGGCTGATTCACGTGGCCGATGTGCCGGGACGGCATGAACCGGGCACGGGCGAGATCAACTATTTGAATATCTACCGCGCCCTGATGAAGCTGAACTACCGGCACGTGGTGGCGATGGAGTTCAGGCCGATTGGCGACCCGGTGGACACGCTGCGCGCAGCGCGGGAGATGGTGGCGCGGGCAACCACCAATGCATGACCGTCTGAAGACCAACGAGAGATGGAACGAACGCTCGTTCCATCCTCGATGGCCTACCGCTAACCCACTGGCACCAAGTCGGGCGGGGGAGGGTCGTACACCGGCGCGTTGGTCGGGCGCGTCGGACAGGGAGGCGCACTGAGGCTGAAGCGCTTCTGGGTCGCGGTGAAGCGGACCAGCAGGTTCTTCTGGTCGAAGGTGATCGCGAATATCTGCATCGGCGGCGATCCGAAGTTAATCAGCGGAAACGCCGGATGAATCTCGACCACCGGATGGGTGAAGGTGTAGCGGCCAATCTTCACATCGGAGGCGAGCTTCGCCGCCTTCATCTGAAAACGCGTCGACACGGATCGCCCCGAAGCGAACACCACCGGGGCAACATCGTAACGAAGACGTGCGGCAAGCTTCTCCGGCAGGACGAGTCCGCCGCCGCCCGAATCGAGTTGCGCCTCCATCGGCTGCAAACCATCCACCTTGAGGCTGGCAATCGGCACACCGTCTGGCATGTGGAAGGGCAGGACGCTCTTGCCGCCATCGGGGGCGAGGCTGCCGGTGCTCAGGGTGACAACACGATTAGGAAAGTCGAGAGTCAGCAGGTAGTCGCGAAAGAGTGTAAAACCGAGAAGCCCATCGCAGGTGCCCGCTTCGGCAAAGAAGCCGTGGCTGACGGCGCGAATCCCCTTGAACTCCACACCCGCCAGCTCCAGCGTGTCGAGCAGCACGATCGGTGCCCGCTTGCCCCCTTGCCCGCTCGGGTCGCTCAGCATGGCATGGCCGACAGTAGGGAGCCCCAGTTCCTGGGCTAGCTCGGGTGTCACTAGCGCATCGCCGCCGGTACCCGTATCGATAACGAAACGGAACGGTCCCTTGCCATCGATTGTGACCATGACGTAGGGCTTGCCATAGCGCTCCACCATCGGGGCCTGGTGAATCTGCGAATCCCGCTCGGTCTGGGCCAAGAGCGGGAGACTGGGCAGGCAGGCAGCCAGCAGGATCCAGCCTGTCCTAAAGAGCTTCGCGGGGAACATTGCGGGGAATCGCATGGGAACCCTCCTGCCGACTCGGAGAGAACGCCTTCAAGTGCTGCTATTGTGACGCACTCGGAGTACGAAGGTCCTTGTTCTTTTGTTCATTGATTCAGGTGGGACGGGGCTAGCTGCGGGCCGGTTCGCCTCTACAATAGACCGGTCAGGGGTCCGGTATGCCGACAAGGGTCCGATCGCACGCAAAGATCAACCTGGGATTGGGGATAGGCGCTCCGCGCCCGGATGGCTTCCACGCCCTTTGCACGGTCTATCAGACGCTGGAGCTGCACGACGAGGTGACGGTGGCAGCGCGACCCGCTGCAGAGACAGCGATCCGGCTGACTTCAAACGACGAACGGGTCCCGACGAATGAGCGCAACACCGCCTGGAAGGCGGTCGATTTGGCCCTCAGTATCCTTCAGCGCACAGCCGAAGTCGACATTCATATTGAGAAGAACCTTCCCGTGCAGGGCGGGTTGGGGGCTGGGTCGGCCAATGCCGTGGCGGCGCTTGTTGGGCTGGAAAAGGAGCTTGGAGTCGGCTTTCGAAGCCTGTTCACCCAGCGGCTGGCTATCGCTGCCCAGGTCGGTTCGGACGTCCCCCTCTTTCTCATCGGCGGCACAGTTCTCGGCCTCGACCGGGGCCAGGAAGTCTATCCATTGCCGGACATCGAGCCGGTCTGGTGCGTCGTGGCCGCACCCCAGGTCGGCGTCTCCACCCCCCAGGCGTTTAAGGACTGGGACGCCCTCTGCGTTCGCGAAGGTTTGACCCCCGAGGCCAGTGACGCTAAACTGAAGGAGTTGAGCCGTGCCTACGCCAGCGCCTTTTCGGGCAGGCAGGGATCTGGCTCCTCCGGTGTCTTCCCTGATGGAGAAGACCTGGCCGGACCCGTAGAGTCCGCGCTTGTCCGCACCGGGATCACGAGCTGGATCGAGAACGACTTCGAGCGTGTTGTCTTTCCCCAGCATCCTTCCCTTGCAGAAATCAAGCGCATTCTTGCGGCTTCGGGCACTCCGGAGGAGGTAGTTCATGCTTCACTGTCGGGGTCCGGTTCGGCGCTCTACGGGTTGTACGCCACTCGTGGAGATGCGGAAGCAGCGCAGGTGCGACTGACGGAAATCAAGGTGCGATCGATGTTGACTCGCACCATTCCGCGCACAGCGTACTGGAGCGAGATGCTTCAGTAAAAGTGGGTTGACAGCGCAGCAAACGGAAAGCGAGACTCGCTTGCGGCTGTCGAAGACGAATCTGGGCAGGGCGCTGGATTCGCGATGCTGGGCGATCGTTCAATGGTAGGACAATGCCCTTTGGAGGCATTTATCCAGGTTCGAATCCTGGTCGCCCAGCCAGATTGTGCAGGACTCAGTTGAGCAGCCATAGCCAACCAGCATGGAGGAACTCAAGGAGATGGAAGTGGACACACTGACGGTCACAGCGGAAGACAAACAGCAGCCTGGCGCAGAGGACCAGGGCAAAGACGGCAGGAAGGACCCCGCTGGAAAGGGGCCGAACCAGCCCGGCCAGCCGGAGCTTAAGGCCCGGGACTCGAAACCGAATCCGGAGCGCAAGCGTGCGCGGAATCTGAGCGAGGACAAGCGCTTCAAATTGTTCTCAGGCACCGCCAATCGTCCGCTGTCCGAGGAGATCGCGCGCCACATCGGCGTCACGGTGGGCGAAGCCAAGATCCAGCGCTTCGCCGACGGGGAAGTCTACTTCCAGCTGCTCGAAAACGTGCGCGGCATCGATGTGTTTGTGGTGCAGCCCACCTGCTACCCAGTCGACCAGCATCTGGTGGAGCTGCTGATTATGATCGATGCTCTCAAGCGAGCTTCGGCAGGACGAATTACGGCCGTCGTGCCCTACTACGGCTATGCGCGCCAAGACCGCAAAGACCGCCCGCGTGTGGCCATCAGCGCGAAACTCATCGCGGATCTCTTGACGACCGCGGGCGCCAACCGTGCGCTGTTTGTCGATCTGCACGCCGCGCAGATTCAGGGCTTCTTCAATATTCCGGTGGATCACATGTTTGCCAGCCCGGTTCTCGTAGGCCACTTCCGCGAGTTGAACCTGCCCAACCTGGCTGTGGTGTCGCCGGATGCGGGCGGCGTGGAGCGGGCCCGTCATTTCGCGCAGAAGATGGGCGCGCCCATGGCGATCGTGGACAAGCGACGTACCGATATCAACGTCGCCGAAGTGATGCATGTGGTCGGCGATGTGCACGGCAAAACCTGCCTCATCATCGACGACATTATCGATACCGCAGGAACGCTCGTGAAGACAGTTGACGCGTTGTATGCCAACGGCGCGGCTAGTGTGTACGCCTGCGCCAGTCACGCGGTGCTTTCCGGCCCTGCCGTGGAGCGAATTGCGAACTCGCGGCTGGAACAGGTGGTCGTGACCGACACCGTTCCGCTTCGCGAGTCCGCACAGAAGTTGGGCAAGATCAAGGTGCTGTCGGTTGCCGGCCTGCTGGGCGCAGCCATCGAGAGCATCCACATGGAGACCAGCGTGAGTACGCTGTTCTCTTAGCAGTTCAGAGTTCACAGCTCGTAGTTCGCATCGCAGTTGTGGGCTGCGTACATGGGGTGCATTTAACTGAACACTGTGGACCAAGAACTATAAACTGTCGACCCTTCAGGGCCGACCGAACAAAGGGAGTGGCCCTTACGGCCTGCGCCCGACGAGAGAAAAGAGAGACGAATGCCTGAAGTTGTCGTAGCCAAGCCCCGTGAGGGCAAGTTCAACAAGAATGCCGCGCGCCGTGTGCGTGCAGCCGGAAAGATCCCTGCTGTTTTGTACGGTGGTGGTCACGAAGCGGTCGCCGTCGAAGTGGACCCGAAGCAGATTACGCGGATTCTTTACTCCGAATCGGGCCACAACACGATCTTCGACGTCGCGGTGGGCAAGGAGCCCTCAGCCAAAGCAATGATCGTTGACTGGCAGCGCGAGCCGATCAAGGACCAGCTCATTCACATTGACCTGAAGCGCATTGCGCTCGACAAGCTGCTGACCGTCAGCGTGCGCGTCAAGCTGATCGGCACCCCGGTGGGTGTCAAAAGCGAAGGCGGCATCCTGGACCAGGTCATGCGCGAAGTCGAAGTCGAGTGCCTGCCGGAAAACATTCCGAGCCACATCGATATCGACGTGAGCAACCTCGCACTGCACGGCGTGCTGCGTGTCAGCGATCTGCCCCACTCGGACAAGATCAAGTACCTGAACGCCGAGGACGCGACCGTGGCGCACGTCGTCTCGATCAAGGAAGAGGCAGCACCGGCAGCCGAAGTGGAAGCAGCAGCGGCAGCGGCGGCTCCTGCAGAACCGGAAGTGGCCAAGAAGGGCAAGACGGAAACGGACGCAGCTGCGGGAGCGGCTGGCGCCGGAGCCAAGAAGCCCGAGGCTGGGGCAAAGAAGTAAATCTTGGCCGAGGCAAGCGAGTTCGACCGGAAGAGCCCTTTCCTGGTTGTGGGATTGGGCAATGTCGGCCTGGAGTACACATGGACGCCGCATAACGCGGGGTTCATGGCCATTGACCGCATCGCTCAGCAAGAGGGCGTTGTGGTCCAAAACCGGCGCTGCCGGGCCATGACTGCAACCTGCAGGATTGCAGGGCGCGAAGTCATCCTGGCCAAGCCGGAGACGTTTATGAATCTGAGCGGCGCCTCGGTTGCCGCCCTGATTCGCGAGGTTGAGGCGGACCCGGCGCGGGACCTGCTCGTGATCTACGACGAGTTGGACTTTGTGTTGGGGACGTTCAAAATCCGGGAGCGCGGTTCGCCTGCAGGGCACAACGGAGCCCGTAGCGTGACCTCGGCCCTGGGAATGGAAGAGTGGTTGCGGTTGCGGATCGGAGTCAGTTTGGATCTGCCGCCCGAAGCCAGAGAAGCCGGAGCGAAGCGGCCGGGCAGGGATTACCTGCTGGCCCCGATGCGAAAGGCAGACCTGGCGGTGCTGGATGAGGTGCTGGATCGGGTGGCCGCGGCAACGCGGCGGATCATCCAGGAGGGACCGGGGCCGGCAATGAACGAGTTCAACCGCAAGGATTGAAGAACAAGGATGAGAGAGCAGGGCGCGGACCGCGGGAACGGAATTGTGAACCAGGATCTGTGAACTGCGAGATGGCGTTGGCTGGAGCAAGGTTGAATCCAGCAGAAAAGGAAATCGGATGTCGCGTTTGTATGAAGTGATGTTTATTGTTCGGCCGGACGTACCCGAGGAGGAAGTCGACAAGCTGATCGCGGGCTTCACGACCTCGGTGACCAATGGCGGAGGCGTGGTGAAGAACACCGAGAAGATGGGCCGGCGCAAGCTTGCCTATACGGTGCGCAAGTTTGCCGACGGCAACTACATACTGCTCACCCTCGAAGCGGGTGGAGCGGTCGTGGCCGAGCTCGAGCGCCGTTTGCGCGTCACCGAGCCGGTGATCAAGTTCATCACCGTGCGCGTCGACGAGGAAGAGAAGCGGCTGGCGAAGGTCAAGGCGCTGCGCGGCACGCGCAGGAAGCTGAGCGCCGAGCCTCCTGCGGCTCCAGTTCCCGCCCCCCCGGCCCCTGCGCCGGCGGCTGCGCACGTCGAGGCGAGCGAAGCGGTTCAGGCCAGCGCCTAGAACGCCCGAGGATCATCGGCGCCTCAAAGCGCCCAACAACCCTGCCCCCTCACGTCTGATAACGTGTGGTGCGCACCGAGAATCAAGAGGAATCGAGAATGGCTGAAGAAACCACAGCAAGGGCGCCCGAAGCGGGCGCAGCGGCACCAGCACCAAGTTCCGGGCCGGGATCAGGACCTAGCTCCGGAGGGGGCTCCGGACCGGGCCCACGACAAGGTGGCAGGCCGGGAGGCGGACCGGGCGGACGCGGCAAATTTTTCCGCCGCAAGAAGGTCTGCAAGTTCTGTACCGAGAAGATTGACGCCATCGCCTATCGCGACGTGCGTCTGCTGCAACAGTTTGTGGCGGAGCGCGGCAAGATCGTGCCTCGGCGGCTCACAGGCGTATGTACGACCCACCAGCGGCGTCTGACCCGGGCGATCAAGCAGGCTCGAAACATCGCTCTGCTGCCGTTTGCCACGCATCACTAAGGTTGCACGCGGGGGCTTGTCCCGGAGTAATGGCGCTGAAGTTGTAGCGATCCAGACGCTCCGAACCGGGCAAGTCAGGAGACAATGCTCCCGGTGCCGATATAGAATCCTGCGCGGCGCAACCCCTCGAAGGGGAAATCGGTCTAATCAACGGTTGCCGATACGCTGCCGGAAACACTGGAGAATTTCGATGGAAGTCATTTTGAAGGAAGACGTAGCCAACCTGGGCCACCGCGGAGATGTGGTGAAGGTGGCCGACGGCTACGGCCGCAATTTCCTGCTGCCACGCAAACTGGCCATGCAGGCAACTGAGGCCAACAAAAACGTCATTGAGCAGATGAAGGCCGCGGCGGCACGCCGCTCGGCCACGGAGAAGGCTCAGGCACAGGAGCTGGTGGTGAAATTGGATCCGGTGGTGCTGAGCTTCACGCGCAAGTCGGGCGAGAACGGACAGCTGTTTGGGTCGGTGACGTCGGCCGATATTGCCGGCGATCTGGCCACGAAGGGCTTGGACGTGGACCGGCGCAAGATCCAGTTAGCCGAGCCTCTGAAGAGCCTGGGCGACTATACGGTAGCCATCAAGCTGCATCGCGAAGTCACCGCGCACATCAAAGTCCAGGTTGTCGCGGACGCTGTGCAGGTGGCTGCCGACGCGGCTGTCGAGGTTGCCGAAGAAGCCGTCGCCTCGAAGTAAGTTCGTAACCAATTCACGAACTGCCGCCTCCGGAGGTTTCGGGGGCGGTCGTGTCTCTGGACGAATTGACGAATGCACAGGGCGATGTGACAGCGCGAGCGCAAGCCCTCTGACCACGGATTTATACTTCCCCGCATGCGTACCACTGCTGTCGTTCTGTTCTGCTCCGCCCTCCTCCCTGCTGCCGTCTTTGCCCAACAGACCGCAACCCAAGGCCCGCCCACCGTCGCCGAGGCCCGCAACTTTGTCGACCACGCCAATGCCGAGCTGCTCAAGCTCAACACCGACTTTGGACACGCGGAATGGACCGCCGAGACCGACATCACTGAGGACACCGAGGCTACGACTGCACGCCTGAACGAGATTGTGACGGCGCGGACGCTGGCATTGGCTGAGGAGAGCCACCGCTTCGATAGTCTTCAGCTTCC
>Ga0181526_10000365_pt1 | contig 48822 bp, 40 predicted proteins | sample PEATcosm2014_Bin_35_FD_119750 | JGI IMG/M metagenome (GOLD analysis project Ga0181526, IMG submission 119750) | Peatland microbial communities from MTU Mesocosm Facility, Houghton, MI, USA - PEATcosm2014_Bin06_30_metaG | ecosystem: Environmental > Terrestrial > Soil > Wetlands > Peat | place...
TACTTCATCTTCTTCCTCGAGTCCGGACCCGCGGCGATCGCGGCGACCGCGGAGAGCGACGGCAGCGTCCACCTCACGCTCCAGACGGTCCCGACCTACGGCCACCACCCGTTCCCGGACTGGGTCAGCTACTTGGCCAAGGACCCGGCCGGAAAGTGGGAGCACACGACGATCTTCAAGGTGCCGGCGCACACGCTCGTCACCGTGACGATCTACCAGTACGACGGGGCCAGCGGCCTGCGCAACAGCTTCCTGGCGGGCGTCAGCGGAACCACCGGCGGCATCGAGACGATCAACGGCGTGCCCGAGCGCGGGATCAACCCCGACGATGCCGCCCACACCTTCACGGTCCCGGACCTTGACGTCAACGTGCCGCTGCCGGGCGTCAATCCCAACGCCAAGAACCAGTGCGGCACAGCGCCATGCTCGCTGGCCGAGGCGCACAACACGATCACCTTCAGCTTCCGCACGCCTGGACCCGGCAGCTACCGCTGGCAGTGCTTCGTCCCCTGCGGCGCGGGCTTCCTGTTCGGCAATGGTGGGCCGATGCAGACGATCGGCTACATGAGCGGCCTGATCGAGGTCTCGTGAGCGAGGCGGCCGCCGTCGCCGGGGGGCGGGGCGCCGAGCCGCGCCATGGCGTGCGCATCACGGCGATCTGGGCGGTCGCCACGGCGATCGTCCTGCCGCTGGTGATCTGGGTCGTCGGCCCGCACATCCCCCCAGGGGCGATGAGCCAGCAGACGCGCGACCAGCACACCGTCGATGTGGTGCTGACGGCGCTCGCGACGCCGATCGTGCTGATGATCTGGGTCTACTTCGGCTATGCGGTCACGGTCTTTCGACAGGGTGGGGAGGCGATCGTCGACGGTCCGCCGATCACCGGCCACAGGCGGATCGAGGCCACCTGGCTGATCGCCACCAGCGCGCTTGTGCTGGGACTCGCGGTGTTCGGCACGGCCGACCTGCTCACGACCGGCGGCGCCGGCGGCGGCGAGGGCCCGAACCCGGCCGCGAAGCCCGCCGACTGGCGGACCGCCCTGCCGGTGCAGGTGATCGGGCAGCAGTGGCTGTGGACCTTCCGCTACCCGACCTACGGCGGCGTCGAGACGACCGTGCTAGACCTTCCCGTCGACCGCGAGATCGAGTTCCACGTCACCTCGCTGGACGTCGTGCACTCCTTCTGGGCGATCGAGCTCGGCGTGAAGGCCGACGCCGTGATGGGCGCCGACAACATCGCCTTCGACAAGCCGCTGGAAACGGGGCCGTTCCAGGTCCGCTGCGACGAGCTGTGCGGGCTGTGGCACGGACACATGAACACCACCGGGCGGGTCCTCAGCGACGCCGCCTTCGTCACCTGGATCACCAACGAGGAACGCCGGAACGCCGCGCTGACGAAGACGCTGCCGCCGTACGCGCGCGTCTACTACCCACAACCACTACGGAATGCGTCCTGAAATGGAATCAGCCAGCGTCTCTGTGAGCGAACGTCGGATCAGCACACCGTCGGCCTGGAGCCAGCTGCTCGGCTTCAACGTGATCTGGGCGGTCGCGCTGAGCATCGGCGGCTACGCGCTCGGGCACTGGCTCGGGACGAAGATCGGCATGAACTCGAATGCCCAGACGGAAACCGACCAGGACGACGTGGCGATCCTGATGGGCATGGGCTTCGCGATCCTCGGCTGGCTGATCGGCCTGGGCTTCTTCAACTATCCGCTCTCGCGGATCGCCGGGCGCCCGGCGACGCTGCGCGAGCGTGAGGAGCACGGAGCCTGGCGCTACTTCCGCCTCTGCACCGACCACAAGGTCGTCGCGATCCAGTACCTGGTCGCGGTGCTGTTCTTCTTCTTCGTCGCCGGGCTGAACGCGATGTTCATCCGCACCGAGCTGACCAGCGACAACGCGACCCTGATCCCGGCCGGAAACTACCTCTCGCTGGTGGGGCTGCACGGCACGATGATGCTGATGATGATGTCGGCGGGAGTGCTTGGGCCGCTCGGCAACTATCTCGTGCCGCTGATGATCGGCTCGCGGCGGATGGCCTTCCCCCGGATCGAGTCGCTGACGATGTGGCTGACCGTGCTCGCCGGTTTCGTGCTGCTGTCGGCGACCCTGCTCGGCGGCTTCCCGACCGGCTGGACTGGGTACCAGACGCTCGCCGACCAGGCGCGCTCCGGCATCGACGCCTACATCGTCTCGTTCGCGCTGATCGGCATCTCGCTCGCGCTGGTCGGCGTCAACATGATCGCGACGGTGATGACGCTGCGCGCGCCGGGGATGCGCTGGAACCGCCTGCCGATCTTCGTCTGGGGCATGGTGACGACGTCGATCCTCGCCGTGCTCGCGGCGCCGGTGCTGCTGGCGGCGCTGATCATGGTCGTGTTCGACCGCGCCATCGAAACCACGTTCTTCATCCCGAGCGCCGGCGGCAGCCCGTTTTTGTGGGACGAGCTGTTCTGGTTCTTCGGACATCCGGAGGTCTACATCCTCGCCCTGCCCGGCTTCGGGATCGTGCTCGAGATCCTGCCGGTCTTCGCGCGCAAGCCGCTGTGGGGCTACCGCCTCGCCGTCGCCGGGATGTTCGGCGTCGCGCTGATGAGCTTCATGGTCTGGCAGCACCACCTCTTCATGAGCGGCATCAACTCGGACCTGCGCCCGTTCTACATGTTCACGACCGAGTTGATCTCGATCCCCACCGGCATCATCTTCCTCAACGGGATGGGGACGCTGTGGAAAGCCCGGATCCGCTTCACCGTGCCGATGCTGTTCGCGTGCGCGTTCTTCTTCAACTTCCTGATCGGCGGGCTCTCGGGGGTCTTCCTCTCCGACGTGACGAGCGACGTCGTCACGCACGGCAGCTATTTCGTGATGGCGCACTTCCACTACACGATCATGGGTGGCCTCGTCTTCGCGCTGATGGGCGGCATCTACTTCTGGCTGCCCAAGATCACCGGCTTCAACCTCAACGAGAAGCTCGGCAAGGTCCACTTCTGGATGATGTTCATCTTCTTCAACCTGACCTTCTTCCCGCTGTTCGCGGCCGGCATGCTCGGCATGCCGCGGCGCGTGTCCAGCTACAACGCCGACCTGCACACGCTGAACGTGTTCGTCTCGATCGCGGCCTTCTGCCTGGGCGCCTCGATGCTGATCTTCCTCGGCAACCTGATCTGGTCGGTGGTGTTCCGCCGCGAGCGTGCCGGGGCCAACCCGTGGCAGTCGAAGTCGCTGGAGTGGCAGCTGCCGTCACCGGTGCCGGTCTACAACTTCGAGCGCATCCCCACGATCACCTCCCATCCCTACGGCTACGGCTCACCCGAGGCGCCCGCGGTCGCCGATTTCGGGCCGCGCGTGATCGCCGGTGAAGGAGGCTTGGCGTGAGCACCCACGAGAGCCTGGTCGCGGACCCCGAGGATCCCGCGGTCCTCGGCCGCAACCTCGCGGTCGGTGCCCGGCTGCTGGCCAGCGCCGTCGTGTTCCTCTTCATGGCGTTCGTGTTCGCGTTCTTCTATCTGCGCGCGCTGAACACGAACCACGACTTCCATCCGGCGCACACCAATCCGCCGACCGGCTGGGGCGTGGCGATCCTGCTGTGCGTGCTCGGCTCGACGGCCGTGTTCGAGTTGGCGCGCCGCGCGCTCGACGACGGCAGGGGCAGCCCGTGGCGGATCGGCGCATCGGTGGCGCTCGTGCTGGCCCTCGCAGCCGTCGTCGTGCAGTGCGTCGAGTACTACAACCTCCCGTTCGGGGCAGGCGACGGTGGACTGGCGAGCGTCTTCCTCGGCTTCACCGTCGTCTTCGGCGTGTTCTGGCTCGGCGCGGCCTACTGGATCGAAACGCTGTGGGCGCAGTCCATGCGCCAGCCGGCCGCTGCAGCCGGCGATGGCGTGGCCGCGCCATCGGCGCAGCTGAGGCCGAGCGCCGATGCCTGTGCCGTCTACCTCTACGTGCTGGTCCTGGTCGAACTGTTCGCCTTCGTCCTGCTCTACCTCGTCAAGTGATCGCCGCCGCCCTCCAACTCGCCGCGGCGGGCACCACGACCTTTGCCGGCGCGCTCACGCTCGTGCTGCCGATCGGCCTGGTGATCGTCGTGCTGGCGATCTGGTGGGTGGCGCTGCGTCGTGGAAGGAGCGCCGCCGCAGATGTGACGAGCGGCGCGCCGGCGAGCGGCGAGGAGCCACCCGCCGCGCTTCACGGACAGTGAGGCGGCACCCGCCGGCGTCCGCGGCGCAGCGATGTCGGCCGTAGACCTTCCACTCGCGGTTCTCTCGCTGCTCGCCTGCCTGCACCTGCTCGGCGAGCATCGTGCGGTGCGAGTGCTGCAGCGTCCGCGCAGCCGACGCGAACGCTGGCGCGCGGTTTCGTTCTACGCCGGTCTGCTCGTGATCCTTGCGGCGCTCGCCTCGCCGATCGACACGCTCGCGGAGAAGCTGTTCTGGGTGCACATGACCCAGCACGTGATGCTGCTCACGATCGCCGCACCGCTGATCGTGCTCGGCGCCCCGTGGGCCTCGATCTGGCGTCCGTTGCCGCTGGGCTTCCGCCGCACGGTCGCCAAGGCGATCAGCCGCTCGAGCTGGTGCGGTCTGCTTCGGGCTCTCGGGCGGCTGCTCTCGCGGCCGATCCCGGTGTGGATCGTGTTCAGCGCGAACCTCGTCGCCTGGCACATACCCGGCCTCTACGACCTGGCCGTGCGCGACCGTGCCATCCACGACCTGGAGCACGTGACGTTCCTCGTGTTCGGCGTGCTCCTGTGGGCGCAGGTGCTCGACTCGCCGCCGCTGCGCGCGCGCCTGAGCGCCATCCACCGCGTCTACTACATCGTCGCCTCCGCGATCGTGAGCTGGGTCATCGCGCTCGTGCTGATCTTCGCCGCCTCGCCGCTCTACCCGGCATACGCCCACCTCGCGCACCGCCCCGGCGGCATTTCGGCGCTGACGGACCAGCAGCTGGCCGGCGGCGTCATGCTGGTGCCGGGATCGCTGTCGATGACGCTGTTCGTGTTCGTCCAGCTGTATCTGTGGATGGGCATGGACGAGGACGTGCCACGCAGCCGAAGCGCCCTGCGGCCGCTCTGAGCGGCCGCGCGACCGCCGACTACGACAGACGTCCAATCCATTTGGCAGAGGCCGACCCGTGCCTCAACATGACGGCGTCGGCGCAAACCTCATGGCCGACTAACCGATCCTCGACCCCACTGCTGGACATGCGACCCCGCCTCAGCCGCAAGATCCGAGGACCTCACCCACGCACGACGCGGTCGCAGTACCGCCAAGAAAGGCACACGCCGATGTCAACGCTCGTGGCCGCACACACGCCCCGCCGAACGCTGCGCCGTCTGCTGTTGAGCGCGGGCGTGCTCGGCGGGCTCGCACTCACCGCGCTGCCGATCGCTTCGGCGCAGGCAGCCACGCTGACCGCCACGACCCCCTGCGGCACCACGGCGCTGTCGCAGCCGTTCCTCCCTAAGGACACGGGCTACTACTGGCTGGTTCCGGGCGGCAACTTCGAAGGCAGCCTCACCGGCTGGACGCTCAGCGGCGGCGCCGCCAGGGTCGCCGGCAGCGAGCCATATGCGGCGACGGGCTCGCTCGGGTCGTGGTCGTTGAATCTGCCCGCGGGCGCCAGCGTCCAGACGCCGTTCGTCTGCGTCGACGGCGCTGACACCTACTTCCGCTTCTTCGCCCTCAACAAGGCGGCGTCGTCGACGATCACCGTGTCCGTCGTCTACACGGTCGCCGGCCTCCAGCTCACGTTCCCGGTGGGCACGGTCTCGGGCGACTCGACGTGGACGGCGCCCGCCGCCATGCACACGGGCGGCAAGATCGCCTCGAAGCTGTCGGCCACCGGCACGGCGCAGATGGCGCTGCGCTTCACCGCCACCGGCGGCGCATCGCAGGTCGATGACATCTTCGTCGATCCGCGCCTGAAGCACTGACCCTCCCCGGCCGGCGTCCTGCCGCGCTGGGCGGCGGGGAGCCGGCCGAGCATCGCATCGCTCCCACCGACCGGGACCGGCGTCTGCGCCGGTCCCGGTCCGACTTTGGGACGCCTTCGCGGCGACGCCTGGAGGTCGTCTCGATCTGGTCGCCCGCACCTTGCAGGCACTGGGTCGATGTTCGCCGATCCGCGCCGATCAGACGCGCCGAAACGTAAAGATCGCCAATGGATCCGTCGATACCAACGACATGCTGGGCCAGCTGAGCCCGGAGCTGCAGGCTGTCATCGCCGACACCCTGCAGCAGCCCGGGGAGCGCATGACCGTTCGGGAACGTCTCGTCGAGGCTTTCGTCGGCGGCGGCTTCATCGTTGCCGTGATCGCCGTGTGGCTGCTCGCTCCACCCCACGGTTTTGGGATCACGGCCGCCGCGGTCTGCTTCGTCGTGCTGGTCGCGGCTCTGCGCGTCCTCGTTGACACGCCGTTCGGCTTCACGGTACCCGCTCAGCTGGCGTTCGTCCCGCTGCTGTTCGCGATGCCGGTGGCGCTCGTTCCGGTCGCGGTTGTAGCGGCGTTGGCGCTCGCTCGCCTGCCCGAGATCCTCACTGGCGAGACGCGTGCCAGCCGGCTCGGCCAATGCGTCGGCAACGCCTGGTTCGCGGTCGGTCCGGTCGCCGTGTTCGCGATCGCAGGCATCGCGCCGAACAGGGCGTCACCCGCACTCCTGATCGGCGCACTCGCGGCTCAATTCGCGGTGGACTTCGGCGTGTCGGGGCTACGGTTCGCCTTCGGCCGCGGCGCCACCCTCGCGGCGCAGCTCGGCGACAGCTGGGTCTACGTCGTCGACGCCGGCCTCTCGGGCATCGGTCTGCTGGTCGCGTACGACATTCAGAGCGCCCCGCTCGTCCCGCTCGCGCTGCTGCCGCTTCTCGGGCTCGTCGCGATGTTCGCCCGCGAGCGGCGCGAACGCCTGGAGAACCTGCTCGGGCTCAACGATGCGTACCGCATCGCCCGCGACGAGGCGATCGAGTCGTCGAAGATGAAATCGGCCTTCCTCGCCAACGTCAGCCATGAGATCCGCACGCCAATGAACGGCGTGATCGGCATGAACGACCTGCTGCTCGAGACCGAACTCGACGACGAGCAGCGCTCCTATGCCGAGCAGGTCAGCCGCTCGAGCGAGCACATGCTCGCGATCATCAACGACATTCTCGACATCTCCACGATCGAGACCGGCCGCCTCAAGCTCGATCGCGTCGATTTCGACCTGCGGGACACGATCGACCAGGCCTGCGCGCCGGCCGCGCAGGAGGCGCGAAGCAAGGGGCTCGCGTTCGCAGTCCAGATCGACGCGGACGTGCCGTGCCGTGTCAGCGGCGACGGTTCCCGCCTGCGCCAGGTGCTGATGAACCTCGTCTCCAACGCGGTCAAGTTCACGACCGTCGGGTCGGTGACGCTCAAACTCGGCGGCCCCACGGATCTGGGCGACTACGGCATTCACTTCGAGGTGACCGACACCGGCATCGGGATCGACCCGCTGGTGCTCGAGAGCATGTTCGAGCCGTTCACGCAGGCCGACGTCTCAACCACGCGCGTCTACGGCGGCAATGGCCTGGGCCTGGCGATCGCCAAGGAGCTCGTCGAGCTGATGGGGGGCGCGATCGGCGCCGCCAGCGAGCCTGGCGCCGGCAGCACCTTCTGGTTCGAGCTGCGGCTACCGCCCGCCTCGCAGGCCGCGCCGGCGCTGTCGTCGCAGGCGGGCGGGGCCCGCGTCGGCCCGGCAGGCCTCACGGCCGGCGCCATCCTCGCGGAGGCACGGCCCGTGCAGCATCCCGCCGTGCCGCCGCCTGCCGACGAGCTCGCCGTCACGGCCGCCGAGGCTCCCGGCGCGCCTCGGACGCTCGAGGAGCAGGCTGTCCGCGCCGACGCGGCGATCGTGCTGGTGGTTGAGGACAGTCCCGTCAACCGCAGCGTCGCCGGACGCGTGCTGGAGCGGGCAGGCTTTCGCGCGCGACTCGTCGACGACGCGCTCCAGGCGCTCGAGGCACTCGACGCTCAACACTTCGACGCCATCCTGATGGACTGCCAGATGCCGGGGATGGACGGCTACGAGGCGACCCGCGAGCTGCGCCGGCGCGAAAGCGGCGGCGATCGGCACACACCGGTGATCGCGATGACCGCGCACGCCATGACCGGCGACCGCGAACGCTGCCTGGCAGCCGGCATGGACGACTACATCGCGAAGCCGGTGCGTTCGCGGACGCTCGTCGAGGTGCTGCGCCGGTGGGTGCCGCACGCCCCCGAGGACGAACGCTCGGACATCGACGCTCCGCACGACGGACCGGCGGATGGACTGGCCGCGAGCGTGGCGGGACCCGGCGGCGACGCCCGCTACCACGAGCCACCGGCGCTCACGACGCGCTGAACACCCGGCGCGGAGAGCGCGCGTCGGCCGAAGAGAGCGCGCGCGCCGGCCGCCGCCGTATGGCGATCTCATCCCGCTGCCGTCAGCAGACGTGAGGGCCGGCGCCGGCGTCAGCTGGCCGCGCGCCGCACTGCGCCTCGAAGGTGTGCAGGCAGTGCTCGCTGCAGAAGTAGAACGTGCGCGGGCCGCGCTCGAGCCTCAGCGCCTTCGCCCTGTCGACCTTCATGCCGCACACCGGATCGCTCGCGCCCCGACGCAGCGTGAGCGCGAACAGGGCCGCGAACAGCGCGAAGCCCAGGACGTTCGTGGCGAGGCGGTAGTCGAGCTTGACGGCACCGAAGATGTCACCGCGGGAGGGACGCACGTGCGGGACGAGCCCGACGGCGCTGAACAGCAGATCCACGATCAGCGCCGCGATCACGATCGTCACGAACATCAGTGCGGTGATCCGCAGCGCGAAGGGGCCGCCGTAGTACTTGCGGTAGACCAGGATGATCGGGACCACGATCAGGTCGGCGAAGATGAAGGCGATCACGCCGCCGAAGCCGATCCCGCCCGACCACAGGACCGCGGCGATCGGCACGTTGCCCACGGAGCAGACGAAGCTGAGCACCGCGATGATCGGGCCGACGATCACGTTCTCCAGCAGGCGCAGCCCGGCCGGTGCGTGCCGGACGAACAGTCCGTTGAAGAAGTCGTTCCCGAGCAGGCCGATGAATCCGGCCAGTAGGAAGCCGAGTGTGATCTCCTTCCACAGCATCGCCCAGTCGTTGCGGAAGTTGTGCGCCACGTCCGACCACGAATCGATCGACCGCAGGCGCCTGCGCATCCCCGGCGTCCCGCCGGCGCTGTGGTGCTGGTGACCGGTCTCGGCCTGCTGCGCGTGCCGGCGGGCCTCGGACTCCGCGGCCGGCGAGACGAACAAGCGCAGCAGGACCGTCATGACCGCGATCAGCACCAGCCCGCCGGCGAACTCGGCGAGCGTGAACCGCCAGCCGATCAGCACCCAGATCACGACGCCCAACTCGGCCACCAGGTTGGTGGAGGCGAATTGGAAGGCCAGAGCCGACGCCGCCGAGGCGCCCTTCTGGAAGAGCGATTTGGCGATCGCCACCGCCGCGTAGCTGCAGGACGAGGAGGCGGCGCCCAGCGCGGTCGCGAGCGCGAGCGGACGCGGGCCGGAGCCGCCGAGCGCCGCCTGGATGCGTTCGCGACCCACCCAGGCCTGCACGATCGCCGAGATCGCGAAGCCGAGCACCAGAGCCCACCAGACCTGCCAGGCCATCAGAAAGGCGTTCGACAGGCCGTGCCCGAGCACGCCGATGACGGTGCCCGTGCTCATCTCGCGCCGGCGTTCGGGGGTGGCCCGCAACCGCCGCCACCGGGCGTCTCGATCCGCAGGCGGGAGCCGGCCGCCAGCGTCCCGGTGGATTTCCCGGCGATCGGCTCGCCGTCGAGCATGTCGCGGCCCGGCGCGCCGTCCGCGCCGCCGTCGGCTCCCCGCGGACGGCTGCGGCGGCGCTCGGCGATCAGCGAGAACTGCATCGGCTCGAGCGCCTCTAGCTCGCGCACGATGCCATCGCCGCCACGAAAGGCCCCGCTCCCGCCGGATCCGCGGCGACGCTCGCTGCGCACGACGCGCAGCGGGCAGGCCCGCTCGAGCGCCTCGACCGGCGTGTTGAGCGTGTTGCTCATCGCGACGTGCACGCAGCTGGGGCCGTCGGCGTCCGGGCAGGCGCCCTGCCCGCCGCCGATCGTCTCGTAGTAGGAGAAGCGCGAATTGCCGAGCGTCAGGTTGTTCATCGTCCCCTGTCCGAGCGCGCGGCCGAAGGCCCCGAGCACAAGATCGGCGACCCGCGAGGAGGTCTCGACGTTGCCGGCTGCCACCGCAGCGGGGCGGCGCGCGTTGAGCAGCGAACCCTCGGGTGCGCGGATCTCGATCGGCCGGTAGGCACCCGCGTTCGGCGGCGTGTCCGGATCGCTCAGCACGCGCACCGCGAAATAGCAGGCGGAGCGTGTCACCGCGAACGGGCAGTTGAGGTTGCCCGGGTGCTGCGCGGCGCTGCCGGCGAAGTCCAGCACGATCCTCGCTCCCGCGACCGTCGCATGCAGGCGGAGCTCGAGATCGCCCTCGGGCGCCTCCACGATGTCGCGCGCCTCGCGCACGCCGTCCCCGAGCGCCGCGATCGCCGCGGCCGCGCGCCGCTCGCCGTAGTCGAGCACCGAATCGAGCGTCCCCTCGAGCGTCCGCGGTCCCACTCGGCGCGCCAGTTCCTCGAGTCGGCGCGCGCCGACCATGTTGGCCGCCAGCTGCGCGCGCAGGTCGGCCGCACGTTCGGCCGGCTGGCGCATCGGTGCGACGAGCGCCTCGATCAGCTCCTCGGCGAACGGCTGCGGCGCGATCAGCACCCCCTCCTCTGCGAGCGTGCGGCTGTCCGCCGGCATCGATCCCGCCGTGCGGCCGCCGACGTCGGCGTGATGAGCGCGCGTCGCCGCGTAGCCGATCAGGCGACCATCGAGGTGCGCGGCGCTGATGACCGTGATGTCCGGCAGATGCGTGCCGCCGGCGAACGGGTCGTTGAGGATCCATGAGCGCCCCGGCGGCTGATCGTGCTCCAGCACCGCCGCGAGCGCCGCCGGCATCGCGCCGAGGTGGACCGGGATGTGCTCGGCCTGCATGATCATCTCGCCGCGTGCGTTGAACAGGGCGCTCGAGGCGTCGCGCCGCTCCTTGATGTTGGGCGAGTGCGCGGCCCGGATCAGCAGGGCGCCCATCTCCTCGCACGCGGCGTGCAGCGCGCCGAGCGTTATCGGCAGCTCGATCGGATCGCCAGACGGAGCCCGGACGTTCAAGCGGGCGTCACCTCGATCGTCCCGTCGGACAGCACCGATCCGCGCCAGCCGGGCGTGATCAGCAGCGTCGCATTCGCCAGCGCGCAGACCGCCGGAGCCTCGATGGTCTCGCCGGGGGCCGGCTCGCCCCTGACCAGGACCGCGTCCTGCTCGCGCCCGCACAGCCAGATCCGCGTGGCCTCGCGCGTCGCCGCCGAGCGCCCGGCACGCGGCGAAAGGACCGGCGCCTCGCCCCAGACTGACACCGTCACCGTCACCAGCTCGACCTCGCTCTGAGCCTCGCGGTAACCGTAGGCGCGCTCGTGCGCCTGCTCGAAGCGCTCGCGCAGCGCCGCGGCGTCGGCATCTGCCGGAGCGTCGACGGTCAGCTCGAAGGACTGGCCGTGGTAGCGCAGCGCGTAGCGGACGCGCTCGTGGTGCGGATCGCTGCCCAGCTCGGCGCGCGCGCGGGCGAGCAGGGGCTGGACCGCCGCCGCCTCGAAGGAGCCCGTGGCGTCTCGGCGCGGCGCCGACGCGGCGAGCCCGAGCGCCGAGAGCACGCCGCAGGCCGGCGGGCAGAGGATCCGCACGATCCCCAGCTCCGCGGCGATCGCCGTCGCATGCAGCGGCCCGGCTCCGCCGAACGCCATCAGGGCATAGCCACGCGGGTCGATCCCGCGCGCGACGGTCACGGAGCGCATCGCTCGGAGCATCTCGGCGTTCGCGACCTCGACGATGCCCTCGGCGGCGCGCAGCGGTTCCACGCCCAACTGCACCGCGAGGCCGCGGATGGCGCTCAGCGCGAGCTCGTGATCGAGCTGCACATCGCCCGCGAGCATGCCGTCGCGGGGCAGGTGGCCGAGCACCACGTGGGCGTCCGTCACGGTCGGCTCGCTGCCGCCGCGCCCGTAGGCCGCGGGTCCGGGCTGCGCGCCGGCGGAGCGGGGACCGACGCGCAGGACGCCACCCGTGTCGCGCCAGCCGATCGAGCCGCCGCCGGCACCCACCGTCTCGATGTCCAGGCTGGGCAGCGCCAGCGGCCGTCCGGCGATCGTGCGGCGGCCCGTCTCGCGAATCTCGCCGCGATCGATCGCGCAGACGTCGGTGGAGGTGCCCCCCATGTCGAAGCACAGCACGTCGCGCGCGCCCGCCGCGGCGGCGACCAGGCGCGCTCCCTGCGCGCCGCCGGCCGGTCCGGAGAGAACGGTCAGCGCTCCGTGCGCCGCGGCCCGCGCCGCACTCGTCAGGCCGCCCGAGGACTGCATCACAGCCGCGTCCGGAAGCCCGGCCGCCATGCAGCGGTCGGTCAGGTTCGCGAGGTGGATGCGCAGCAGCGGCGAGAGCGCGGCATCGAGCTCGGTCGTCGCGCCGCGCTCGTACTCGCGCGGTGTGGCGCTGACCTCGTGCGAGAGCGAGATGTGGACGTCCCCGAGTCCCCGGCGCAGCGCGTCGCGCACCTCGAGCTCGTGCGCGGGGTGTGCCGAGGAGTGCAGTAGCACGACCGCGATCGCCTCGACCTGAGCCGCGGCGAGCGCCGCCACCAGTTCGCCGAGTGCGGCGGGGGCGCGGAGCGGTCCGTGCGGGCCGGTCCGCTCGTCGACCGCGAAGCGCAGCGGCGCCGGCGCGAGCGCCGGAGGGTGGGCGGCGCAGAGGCGGTAGAGGTCCGCGCGTGCCTGGCGGCCGAGCTCAACGAGATCTGTGAAGCCGTCGGTCGCGACGAGCGCCGTGCGCGCCGCGCGTCCCTCGAGCAGCGCGTTGGTCGTCACCGTCGTGCCGTGTGCGAAGGCCGAGACCTCGTCCGGCGACGCGCCCGCCGCCTCCAGCGCGAGCGCGACCGCGGCGATCACGCCGACCGACTCATCGGCCGGCGTCGTCAGCGTCTTCGCCGCGTAGAGGTCTCCGCCCGCCGTGGCCACGACGGCGTCGGTGAAGGTTCCGCCCACGTCGACGCCGAGCAGCATCACCGGCACGTTATCGCTGGCGTGCGTCGGGTCCCGGCGGCGGCGCCCGGGTGGCGGGAGCCTAGGCGCGCAGGGCGCTGATCGCCGGCGCGAGTGGCAGCGAGGCCGCGAACAGCGTCTGCGCGCGGCGCGTGAGCGGGCCGGGCGCAACGAGTGAGCGGCCGTCGACGCTCGCGATCGGAACGACCTCCGCGCCGGTTCCGGTGAGGAACGCCTCGTCGGCGGTCCAGGCGTCGGCGCCGACGAGCGTGCGCTCGTCGACGGCGATCCCACCGGCGCGCAGCAGCTCGATCACGTGGTCGCGCGTGATGCCCGCCAGCCCGCCGGCGGACACCGGCGGTGTGGCGACGCGGCCGTCGCGGACGATGAACACGTTGTCGGCCGTGCACTCGGCGATCTCGCCGGCGCCGTTCAACAGCAGCGCCTCGTGCGCGCCGCGGGCACGCGCCTCGGCCGCCGCGAGCACCGAGGTGAGGTAGTTCAGAGACTTGATCTGCGGCGGCACGCTGTCCGGGGAGGACCGGCGCAGGCTCGAGGTTATGACGTCCACGCCGCGCTCGTAGAACTCCGGCGGGTAGAGCTGCAGCGACGCGGCGATCAGGATCGTCGTCGGGCGCCCGCAGGTGTGGGCCGAGACGCCGAGCAGGCCACGGCCGCGCGTGACGATCAGACGCAGGTAGCCGTCGGAGGAGCCGAAACGAGCGATCGCCTCCGTGCACAGCTCCGTCAGCTCGCCGTCGCTCATCGGCACGTCGATCATCAGGCACCGCGCCGACGCGCGCAGCCGGCGCAGGTGTGCCGGGAGCAGGAACGGCGTCTCGGCGTAGAAGCGGATGCCCTCGAACACGCCGTCGCCGTAGAGCAGCCCGTGGTCGAGCACCGACACGCTCGCGTTCGCGGCGTCGTCGTGCCAGACACCGTCGACCCAGGCGATCGCTTGGCCGTCCATCGCGCGAACTTACTGTTCACACAGTTAGTTGTCAAGACGAGCCGCTAGCCTGTCGCTGTGCCCACGCGCCCACCGCTCGCCGCCACCTCCGCAGCGGCCGAACCGCCCGCCTCCACCCCCGCTCGTGCCGCACCGCAATTGGCCGCCCCAGCCCCCGCCCGCGCCCCCACCCCAGCCCCCGCCCGCGCCCCCGGCGTTCGCCGCCGTGACGCCGGCGCCTCGCGCCGCGCGATCCTCGACGCCGCCGAGCAGCTGTTCTCCCAGCGTGGCTACGAGCGCACGAGCCTCGGCGCGATCGGCCGCCGGGCGGGCGTGTCAGCCGCCCTGCCGGCCTACTTCTTCGGCGGCAAACAGGCACTCTACGAGGCCGTGCTCGAGCGCCTGCTGCTGGAGCGCGAACGGCGACTCGAGCCGCTCGCCGCGCGCGCGGCCGAGGAGCTCGAGCGAAGCGGCCGGCTGCGTCCCGCGTTGGAGCTGCTGATCGACGGCTACATCGACTTCCTGCGCGAACGCACGGCGCTCGTGCGGCTGATGGGCCGCGAAGCGCTGGGCGGCGGTCGCCACCTCGCCCCCGGGCCGCGCCACTCCGTGGCGGTCGCCGGTGGGCTCGCGCGGTTCGTACGCTCGCTGCCGCCGCCGCCCGGTCCGTCGGTCGACCCCGAGCAGCTGCTGATCACCGTCGTGGCGCTGTGCTTCTTCCCGATCGAGCACAACGACACGATGCTCGCCGCGATGGGTCTCGATGCGACCGGGGAGCAGTTCGCGGCCGCCCGCAAGCGTCACGTCGTAGACGTGCTCGAGCGCGTGCTGAGCGGCGGCGCCGCCGAGCCGCGCGCCCGCTGAGCGCGACGGCGCCGCCGAACCGCGCGCGCCGCGACGGCGCCGCCGAACCGCGCGCCGTGGCGGCGTCGCCGCTACAGCAGGCCGCCTCTCAGCGCCGCCGGCGCGCGCGCCAGCGCGTGAGCATCCGCCACAGGCGCCGCAGCAATCGAGTCCAGTCACCCATCGGCCCGAGTCTCGCACACACGCGGGCGTCTCGATCTGCGGACGCAGCCGGCCGGCGCCTGGACCGCTGGACGATGCGCGCCACGTCCCGCTCAAGTAATCGCGCCGCGCGCCGACCAGCCGCGTATGGAGGCGGCGGCCAGGGGGAGCAGGTCAGGCGGAGTGGCGGCCCGTGCCAAGGCCCGGGCGCGCGCGCGCCAGGCCGCCAGGCACCACCACCGCCATCACAAGCACGGCCGCCACGGCAAGGTGCGTGCGCTGGCCCGTGGCTCGCAGACACCGCGGGTCGCTCCGGCCCCTCCCCCCCTCTCGAACGCGCCGGTCGCCAGCGTGTCCGACCCGGCGACCGTCGCACAGGTCACGCGGCTGCTCTGGCGCGCCGGTTTCGGTCCCGCCCCCGGGCAGGCAGCGGCACTCGCCGGCCAGCCGCTGCCCGCGGTCGTCCAGAGCCTCACGCGCCCCAGCGGACCGGAGCTCCTCAACGGGCCGGACCCGACGAACTCGAGCGGTGGTCCGCTCGACCCTGCCGGAACCTGGGGCGACGATCACTGCTGGTGGCTCGACCGCATGGTGCGCACCAACCAGCCGCTTGTCGAGCGGATGACGTTCATCTGGCACGACTGGTTCGCAACCTCGAACGACCAGGTCGGCGACCAGCAGCTGATGCTCGACCAGAACGCGACGCTTCGCGCCAACGCGCTCGGCAACTTCGCCGACCTCTTCCAGGCCGTCACGATCGACCCGGCGATGCTGGTCTTCCTGAACGGCGTGGAGAACAGCGTCTGGGACCCGAACGAGAACTACGGGCGCGAGATGATGGAGCTCTTCTCGCTCGGCGCCGACCGCGGCGCCTACACCGAGGACGACGTGCGCGAGATGGCGCGCTCGCTGACCGGCTGGACCAACGACTGGAACGACTCGGGACCGACCAACTTCCGCTTCGATCCCACCCAGCACGACGACACCGACAAGACCGTCTTCGGCGCGACCGGCAACTGGACCTATACCGACGCGGTCACGCTCTGCCTCAACCACCCGCTGCACGCGTCGTTCTTCATCACCAAGCTGTGGAGCTACTTCATCCCGACACCCCCGGACGACGCGACGCTGGGATCGCTCCAGGGCCTCTACGTCAGCTCGAACTTCGCGATCGCGCCGGTCGTCGAGGCGATCCTCCTGCACCCGGACTTCTACGCCGGCCCGGAGCTCGTGACGCCGCCGGTCGTCTTCAACGCCGGCCTGCTGCGCGCGATCGGCCGGTACGTCGACACCGACGACTGGGCCTGGATCGGCCAGGAGGCCGGCCAGCAGCTGTTCTACCCGCCGAACGTCTCCGGCTGGGACTTCGACGCCTGGATCGACACCTCGACGCTGCGCGGACGCTGGGACATGGTCAACTACGCGCTCGACTCGAGCTACGTCGACCCCTGGCCCGCCGGCGGCAGCACCTACGACGCGACCGAGTCGCCGGCGACCGCGCTCGCCGGCGCGTACGCGTTCTGGGGGAACCCACGGCTCTCGGATTCCTCCGCCGCCGTGATCTCGTCGTTCGCCTCCAGCGCGCTTGACGGCGCGGATGCCGATTGGGAGCAGAGCCCCTACCGCGCGATGCGCCAGAACGCGCTGCGCATGCTGATCGCGATCTCGCCCGACATGCAGCTCAGCTGATGGCCTGCTGCAACGAGTTCACCCGGGCCGCACTGATCCGCCAGGGAATAGCCCGGGCCGGGAGTGGCCTGCCGGCGATCGAGCGGGGGATGCCGCTCCCGGCCGGAAGCGGCATGCGGCGGCGCACGTTCCTGATGCGCAGCTCCGGGCTGGCGCTGTCGGTGTACGGCGCGTCTCTGCTGACCCCCCGCCACTTCGTCGACGGCATCGCGGAGGCGGCGGCCGCGACGTCCGACGCCCCGGTCCTCGTCTCGATCTACATGCAGGGCGGCTGGGACGCGCTCTCCGTACTGGCTCCCGTTGGCGATCCGAACTACGCCACGCTGCGCCCGACGCTCAGCCTCGAGGAGGGGACGGGTGTTCCGTTCAGTGAGGATCCGACGCTCATGTGGCACCCGTCGGCGGCCGGTCTCGCGACGCTCCACGGCGAAGGCAAGGTCACAACCTTCCCGGCGATCGGCTACGACCCCCCGGACGAGAGCCATTTCACCTCCCGGCACTACTGGGAGGTCGGGGAGCTCGACACGGCCGTGGGCACCGGGTGGCTCGGGCGCTACCTCGACATCGTCGGCAGCGCGACGAACCCGCTCCAGGGCCTCTCGCTCGACGACAGCCTGGCGCCCGCGCTCGCCACCGCAACGAATCCTGTCGCCGCGGTGTCCTCGCCGGCCGACTACAGCTTCTGGGCCAACGGCGTCGATGACCCGGTGCTGTCGCTCGCGCTGGACACGATCGGCGAGCTCGGCGCGCTGCCGGCAAGCTCGCCGGCCTTCGCGCAGGCCCGCGGCGCGGCGACCAACATGATCGAGGTGCGCAGCAAGGTTGCCCCATTCGTCTCAGCCGACGGCACGCCGAACTACAACTCGCCCGTCACCTACCCGGCCAGCGCTCCCGACTTCGACGACCGGCTCGCGGCACTCGCAGCGATGCTCGCCGCCGGGCTGCCGATCAGCGTGGCGGCCCTCGAGGCGCCGGGCAGCTATGACACCCACTCCGATGAGGGCACGACGCTGGCGACCAACCTGCAGCAGACCGTCGACGGCGTGCTGGCCTTCCAGCGCGATCTGGAGGCTCGCGGCATCGCCGACCGGGTGCTGATTCAGCTGTGGTCGGAGTTCGGCCGCCGTCCGCAGGACAACGGCTCCGGCACCGACCACGGCGCGGCCGGCGTCGCGTTCCTGGTTGGCACGCAGGCCTCCGGCGTGATGGTCGGCGAGTTCCCCGGTCTCGCCGACCTCGACGTCAACGACAACCTCGTCAACACCTCCGACTACCGCGGCATGTACTGCTCGCTGCTCGAGCAGTGGTTCCAGACCGAGGCGGATCTCGTGATCCCCGGGGCTTCGGCGTTTGCGCGCCCGGCGCTGCTCAAGAGCTGACCGGCGCAGCCGCGACAGGGCCGGCACGCGGCCCGCGGTCAGGTCCCGATCGCCAGGCCGAGCAGGTAGGTGACGCCGCCGACGATCGCTCCGGCGGCGGTCATCTCGAGCCCGGCGGACCATGCGGTGCGGAGGGTGAAGAGCGACTTCGCCGCGCCGACCGCAAAGTGCGCGACCAGCGACACGGAGGCGGCGACGATCACGCCGGCGGTGCCGTGCAGGAAGAAGAACGGGATCACCGGCACCATCGCGCCGGCGGCGGTCGAGAGTCCGCCGGCGAGCGCCGCCTGGACGGCGTCGCCGCGCTCGGCGTCGGCGCTGCCGAACTCCTCGATCGCGATCGCCTTGAACAGCTGCTCCGGATCCTCGGCGATCCGCTCGACGACCATGTCCGCCTCGGCGATCGTGAGGCCCTTCAGCTGGTAGAAGAGCGACAGCTCCTCCTTCTCCTCCTCCGGGTGCGTGAGCACCTCCTCGTGCTCGCGCGCGAGGTTCGCGGCCGCGACCTCGGCGACCGAGCGCTCCGCGAGGTAGGCGCCGGTCGCCATCGACAGCGCCGAGCCGATCGCGCCGAACAGGCCTGCCGTCAACACCAGGTGCGAGCCGCCGGTGGCGCCGGAGAAACCGGCGACCAGCCCGAAGACGGCGGCGAGCCCGTCGTTGGCGCCGTAGATCACGCCCGAGATCCAGCCGCCCGCGCCGCGGTGCCAGCGCTCGCGTCCGAGGATCCGCGTCAGCCGCACCTGCGGGCCGTCCGCGCTCGGAGCGGCCCGCTGGAGCGCCGGCACGCTGCCGGACCGCAGCTGCGCGAGCGCCACCGTGTGCTGCTCCTCCTCGTCGCGGATCTGCTCGAGCAGCGCGTCGGTTTCGACGTCGCCGGTCGGGTGCTCCTCGATCTCGGCGGCGATGTCCAGCTCCATCGCCTCCTGGCGGGCGAGCAGACGGTCGACCGGGGCGAAGCGCGCCTGCAGGCGCCGCCAGCTCGACAGCCTGACGCCGCGCTCGTCGGGGATCTCGATCCCGAGGGCGGTCATCCGCCGCTCGAGTCGTTCGCGATGCGAGCGCTCGATCTCGGCGAGCTGGCGCAGCACGGCGGCGCGGCGCGGGTCCCCCTCGCGCGCTGCGATCAGCCCGTAGACGATCGTCGCCTGAACCTCGTCGGTCCAGGCCTCGATCAGCCGCGCGCTGACATCGGTGCCCACCGCTCAGAGAGCGTAGTGCACGTTGGGATGGCTGCGCAGGAACGCCCGCGCGAACCGGTAGGGATGGCGCAGCTGCGCCGATCGCCCGGCGCAGTCGACGAGATAGGAGCCGTAGTAGGCGTAGTCCGGCGTGTTCTGCGCCCAGTATTGGGCGGGAACCGCCGGGCAGACAAGCCGCGCGGCGCTCGACGCGCCGTTGCCGCCACGGGAGGCGTATGGCCCGTCGATCAGCATGTAGCGCGCCCTGTGCTCGGTGACGAGCGTGGCCAGCTGGTCGGCGCTCATCGCCGGATCGGTCGTGTTGTAGCCGCCCACGGCGCTCGCCTGCAATCCCAACAGGATCGGGGCCGAGGCCTGATCGGCGGACTCGGTCAGCAGCATGTACGGCCTGTGTGCGCCATGTGTGCGCAGGAACCGGACCAGCGCCTGATCGAGGTGCAGGCTCGTCGTCGTGACGCCGTCACCGCCGTGACCGGCATAGGTGTACGGGCCGGCGGTGGGGAAGGTGCCGCTGACCGGCGCGAGCCAGACGCTGAAGCTGAAGACCATCGGCGCGACGAGCAACGTTGCGGTCGCCGCGGCCACCGCCCATCCCGCGCGGCGGCGCAGCAGCGGAATCGCGATCAGCGCGCCGAGGCACAGCACCACGAGCGGGATCCGCCACCACAGCGGGTCGCCGTCACGGTGGATCAGCACGAGCTGCGCCGCCAGGGTCCCGGTGACCGCCAGCACCACGAGCGCGTAGCCGCCCGCGGCCCGCCGCGTCGTGCCGCTGCGCACCAGCGCCGCCAGCGCGACGGCGCCGGCACCGACCATCGCCGCGAGCCCCGGGGCGAGCGCGGAGGCGTAGTAGGGGTGCACGATCCCGGTTGAGAAGTCGAGCGCCGCGAGCTCGACGAGGAACCATCCCCCGAGCACGTAGAGGCCCGCGATGCGCCGGTCACCGCGGCGACGTCGCAGCGTCAGCGCGGCCGCGATCAGCCCGAGCAGCGCCAGCGGCACGACCCACCCGCCCTGACCTCCGAGGCCGGCGCCGAAGATCCGCAGCGGGCTGGGTGAACCGCCAAACGGCGTGGGCGCTGTCGCCCGCCGGCGCCCGTGCGGCCGGGGCGCCGCCTTCGCGTGAGGGGCCGCCGGCGGCGGCGGGTGCCTGACGAGGTAGCGGTACTCGCGCGCGGTCAGCGGCCAGTCGCTGCCGGCCCGCAGCAGCGGCCGCGCCGTGAGCGCCGTCAGCGTCCTGTGGGTCTCCTTGCCCGGGCCGCCCTGCTGGCCGCCGACGCGGCCGAAGCCGTTGTAGCCGAACTCGAGCTGCAGCTCCGAGTTGCCGGAGGTGCTGCCGATGAACGGCCGCTGCGACGCGGGTGTCAGGTCAACCGCGAGCGACCACGACAGCGCGATCACCAGCGACACGGCACCGGCGACCGCGAGGTGCCCGAGCCGCCGGCGCCAGGAGCCGGGGGCGCACACCAGGTAGCCGGCCACGATCCCCGGCACGACGAGAGCCGCCGCCAGGGACTTCGTGTTGAACGCGAGCCCGACCGCCACCCCGCACCACACGAGCGTCCGCAGCCGCCCCGAGTCGGTCGCGGCCAGCCCGAGCCCGGCGGCGGCGAGCATCAGCAGGATCAACAGCGAGTCGACCCCGTTCTCCCGCGACACCGCCACGAACGACGGGAACACCGCGAGCGCGAGCGCACCCGTCAGCCCCGCCCAGACGCCGAAGCGCGGCGCCACGATCCGGTAGAGCAGGAACACCGTCAGCACCGCACAGATGCCCTCGGGCACGATCAGGCTGAGCGGCGCGAAGCCGAACAGCTTCGCGCTCACCGCCTGCAGCCACAGCGCCAGCGGCGGCTTGTCGACGGTGATCAGCCCGTTCGGGTCGGCCGCCACGAAGAAGAAGTTGTGCCAGGAGCGCAGCATCGACTTCACGGCCGCGGAGTAGTAGACGTTCGCGTAGCCGTTCTGGCTGAGCTTGACGAACTCCAGCAGGCCGCTGAGCACGAGGATCGCGAGCAGGCAGGAGCGCTCGACGAGCGCGCTCGGCGCCCGCGCGCCGTCGGCGTGAAGATCGGACGGCGGCGCTGAGCGCGCCGGCTGGGGAGCTCGGGGAGTGATCGTCGACAAGGTTCGCGAGAGCTTGCGCCGAAACGGCCGCCGGGCGGCCAAACGCTCGGCGTCAGAGGCTATCTGCAGCAAACGCGATGAACGCTTAAGACCCGGTTAGCGGCCCGTGGCGCCCGCTCCCCGCCGCCGGGCACGCGGACCGGCGCGCCGGCGCGCTACTCGTCCTGGAAGCGGGCGACGCTGAAGCCCAGCAGCATCGGGATGTCGACCGCGAAGACGGCGAGCATCGCCGTCAGGATCACCAGCTGGCTGCCGCGCGTGTGGTCGTAGACGAAGACGTATTCGAGCATGCCCGCGATCACCAGGTAGGCCGCGAAGACCCAGCCGGAAACCAGCCGGAAGGCGCGCCACGCGAAGGCCTCGATCCGGGCGAGCAGGCTGATGTTGACGGCGAGCAGCACGACGGCCGCGGCGAGCAGCGCGATCGTCGGCCCCTGCGGCACGTGCCGCGGCAGATGCGCGGCGGTGTAGATGCCGCCGATCACGATCAGCGCCAGGACTGCGACCGCGATCTGCTGGATCGGCGGGAGCGGGCGTTCCTGCACGGGTGGATGGGCTTCCATCGCTCAGTTGCTCGCGAGCTTGGTCATGATCACGAGCGTCGCGATCTGCATCAGGCCGGTTATCCCGGCGGTGTAGATGAAGACCTTCATCAGCTTGCCGATCCGCGCCCCGTTGGGGTTCGGCTTGCGCAGCTCGAACAGGACCGCGATGTTGGCCGGCTCGAGCAGCCCGAGCGCGATCGTCGCCATCACGCCGACGACGATGTAGGACGCGACCAGCCAGGGATGGTTGACGGAGTGCGGCGCGAGGTTGCCGAGCTTGCGCGCCAGCTGGAAGCCGGAGCCGAGCGTCATCGTGACGAGCGTCGGCATGATCAGCAGCATCTTCGGCATCACCCGGCTCGAGAACTCCATGCGCGCCGGGATCGACATCGTGCCGATGATCGGGCCGAGCACGAGACCGAAGAACAGGTCGATGCCGGTCCACAGGCCGCCGCCGACGACGTGGAAGAAGTCGAGCGCCCAGTGGCTGTTGCTGGCGATCGCGGCGACCAGCCCGGCGACCACGAGGGCGACGACCGGCAGGCCGGCGACGGGCACGACCTTGAGCGCCGGCCGCGACGGGGCGAGTCCTGCGGGGATCGGCTCGGCGACGCTCGCCATCGTGTTGCTCTCCTTCTTCCCGGCCTGGCGCGACCTGCTCGCGCGAACACGCGAAAGATAGCTTGCGCGGCGCCGGTTTCAAGCGGTCTGCACGCACGTCTTTCGCGGGCGCTGCGCATACTTGGCAGGTGGCGGCCACCGCTCCAGCTCAACCGCGCCCGGCGGCGCCCCGGCTTCGCCGGATGCCAGGCATCGACGGTCTGCGCGCCGTCGCCGTGGCCGCGGTCTTCCTCTACCACGCGGGCGTCAGCTGGATGCCCGGCGGCTTCTTCGGCGTCGACGTGTTCTTCGTGATCAGCGGCTACCTGATCACCTCGCTGCTGCTCGCCGAGTACGGCCAGAGCGGCCGCGTGGCGCTCGCGCGCTTCTGGGCCGCCCGCGCGCGGCGTCTGCTGCCGGCGCTCTTCCTGCTGCTCGCGGTCTGCCTGCTGATCGGCGCCACGCTGCAGCGCGGCAGGCTGGTCGGGCTGCACGGCGACGCGCTGGCGTCGATCTTCTATGTCGCGAACTGGCGCTTCATCTTCGCGCACGAGAGCTACTTCGCCCAGTTCGGCCGCCCGGGACTGCTCCGCCACCTCTGGTCGCTGGCGGTCGAGGAGCAGTTCTACCTGCTGTGGCCGCCGCTCTTCCTGCTCGCGCTGAAGCTGCGCGGGCGCCGCGTGCTGCCGGCGCTGGTCGCCGCGGGCGCGGTCGGCTCAACCGCGCTGATGTGGGCGCTCTACGTTCCCGGCAGCGACACCTCGCGGGTCTTCTACGGCACCGACACGCGCGCTGCGCCGCTGCTGGTCGGTGTGCTGCTGGCGTTCGCCTGGAGGCCGTCGGCGATGCCGGCGTGGAGCGGCCCCAGCGCCCGGCACGCACTCGACGCGGTTTCGTTGGTGGCGCTCGCCGCCGTGATCTACCAGTTCGCCGCCGTGCACGACTACGACCAGGGCCTCTACCGCGGCGGCTTTCTGGTGCTGGCGCTCTGCTCCGCGGTGCTGCTCGCCACGATCGCCCACCCGTCCTGCATCCTCGGGCGCCAGCTGGGGCGGGCGCTCCCGCGCTGGATCGGCGAGCGAAGCTACGGCATCTACCTGTGGCACTGGCCGGTCCTGGTGTTCACCCGGCCGGGCATCGACGTGCACCTGGCGCGCGGCGTGCTGATCCCCGCGCAGGCCGCCGGCACCGTTATCCTGGCCGCGATCTCGTACCGCTACGTCGAGCTCCCGATCCGCACCGGCGCGTTGCGCCGCCTGCGCCTGCGCGTCCCGCGCGTGCTCGCGCAGCCGCGCACCCCGTTCGCCTTCGCGGCCGTCGCGGTCACCGTGCTGCTGGCCCTCGTCGCGCTCACCCCCCAGGGCGTCACGAAGCTGCCGCCCGGCTTCTCGCGCCAGGCGCTCGCCAGCTCGCGGCTGGCCGCCACGAAGCTCGTGCTGCCGCCGGATCTCCCGGGCCACACGCCGACCAACGCGGGCAAGCACCGCAAGCCGCTGGCCAAGCACCACCCCGCGCTCCCGCCGATCCCGCACAGCGGCCCGATCCTCGCGGTCGGCGATTCGGTGATGCTCGGCGCCTCCACCGCGCTGGAGGCGGCGCTTGGCCCCGAGCTGCACGTCGACGCTGTCGTTTCGCGTCAACCGGAGGAGACGATCGCGCGGCTCTTCGCCTACCGCGCGGCCGGTTCGCTGCCGCGCCGGGTGATCGTCCACATCGGCGACAACGGCCCCGTCTACTACGCCGACGTGGAGCGCCTCAAACAGGCCCTCGCGGGCGTCCCGCTGGTCGTCATCGTCAACGTCCGCGTCGACACCAGCTGGCAGGGGGAGGTCAACAGCGAGCTCGCGCAGGCCGTCCAGGGCTGGCACGAGGCGACGCTCGCGGACTGGTTCGACGCGAGCGCCGCCCCCGGCACGCTGGCCGACGGCACGCACACCACGCCGACCGGCGCGCAGCTGTTCGCGGCGCTGATCGCCCGCGCGATCCGCGAGCCCCACCTCGGCGGCGTCACCCACTGACGCCCGCTGCAACCCCGTTTTACGGGGTGGTGCATGCACCACCCCGCGGGGCGGCGCATGCGCCGCCCCGCCGAGCGGCGCATGCGCCGCTCGGTCCTATGAGCCGGCTGGGATCAGCAGGTAGACCTGCGCCGGTGGCGTCGGCGCGAAGGTGAACACGGACCACAGCTGCCCCTCGTAGCTGACCGTGCCGGCGCCCGAGAGCGTCGCCGGTCCCGGTCCCTCGCTGCCGGCGATCACGCGCAGGCCGATCCGCACGACCACCACCGCCCCGGTCTCGGAGTGCACCACCTCGACGAAGTTGGGGTAGTTGGACGCCAGCGGATGGAAGCGCAGCGCGAGGCGCTCGGCGACGAAGCCGATCTCGCCGACCTGCACGGCGGTGCAGCTCTCGCGCGTCTGCGCCGCGGTGGGGGCCGCCAGCGCGATCACCGCGTCGAGCGTGCCGCTCGGGAAGGCGTCGTAGGTGAGCGTCTCGGTGCCGTAGCGAACGCCGGCCAGCGTGACCGGGGCATCCGCCGCCGGCTCGAGGGTCGGGAACTCGGCGCCGCGCTGCGCGACCAGCCTGCCGGCGACGTAGATGCCGATCGAATCGCCGAGCGCGCGGCGTCCGAGCTTGGCGAAGCCGACGTCGTCCTGCACCGACATCACGAAGGTGCCGATCTGGGTCCCGGCGGGCGAGCGAAGGACGCCGTCGACCGGCGCGATCACGTCGGGGCCGCCGACGTCGGCGAGCACGTTGCCGGCGGCGTCGAGCACCCGCAGGCGCACGATGTGCCAGAAGTGGTGGTAGACGATCCGCGAGACGGCCCGGGCGGTGGCGGGGATGTCGTCGGCGGCGACGGCCGCGAGCAGGGCGGTGTTGCTCGTGACGTGGCCGAGGTCGACCTGCGTCTCGCTGCCGCTGAGCTCGCCGCGGTCGATGTTGTTCGCCACCAGCGCGGCGACGCTCGCCAGCGTCGCGCTCGTCGAGGCGCCACAGGCGCCGGCTGGCTGCGCCGAGGAGGCGGCGGGGACGGCCGCCGCGCAGAGCGCCGCCGCGCCGAGGGCGCAGAGAATCGTCGCGTGAGCGCGAGCAGCTGACCGGCCGAGCATCCGCCTATTTTGCATTTTCGGACGTCCGCGCGGCGCCCCGCCGGCGCCCGCGCCCTGGCACGGCTCTCACAGGCTGATCACGGGAAACGGAAGGAACGGGTAAGTCAGCACGGTTGCCGCGACGACGAGCGCGAGCCAGCCGCCCAGCACCCAGCGCGGCATCCACGGTCGTGAGAAGGCGCGCGCCAGCGCGAGGTAGATGCCCGGCATCACGATCACCATGTAGTAGAGGTAGCTGGTTCGCTGCCACAGCAGGCTGAGCGCGACGAACGGCAGCCACGTGCCGAGGAACCACGCGACGGCGACCGCGTCGACCGCCGGCCCGCCCCGCCAGGCGCACCACAGCGCGAGCCCCAGCGCGGGTATCGCGAAGGCCAGCATCGGCGGGCTGATCAGACCGAGGAAGTGGACCGTCCAGGTCCGCGAGGAGCCGGCGCTGACCGTCACCGTGAGGTAGTTGATCGGCTTCAGATCGATCAGCCAGTCCCACGGATAGGAGGCGATGCCCTTCGGGCCGTTGGGGCTCGTCTGGCCCGCCGCGTAGCTCATCATCCGCGCGGTGTGCGCGAACGGCCCGCCGGTGATCGTCTGCCCGGTCTGCGGGTCGTACGGCGGGGCGACGGCGTCGAAGATCGCGAGCACGCCGAGGTAGACCGCGGTGGCGACGACCGTGAGGGTGGCGAACGCGCGGCCCGCGGCCGCCAGCACGGCGCGGCGGTGGCGGATCAGCTCGACCAGCCCCAGCACGAGCAGCAGGTAGGGGGCGACGAGCTTCGCGGTGGCTCCCAGCCCGAGCAGCACGCCGGCGGCGATCGGACGCCCGCGCAGGTACAGCGCCGCGGCCCAGATCATGAACGTGACGGCGTAGATGTCGAGCGTCCCGATCCGACCGGCCACCAGCAGCAGGTTGTCGGAGGCCATCAGCGTCGCCGCGAACAGCGCACACCACCGCCCCGCCCCGCTCGCGAGCGCGAGCGCGAACATGCCGAGGATCGCCAGCGAGCCGAACAGCACGCTGCCGATCCGCCAGGCGAACGGGCCGTCGCCGAACAGCCTGATCGCGCCGGCGATCACGAGCTTCGCCAGCTGCGGGTGCTCGGAGTTCGGGTCCTGACCGGCCGGATCGCCGGCGTAGTTCTGATGGTCGGGGACCGCGATGCCGTCGATGCGCCGGGCGGCGTTGACGTAGTAGACCTCGTCGAAGATCAGGCCATGCGCCGCCGGACCGCTGCACGGGTTCGCGCACGGGTCGCTGAGCCACGCCACGCGCAGGGCGAACGACAGCACCGACACGACCACCAGCCCGGCGATCGGCATCCAGGGGGCCGCCAGGACGCCGCGCAGTCGGAGGCCTCGCCGCATGTCGCCGCGACGCTACAGAACTGGCGCGCACGCTGGTGCTCGCGCGCGGCGGCGCGGGCCGCGGGAGCCGGCGGCGCCAGGCGCTCGCGCGGGGAGCGCTGGGGTTTGCGCAGGGAGCGTCACGCCCCGCGGGAGCCGGGCCGCGCCGGGTTCGGCTCCTGGGGATGTCAGTGCTGTTGCGCCTCCACCATCCAGCGCTGCTTCTCGAGCGCCGCGACCGTCGTGATCAGCAGGTCCTCGGTCACGGCGTCGTACTCGGCGGCCTGCTCCATCCGCTCACGCGAGCGCGTGATCGTCTCGTCGAGCGCCTGCAGCAGCGTCGTGATCACGGCGCCGGTGCGGATCTCCCCCGGGGCGACCTCCGCGAGGCGGCTCTGGGCGCCAACCGTGCGAGCCTGCCCGTCGGGGAAGACGCCGAGTGCGCGCCCGCGTTCGGCGGTCTCATCGGCGCGCTCCTGCCACTCGGCGACGAGCTCGTCGAGATGCTCGTGAAGCGCCTGGAAGTCCGGACCGGTGAGGTTCCAGTGGAGGTGCTTGCCGAGCAGCGCGAGGTCGATCAGGTCAACCAGCTCACTCTGCATGAGGCTGCCCAGCGCTGCCCGCTCCTCGTGGCGAAGCGTCGGGTGGCCGTCGGTGACGATCAGGTTCGCGGTCATTGCGGCCGTCCTTTTGTCGGGTCGTGGAAACGCTCCCGGGGAGGTTAGCGCCCCGTGGCCGCGGGGCAGCGCGCGCGCCGCGGCTGCCGTCCCGCCCCGCACGCCGGGGCTTTGGGCGCCCGCGCGCCGCCGCGTTCAGCGCTCGGCGAGCAGCGCCAGGAATTCGTCCTGCGCGTGGCTCCCGGGCGGCGCCCCGGCGCGTGCGTCGGCCACGGCGAGCCGGCGCAGCAGCTCGTTGACCGGCGTCGGCACGCCGTGCAGGCGACCCAGCAGCACGACCTCCCCGTTGAGCTGGTCGGTCTCGATCACACCGGCGCGACGCTCGAGGCTCTGCCACGACGAGCCCCCGTGGCGCGGCGCTCCCGGAACCGGCCGCACGGTCACCAGGCGCCGGAAGCGTTCCTCGTAGATCTCGTCGTCGACATAGTCGATGCCCGCCGCGCCGAGCACGCTCACCGCCTCGGCGCGGGCGCGGCGCGCGACCTCCGGCGCGCCCGCGGCGCGGTCGAACAGGGCATCCACGGCGTTGTTCACGTTGCGCAGGAACTTGGCGTACTTCCAGCGTGAGACGTCCTCGCGCGCGACCGAGGCGAAGCCCGAGGCCTCGAAGGCCGCGGCGATCTCGCGCGCCCGCGCGTCGAGGCCGGTCGGGTACCGGCCGATGTCGAGCGCGCCGGTGATCGGCGTCGAGTGCGCGACCACGACGCCCGGGACCAGGTGCGTGGCGGGCAGCTGCACGACGACCGAGTAGGTGTCCGCGAAGCGGCGGAGCGCGAGGCGCTCGTTCTCGACGCCATTCTGCGCGCAGACCACGGCGATGTCGGGCCCCGCCGCATCCTGCAGACGCTCGAGCGCCGCCGCGGTGTCCTGCCCCTTCATCGTCGCCAGCACGATGTCGTCGGCGCGCCAGGCGATCTCCTCCGGCCCGCCGACGACCGCCACGGCGGCCACCAGCACGCCGTCCGGAGATTCGACGCGCAGCCCGTCGCGCGCGATCGCCTCACGGTGCGCGCCGCGCGCGATCGCCACGACGTCGTAGCCGTGCTCGAAAAGCCGCCCGGCGATCACCCCGCCGACCGCGCCTGCGCCGTATATCACGAAGCGCGCCACGTCAGAGGCCCACGGGTCCGCCTACTCGAACGCCGCGTGGCCGGTCAGGGCCTTGCCGAGCACCAGCGTGTGGATCTGGTGCGTGCCCTCGTAGGTCAGCACCGATTCGAGGTTGACGAGATGGCGCATCACCGGGTATTCGAGCGTGATGCCGTTCGCGCCGAGCAGCGCCCGCGCGCGGCGCGCGACGTCGGTCGCCGTCCGCACGTTGTTGAACTTGCCGTAGCTGATGTGCTCGGGCGTCGCCCGGCCGGCGTCCTTCAGGCGCCCGATCCGCGTCGCGACGAGCAGCCCGTTGTTGACCGCGACGTGCATCTCGACGAGCTCCTGCTGCACGATCTGGCGCGCTGCGATCGGTTCGCCGAACTGCACCCGGCTCGCCGTGTAGTCCAGCGCCGCCTCCAGGCACGCCCGCGCCGCGCCGACCGCTCCCCAGACGATGCCGTAGCGCGCCTCGCTCAAACAGGACAGCGGTGCGCGCAGCGAGTTGGCGCCCGGAAGCTTCGCGCCCGCCTCCAGGCGGCAGTCCTCGAAGATCAGCTCCGAGGTCGTCGAGGCGACGAGCGACAGCTTGTCGTGGACGTCGACGGTGCGGAAACCGTCGGTCCCGGCGGGCACGAGGAAGCCGGCGATGCCTTCGTCGGTTCGCGCCCAGACGACCGCGACGCCCGCGCGGCTGCCGTTGGTGATCCACATCTTCGTGCCGTTCAGCACCCAGCCGAGGCCGTCGCGGCGCGCCGTGGTGCGCATCGCGCCCGGATCGCTGCCGGCGTCGGGCTCGGTCAGGCCGAAGCAGCCGATCACCCGGCCGGCCGCCATCTCCTCCAGCCAGCGCTCCTTCTGCTCGTCGGAGCCGAACGCGTGGATCGCGAACATCGCCAGCGAGCCCTGCACGGAGACGAAGCTGCGCAACCCGCTGTCCCCAGCCTCGAGCTCGAGGCAGGCCAGCCCGTAGGCGGTCGCGCTGGTACCGGCGCAGCCGTAGCCCTCGAGGTGCATTCCGAGCAGCCCCAGCTCCCCCAGCTCGGGGCCGAGCTCCTCCGGCAGGGCGCCCGCACGCCAGGCGTCGCCGATGATCGGCAGGAAGCGGCGGCGAACCCAGTCGCGGACCGTCGAGGCGATCAGCTGCTCCTCGCCGGTCAGCTCGCCGGCAAGCTCGAACGGGTCATCGACCGGGTAGCTCGTCATCGCATCTCCCTCGCGCTCGCGGCGGCGATCGTTTGCCTCACCGGGCGACCATATTGAATCGTGTGCGTCGCCGGGCGCGGAGCGCTGCAGCGGCCTCGGCCGAAAGGGCGCGCTCGCCGGACGGCGGCGAACGCGGTGGAGCGTGCGGGTCCGGGCCGGCGGGAGAGCGCGCGCGGCGGCGAAGGCGGTGGAGCGTCCGGGCCCGCGCCGGCCGGAGAGCGCGGACGGCGGCGAACGCGGTGGAGCGTGCGGGGCCGGGCCGGCGGGAGAGCGCGCGCGGCGGCAAAGGCGGTGGAGCGTCCGGGGCCGGCGCCGGGCCGGCTCAGCCGGGCATCCGATCGTCGCCGCGCAGCCAGGCGCGAACGGCGACGTCGTCGGCGCCGAGCGCGGGCGGGATCCGCCGGTAGGCGGGCGGCGTGGCGTCGAGTGCGATCGGGCTTGCGACCTGGCGCGCGCCCTGCGCCATCTCGACGATCGACGGCAGCCCGAGCGAGGCGGCGAGGGCGAACGCGCCGCGAAGATCGTTGACCGGGCCGCACGGCACCCCGGCGGCGTTCAGCGCCGCCGCCAGCGCCGCTCCCGGCCTGGCCGCGAACGCCGGCGCGAGCGCGTCCACCAGCTCCGCGTGATGCTCGACGCGCGCGGCGTTGGTGGCGAAGCGCGAGTCGTCGGCGAGCGTCGCGCAGCCGAGCTCCTGGCAGAGCGAGGCGAACTGGCGGTCGTTGCCGACGGCGACGACGAGATCGCCGTCGGCCGCGGCGAAGGACTCGTACGGCGCGATGCTCGGATGGCGGTTGCCCAGGCGCTCCGGGACCGCGCCCGCGCCGAGGAAGCCCGACGCCTGGTTGACGAGCGCCGCGAGCAGCGCGCCGAGCAGCGAGACCTCGGCCCGCTGCCCCAGGCCGCTGCGCTCGCGCTCGGCGAGCGCTGCGAGGATCGCGACGCACGCGAACAGCCCCGCGATCACGTCGACCAGCGCGACGCCGACCTTCGTCGGCGGCCCGTCCGGCTGCCCGGTGAGGCTCATCAACCCGCCGACGGCCTGGATCAGCAGGTCATAGCCGGGCAGGGTGGCGCCCTCGCCGGAGCCGAAGCCGGTCAGGCTGCACGACACCAGACGCGGGTTGGACGCACGCACCGCCTCATCGCCCAGGCCGAAGCGCTCGAGGGTCCCCGGCCGGAAGTTCTCGATCAGCACGTCGGCGCGGGCGATCAGCGCCGCGGCCAGCTCGCGGTCGCCGGCGTCGGCCAGATCCAGCACGACGCTGCGCTTGTTGCGGTTCACCGACTGGAAGTACGTGCTCGTCCCGTCCGGCGCCCACGGCGGCCCCCACGAGCGTGTGTCATCGCCCTGCGGGCGCTCGACCTTGATCACCTCGGCCCCGAGGTCGCCGAGCACCATCGCCGCCAGCGGCCCGGCCAGCACGCGCGAGAAGTCCGCGACCAGGATCCCCTCCAGCGGCTGGCGGCGTGTCGGCGAAGGCGGCGGATCGGCGGGCACGCAGCTGAATCTAGCGCCGCGGAGGACGGTGGCGGCGACCGGGGGTGCCGCGCTCTGCGTGCGCCCGCGAGCCTGCGTCCGCCGCCTGCTTGCGTCGGCCCGCGCAGCTTGCGCGCGCCCGCGCCTTGCACGCGCCGCGCCTTGCGTGCACCGCGCCTTGCGTGCACCGCGAGCCGAACCGATACTGCAGCCGGTGAGTTCGGACGACGCAAGCGCGCGGGTGGGCGGCCTGGTCCTGGCCGCGGGCGCCGGACGGCGCTTCGGCTCCCCGAAGCAGCTCGCGCCGCTCGACGGGCGGCCACTGCTCGAGCACGCGCTGGCGGCGATGGCGGCTGCCACACGCGTCGAGCGGGCCGTCGTCGTGCTCGGCTGCGGCGCCGAGGAGATCCTCGCCCGCCTCGAGCTCCACGGCGCGCGGGCCGTGATCTGCGCGGACTGGGAGGAGGGTCAGGCGGCATCGCTGAAGGCCGGCGTCGCGGCGCTGGCCGGGCAGGTGGACGCGATCGTCGTCACGCTCGGCGACCAGCCGGCGATCGACCCGCGCGCGATCGACCGCGTCGTGAACGCGCGCACCGCCGAGGCGGTCGCGCTGCGCGCGAGCTATGGCGGGCGGCCCGGCCACCCCGTGCTGCTCGAGCGCCCGCTGTTCGCCGCGGTCTCCGGGCTGCACGGCGACGAGGGCGCCCGCGGCCTGCTGTCCGCCGTCACGGCGCCGCTGATCGACTGTGACGGGCTCGGCAGCGACGCCGACGTCGATACCGTCGAGCAACTGCGGGCGCGCGCTGCAGAAGCGGGCCCCGGCGGGTGATCGGGCGGCGCCGCGGACCGCCGGCGGGGAGCGCGCGGGCACGCGGCCGCGCGCGCCGCGGACCGCCGGCGGGGAGCGCGCGGGCACGCGGCCGCGCGCGCGCCCCGCGGGCGAACCCGGCCCCGCACGCCGACCGGCCGCCGCGCCTATCGCCCGCGGCTCAGCCGCGAGGGCGGATCGAGCTCTCGGTGCTGACCAGCGAGTCCCCCGCCCGCCCCGAGCGCGCGGCGATCACCTCCGCCATGATCGAGATCGCCACCTCCTCGGGGGTCGCCGCGCCGATGTCGAGGCCGCACGGGGAGTGGACGCGCGCCAGTGCCTGCGGGTCGGCGCCGGCCGCCTCCAGGCGGGCGCTGCGATCGCGCGCGGTCCGCCGGCTGCCGAGCGCCCCGATGTAGCCGGCGCCGCTGCGGAGCGCCGCGAGGATCGCCGGCTCGTCGAACTTCGGGTCGTGACTGAAGACGATCACCGCGTCGCGCGGCCCCAGTTCGCGCGAATCGATCGCCGGAGCCGGCCAGCCGACGTGCACGGTCGCCACTCGCGAGAAGCGCTCGGACCTGGCGAAGGCCTCGCGCGCGTCCGCGATCACGACCTGATAGCCGGCCGCGGAGGCGAGCGCGGCGACCGCCGCCGAGTAGTCGATCGCGCCGACCAGCACGAGCGTCGGCGGCGTCCGGAAGGCCTGCAGGTGGACGCTCAGGCCGCTCCCGAGCGCCTCGCCCCGCGGCCCGTAGTGGCGCAGGGCGCTGGTCCCGCGCTCGCTCAGCGCGGTCAGGTCGCGTGTCACGCTGTGGTCGAGCAGCTCTGGCCCGCGCAGGCCTCCGATCACCGCCGCGCCGGCGACGGCGAGCTTGGCCCCGGGAGCGTCGCCGTCGAGGAGCGTCGCGATCCCGGCGGGCAGTCCGCGCGCGGCGGCGTCGAAGGCCTCGGCGCAGACCGTGCGGGCCTCCCCGGCCAGCTCGTGCACGAACACCACGACCGTTCCACCGCACATCAGGCCAACCTCGTGCGCCGCCTCGTCGGAGACCCCGTAGCGCAGCGTGCGGGGCGCGCCGTCGCCGGCGAGCAGCTCCAGCGCGTTGACCACCACGTCGCTCTCCACACAGCCGCCGGTGATCGAGCCCTCGATCGCACCGTCCGCGTCGATCAGCATGAATGCTCCCGGCGCGAACGGCGAGGACCCCTCGGCGTCGATCAGCAGCGCACAGACGACGCGCCGCTCCTCCGCCAGCCAGCGCAGGCCCACGGACAGCTGCTCGGCGACGACGCTCACGGCCTCAGTGCTCGCTCGGCGCCCCGGCGATCAGCGCCAACGCGTGCGGCAGCGCGTCGGCGATCGCCGCGCCGACCTGGTCGATCGCGCGCGGCGACCCGGGGAAGTTGATGATCAGCGTCTCGCCGCGGATCCCGGCGAGGGCGCGCGAGAGCAGCCAGTGCCTGGTGTGCGCGCGTGAGGCGTCGCGCATCGCCTCGCCGATACCGGGAACCTCGCGCTCGATCACGGCGCGAGTCGCCTCGGGCGTGACATCGCGTGGCGCGACGCCCGTGCCTCCCGTCGTCAGCACCAGTGCGCAGTGGTCGACGTCGCTCAGGTGTCGCAGCCGCGCCTCGATCAGCTCCAGCTCGTCGCTGACGACCTCGCGCGCCGCGATCTCGCCGCCGATCCCGAGCGCGAACTGCTCGAGCCGGTCGCCACCCTCATCGGAGGCGGCGCCCGCGGCGCGCGACGTGCTCACGGTGATGACCGCGACCCGCACGCTCAGCCACCCGCGTCGGCTCGCCGGTCGCTGCGCCCGCCGGTCTTCTCGAGCAGCACGACCTGTTCGATGGCGATCCCCGGCTCGAGCGCCTTGACCATGTCGTAAACCGTCAGCGCGGCAACGCTGCAGGCCACCAGCGCCTCCATCTCGACGCCCGTCTGCGCGGCGACGGCGACCTCGGAGACGATCTCCACGAGCCCGGCCTCGACATCCACGCTCGCCTGCAGGTCGACGAAGCTCAGCGCGATCGGGTGCGCCAGCGGGATCAGCGTCGCGGTCTGCTTGGCCGCCAGGACCCCGGCGAGCCGCGCGGTGCCGAGCACCTCCCCCTTCGGCACGTCGCCGGCGACGATCGCCGCCGCCGTCTTCGGCGACATCCGCACCCGCGCCGCCGCCCGCGCCCGCCGTTCGCTGACCGCCTTGCCGGACACGTCGACCATCCGCGCGCGCCCCGCGCTGTCGAGATGCGTGAGGCCCGATTCGCTCATCTGCTCACGCCGTCCACGCCGTCTGCCGGGTCGCTCACCGCGGCGCCGGCGACCCAGCGCGACAAACCGCCATCCAGCTCCTTCTTCCAGATCGGCGCCTCGGCCTTGATCCGGTCGATCAGCTCGCGCGCCCCCGCGAAGGCGGCGTCACGGTGGCCGGCGGAGACCGCGACGACCACCCCCGGCTCACCCAGCGCAACGGCGCCGACACGGTGCTCGGCGGCGGCAGCCGCCAGGCCGTGGCGTTCGATGCACTCACCGGCGATCGCCGCCATCCGCTCCTGCGCCATCTCGAGGTAGGCCTCGTAGTGCAGGAATGCGACGTCTCGAACCGTCCCCTCGAAGGTCACGACCGCCCCGGCACCGGGCCGCCGCACCAGCTCCGTCACGCGCGCGGCGACGATCGGGTCGGCAGTCACGCGGACGTGCGGGGCGCTGCCACCACTGACCGGCGGCAGCAGCGCCAGCTCATCGCCGGCGTGCAGCGGCGCGTCATCCGCCACCACCTCGCGATTGACCGCCACCCGCACCGGCAGCCGCGCGAGCAGCTCATCGAGTGGCGGCTGCCGCGAGAGCGCGGCCAGTGCATCCGCCACCGTCGCCCCGTCGGCCAGCTCGGCCTCGATCGCGTCGGCGCCGGCGCGTTCGCGCAACTGGGCGAAGAGGCGTATTCGCACGAGCATGTTCGGCGCAGCCTACCCCTCGGCAGGCGGCGAGTCCGCCGTGCGGCGCTGTTATCGTCGCTTGATCGCACCACGCACGCAACTGCTCGACGGCCACGGCCGTGCAATCAGCGACCTGCGCCTGTCGGTCACCGACCGCTGCACCTTTCGCTGCCGCTACTGCATGCCCGCGGAGGGCATGCGCTGGCTCGACCGCGCGGAGCTGCTGAGCTTCGAGGAGCTCACGCGCCTCGTGCGCGTGCTCGTGGAGATGGGCATCCGCGACGTGCGCCTGACCGGCGGCGAGCCGCTCGTGCGCCGGGAGCTGCCGCGTCTGGCCGCGATGCTGGCCGCGATTCCCGGCCTGCACGAGCTGGCGCTGACGACCAACGGCTACCAACTGGAGCGCGACGCCCGCGCGCTGGTCGCTGCCGGCGTCAACCGCTTCAACGTCTCCGTGGACTCGCTCCAGCGCGAGCGCTTCAGCGAGATGACGCGCCGCGACGTGCTGGACAAGGTCCTGCGCGGCCTCGCGACGCTCGCCACCTTCCCGGAGGCCCACCCGATCAAGGTCAACGCGGTGGCGATGCGCGGCTTCACCGAGAGCGAGGTGATCCCCTTCGCGCGCTTCGCCCGCGAGCACCCCTACGAGGTCCGCTTCATCGAGTTCATGCCGCTCGACGCCGATCACGCGTGGACACCCGACGACGTGCTGAGCGGCGAGGAGATCCGCGCGGCGATCCACGCGGTCTTCCCGCTCGAGCCCGAGCCCCGCGCCCCCGGCTCCACGGCGCGCACCTTCCGCTTCGCCGACGGCCGCGGCCGCATCGGCTTCATCAACCCGGTGTCCGAGCCGTTCTGCGCCGACTGCAACCGGATCCGCGTGACCGCCGACGGCCAGCTGCGCACCTGCCTCTTCTCGCTGCGCGAGACGGACCTGCGCGCGGTCCTGCGCAGCGGCGCCGACGACGACGAGCTCGAGCAGGTCCTTCGCGACGCGGTCTGGCGCAAGGAGCTCAAGCACCACATCGGCGACCGGGGCTTCGTGCAGCCGGACCGCACGATGTCGGCAATCGGGGGTTGATGGGGTGAGTGGGTGCAGGGCACCCCTCACCCGGTCGTCAGCAGCTCGATCGTGACCCGCTCACCCGCCGCGAGCACGCCGGCGCCCGCGGGGATCAGCGCCAGCGCGTCCGCGCCGAGCATCGAGGTCAGCACGTGCGAGCCCTGGTCTCCGGTCGGCATCGCGTGCCAGCCGTCGGCGCGCAGCGCGAGCGCGCAGCGGACCGCGTGCAGGCGCCCGGGCGCCCGCTCGCAGTCTCCGTCGAGCGTCGCGGTCGTGCGCGAACGCTCTGGCGCCTCGCCGGCCAGCGCCAGCAGTGCCGGCCGAACGAGCAGCACGAAGGTGACCAGCGATGAGACGGGGTTGCCGGGCAGGCCGAACACGAGTGTCGTTCCGCGCGTGCCGAACCAGAACGGCTTGCCGGGCCGAAGCGCCAGGCCCGCGAGCCTGCGGGTGACGCCCAGCCCCCTCAGCACGTCGTCGACATGGTCGTGCTCACCGACGGACATACCTCCGGTGATCACCGCAACATCGGCCTCGAGGGCCGTGGCGAGCGCGTCGCGAAGCAGCTCCCGGTCGTCGACGGCGTGCGCCAGGGCGACCGTTTCGCCGCCCGCCTGCGCGACCAGCGCGGGCATCACGAAGGCGCTCGTGTCGCGCACCGCGCCCGCCACCAGCGCGGCGTCCGGGCCGACCAGTTCGTCGCCCGTGGTGACGACCGCGACGCGCGGGCGCCGGCCCACGAGCAGCGCGGCGCGGCCGGCCGAGGCGAGCACTCCGAGCTCGGCGGGACCGAGCCTGACGCCCGGCTCGAGCACCGTCTGGCCGGCGCGCACGTCCTCGCCCGCGCGACGCACGTAGCGGCCCTGCGGCACCGCGACCGCCACCTCCACCTCGCCGCCGTCGCGGCGCGTGTCCTCGACCGCGACGACCGCGTCGGCGCCGACCGGGATCGCCGCGCCGGTCGAGATCGCGCAGGCCTCCCCGGCGCCGACCGGCGCGCTCGCCGGCGCCCCCGCGCGAGAGCTGCCGATGACTCTCAGCCGGATCCCCGGGCCGCTGTCGCTCGCGCGCAACGCGAAGCCGTCCATCGAGGAGTTGTCGAACGCGGGCACGTCCTCGGCCGCGCGGACCTCCTCCGCCAGCACCCGCCCGAGCGCGTCGCGCAGCGCGACGGTCTCCGGCGCCGGCGGCCGCGCGTGCTCGAGCACGAGCGAGCGCGCGTCCTCGAACTCGGTCAGTTTGGCGGTCACGGGCGTCGCAACTCTAGCCGCGCCCAGGCGCGATCGAGCGCCCTCCGGTATGTTTGCCCCCGCCGCGTCTTGGCTGGGGAGGCTGGTTTTCGCGCCATGAGCAGGGGCGTTTGCTCGCGGCCCGGTTGGCTGTGGTGTCTGGTTGCGTCTGTCCCCGTCGAGGTTCGGAGTGTTGATGAGTTCTGATTCTGGGTTTCTGTTCACGTCGGAATCGGTGACCGAGGGTCATCCCGACAAGATCGCCGACCAGGTCTCCGACGGCGTGCTCGACGCCGTCCTGACCGACGACCCTTACGGCCGCGTGGCATGTGAAACGCTCGTCACCACGGGCCTGGTCGTGGTCGCCGGGGAGATCACCACCTCGACCTTCGTCGACATCCCGGCGGTGGCGCGCGAGACGATCCGCCGCATCGGCTACGACGACGCCGGCTCCGGAGCGGGCTTCGACTGCGACACCTGTGCCGTGATCTCGACGATCGACCGCCAGTCGCCGGACATCGCGCAGGGGGTGAGCGAGGCCTTCGAGCATCGTGCCGCCGGGTCCGGCGACGAGCTCGACGTCGCCGGCGCAGGCGACCAGGGGATGATGTTCGGCTACGCCTCGGATGAGACGCCGGAACTGATGCCGCTGCCGATCTCGGTTGCCCACAGGCTCGCCGAGCGGCTCGCGGCGGTCCGCAAGGACGGCACGCTCGGCTATCTGCGCCCGGACGGCAAGACGCAGGTCAGCGTGCGCTACATCGACGGCCGCCCGGTCGCGATCGAGAAGCTGCTGATCTCCACCCAGCATGCCGACGGCGTCGATTCACAGACGCAGATCAAGGGCGACCTGTGGGAGCACGTGGTGACCGCGGTGCTGCCCGAGGAGCTCTACGACGCGACGGCGTTGCGCAAGGCCTTCCTCGTCAACCCGACCGGACGCTTCGTGATCGGCGGGCCGATGGGCGACTGCGGGCTGACCGGACGCAAGATCATCGTCGACACCTACGGCGGCATGGCGCGTCACGGCGGCGGCGCGTTCAGCGGCAAGGACCCCTCGAAGGTCGATCGCTCGGCCGCCTATGCCGCCCGCTGGGTGGCGAAGAACTGCGTCGCCGCCGGCCTCGCGGCGCGGATCGAGGTCCAGGTCGCCTACGCGATCGGCGTCGCCCACCCCGTCTCGGTGATGGTCGAGACGTTCGGCACCGAGCGGATCGACAGGGCGCGGATCGCCGCGCTGATCGACGAGCACTTCGACCTGCGTCCCGGCGCGTTTCGCGAGGAGCTGCAGCTGCACCGCCCGATCTACCAGGCGACCGCCGCCTACGGCCATTTTGGCCGCAGCAACCCCGACTTCACCTGGGAGCAGACGGGCAAGGCCGAGGCGATGCGTGCCGCCGCCGGGCTATGAGGGCGCCCGACCCGCCCGCCGCCCTGCCGGCCTGAGCGAATGCGCGACGAGCCCGCAGGCTCGCTGTCGCTGCCGGACCGCGAGGCGGTGCTCGATCACGCCGCAGCACTGATCCTCGAGACCTGGCGCTCGTTCGACTCCGCCCGCGCCGGTCAGCCGCTGCCGAGCGAGCGTGACCTCGCGTTGCTGCGCGAGTCGCTGCCGCAGTCCCCGGGCGCGGGCGCCGCCGCGCTCGATGCGGCCACCGGCGTGCTCGACGCCTCGCTCACCCAGGCGCGACCGCGCTTCTTCGGCTGGATCGGCGGTTCGGGCCTGGAGATCGGCGTGCTCGGCGACGCACTGATGGCGTCGCACGACGTCAACGTCGCGCTCAGCGCGGGCGCCGCGACGCTGCTCGAGCGCCAGACCGTTGCCTGGACCGGCGAGTTCGTCGGCTTCGCCCCGCGCGCGGACGGCCTGATGGCCGCCGGCGGCACGCTCTCGAACCTCACCGCGCTGACCGCCGCACGCGAACGCGCGCTCCCCGGCGGGCGCTACGTCGGCCTGTCCGACCACCGCCTCGCGCTCTACTGCTCCGCCGAGGCGCACTACTCGGTGCGCCGCGCCGCCGAGGTGCTCGGGATCGGCGGCCGCAATGTGCGCGCGATCGCGATCGACGCCAACCGGCGCATGGACCCGGCGGCCTGCGCGGCGGCGATCGACGCGGACCGGCGCGCCGGCGTCGTCGCGGTCGCGGTCGTCGCGACGGCCGGCACGACCCTGACCGGCGCGGTCGACGATCTGGACGGGCTGGCCGACGTCTGCGCCAGCCGCGGGGTGTGGTTGCACGTGGACGGCGCCTACGGCCTGCCGGCGGCCGCCACCGCGCTCGCCGGGAAGCTCTTCGCCGGCCTGCCGCGTGCGGACTCGGCAACCGTCGACGCGCACAAGTGGCTGTATGTGCCGAAGGCCTGCAGCGTGCTGCTCGTGCGCGAGCCCGCGACACTCGAGGCTGCCTTCACGCACGACGAGAGCTACCTCCCCCACACCGACCGCGACGCCGTCCACCCCGTCGATCGCACGCTCGAGTACTCGCGCCCGCTCAGCGCGCTGAAGCTGTGGCTCGCCTTCCGCGTGCACGGCGCGCGGGCGATCGCGGCGGCGATCGAGCGCAACCTGCGCCAGGCCCGCCTGCTCGCCGATCTGGTCCGCGAGGATCCCCGGCTCGAACTGCTCGTCGAGCCGCAGCTCTCAGCGGTCTGCTTCCGCCACCTGCCGCCGGAGCAGATGCCCGCAGCCGTCCACAACGCCGCGCTGGCGGCCGCGGTCGCGGCCGACGGGCGGATCATGCTGGCGGCGGCGACCGTCGACGGCGTGCCCTGCCTGCGCGCCTGCATCGTCAACCACCGCACCACCGAGGACGACGTGCGCGCGATCGTCGCCGTCGTTCGCGAGCTCGGCGAGCGCGTCTCGCATCCGCGCTAGCTCGTGGACGACCCGCCACTAGGCCGTTAGCCCCTCCCACCAGAGCCCGAACAGCTCCCACGCGTGGCGGCGCGCGAGCGGCGCGAGCACCTCGCTCTGCGCGCGCAGCTCGTCTGCGCTCACGCCGAGCTTCGCGAGCTCCTCCTCCGAGCGCGACCACGACGCGATCACCTCGAGCGTGACCTCCGGATGGAACTGCAGTCCGATGTGGCGGCCGTGGCGGAAGGCGGCGGGCCCGGCCTCGCTGTGCGCGAGCGGCTCGCCGCCCGGCGGCACGCTGAGCTGCTCGTAGTGCCAGTGAAACCACGGGCCGGGCGGGACGGCGTCGACGCGCTCGGAGAGCTCGAACCAGCCGATCTGCGGTTTCGACGCGGGCGCCACCCGTCCCCCGAGCGCGATCGACAGCGCCTGGCCGCCGAAGCACACGCCGAGCACCGGCAGCTCGGCGGCGACCGCCTCGCGCAGCAGCTCGATCTCCGCGGCCACCCACGGCGGGTCGGTGGAGGTGGCGGACTGCACCGAGCCGAGCGACGCGACGAAGGTGAAGCCGTCGAGCGCCGGCAGCGGCCCCCCGGTCACGTCATGGACCTCGTACTCACAGTCGTGCTCGGTCAGCCACTCCTCGAGCAGCGCCGCGGGCGCCTCGTCGCCGTGGCTGAGGATCAGTCCGCGCCGTCCGCTCACCGCCACACCGTAGCGGCCCTCACTGGTCGCCATCGACGGAAAGCGCCGCGGCAAGGCCCCGCGCGGCCTGCGCGCTGGCGCCGGCGCCGCCCCGATCGCGCGCGCGCTCGAGCAGCGCGAGTGAGCCGCTGAGGAGCACGATGTCCGCGGCGCGCAGGTCCGCGAGCGTCAGCGCCAGCTCCCGCGCGGCGATGCCGAGCCGCCGCGCGTGCTCCAGCACCACGGCCCTCGTCACGCCGGGCAGGATCGCACCGTCGGCCGGCGGCGTGGTGAGCACACCGTCTCGCAGCAGGAAGACGTTGGCGCGCGTCGTCTCTAGCAGCGCACCGGAGCGCGTCAGCAGCAGCGGCCGCACGCCCGGGCCGACGAGCGCCTCGATCCGCCCCAGCCATGCCCGATCGATCAGCTTGTGCGCGCCGGCGCCGGCGCGCACAAGCACGGTGACGAGCGTCGCCTCCGCCGCCGGCAGCACGCGCCCGCGGTGCAGCTCCGTCACCGCGATCTCGACGCCCGCCGACGCCCCAGCCCGCGGAACCACGTCGACGCGAAGACGGGCGAGCGCGTGCCCGGCGGCAGCCTGCGCCACCCGCGCGCCGAGCTCCGGCGCGAGCTCGGCGTCGTAGAGCGCGCGCACGCTTGCCGCCAGGCGCTCGATGTGGCGGCCCGCCCACACCGGGCACCCGTCGCGGACCAGCATGGTTTCGAATACGCCCAGCGCCGGATCCGCGTGGGGCGCCGCATCGAAGTCGAACTGGGCGCCGTCGCGTGCGTGCATCGGCGGGCATCTTCGCGCGATCGACGATCATGCGTGAGGAGGCCGGTCTTGACGACACTGCTGATCGACAACCACGATTCGAACACCTTCAACCTCTTCCAGCTGCTGGCGCTCGTCGAGGGGCGCGAGCCGGTGGTCGTGCGCAACGACGAGGCGCACTGGCCGGCGCTGGACGCCGGGCGCTTCTCGCGCTGCGTGATCTCGGCCGGCCCGGGACGGCCGGACCGCCCGCGCGACTTCGGTCTCTCGCGCAGCGCGCTGCTCGCGGCCGAGCTGCCGGTGCTCGGCGTCTGCCTCGGGCACCAGGGCCTCGTGCTCGCCCACGGCGGCGAGGTGGACGCCGCACCGCGTCCGATGCACGGGCGGCGAAGCCGCATCTTCCACCAGGGGACTGGTCTGTTCGCGGGAATTCCACAGGGCTTCCTCGCCGTCCGCTACCACTCGCTCGCGGCCTGCGAGCCGCTGCCGGCGACACTCGAGGTGCTGGCCCGCACGGCGTCGGGCACGGTGATGGCGCTGCGCCACCGCGAGCGCCCGCACTGGGGCGTCCAGTTTCATCCCGAGTCGGTGCAGACCGAATGGGGCGCGCAGCTGCTCGAGAACTTCTGCAGCCTCGCGCCGCCGCGGAGGACCGGCGCGCGCGGGCGAGCCGCCGCCGCGCCGACCGGCGCCCGCCGCGCGCAGGGCGCCGCCCCGCGGGCCCCCCGGCCGCCCGCCTCGCCGGAGCGCACACGAGTGCGGCGGAGACTCGAGCTGATCGTGCGGTCCGTGCGCCGCCCACCGGACGCCGAGAGCGCGTTCGTGGCGCTCTTCGCGGGCGAGCCCAACGCGTTCTGGCTCGACAGCTCGAGCCACGACGGCGGCCTCGGCCGCTTCTCCTACATGGGCGCGGGCGGCGGACCGCTGTCGGCGCTGATCAGCCACGACGTCGCCGCCGGGCGCCTGACGGTACAGCGCGCCGGGCGCCGCGAGCTGCACGCCGGCGGTCTCTTCGACTGGCTCGAAGGAGCCCTGGCCGAGATCTCGCTCGCCGATCACGATCTCCCGTTCGACTTCACCGGCGGCTTCGTCGGCTACCTCGGCTACGAGCTGAAGGCCGAGTGCGGGGCCGCGCTCGCGCATCGCTCCCCCGATCCCGACGCGTTGCTGCTGTTCGCCGACCGCCTGATCGCCTACGACCACGGCGCCGACGAGGCGCACGTGATCTGCCTGGCGGCGCCCGAGGGCCGCGACGGCGCGGCGGGCTGGGCCGACCTGGTCGCGGCGCGACTGCGGCGCACGCGCGCCACCGCGCCGCCTGACCCCACGAACCCCGGCGGGAGCACCAGTTTCGAGCTGCGGCGCCCAGCGCCGGACTACCTGCGAGACGTCGAACGCTGCCAGCGCCATCTCGCCGCCGGCGAGAGCTACGAGATCTGCCTGACCAACGAGCTGAGCGCGGCGCGGTGCGCCGACCCGCTGGGCCTGCACCGCGTGCTGCGGCGGGTCAACCCGGCCCCGTTCGCCGCGTTCCTGCAGCTCGGATCCGTCGCGGTCTCGAGCTCCTCACCCGAGCGCTTCCTCGCGCTCGACCGCAGCGGCGCCCTGGAGGCCAGGCCGATCAAGGGCACGACCGCCCGCGGCGCCACGCCGACCGAGGATCGCGAGGCGGCGGCCCGGCTGGCACGCGCCGGCAAGGACCGCGCCGAGAACCTGATGATCGTCGACGTCCTGCGCAACGACCTCGGCCGTGTCGCCGAGATCGGGTCGGTGCGGGTGCCCAGCCTGATGGCGGTTGAGAGCTACGAGACCGTGCACCAGCTCGTCTCGACCGTGCAGGCGCGCCTGCGCAGCGGTGCGACGATCGTCGACGCGCTGCGGGCATCCTTCCCGGGCGGTTCGATGACCGGCGCGCCAAAGCTGCGCACGATGGAGTTGCTGGACCGCATCGAGTCGCGTCCGCGCGGCGTCTACGCCGGCGCGATCGGCTATCTCGCGGCCAACGGCAGCGCCGATCTGAGCATCGCGATTCGCACGATCGTCAACTCGCGCCGGTCGATGACGCTCGGCGCCGGTGGCGCGATCACGGTGCAGTCGGACGCGAACGCCGAACTGCGCGAACTGCTGCTGAAGGCGCGCGCGCCGCTCGAGGCGGTCGGCCTCGCGCTCCACGGACGCCGCGACAGGGCCCGCGTCGCCCGCGCTCAGAACTCGACGTTCGCGGCGAGGTAGGCGAGCGAGGCGCTCCACGAGCTTCCCGAAACCGTGCCCGAGAAGGCTCGCCTCGTCTTTTTCTCTGCGCCGTCGGTCCGCCCGCGGGGGCGTTTGAACGGCCGGGAGATTCGTTTCATTTCTTCCAAGACACGACGCAGCGCGGCCTTCGGCCTGCGCTCGCCGGCGCTGCTACGCTCGCGCCGGATGGTGAGCGAGCGGCGTTTTCATCTCGCGCAGGTCAACATCGCGCTGCCGCGCGAGCCGCTCGACACACCGTTGCTCGCCGACTTCGTCGCGGCGCTCGCACCGGTCAACGCCGCCGCCGAGGCGAGTCCGGGATTCGTCTGGCGCCTGGCGACCGAGGACGGCGACGCCACCGCCGTGCGCGCCTTCGGCGACGAGCGGCTGATCGTGAACCTGTCGGTGTGGGAGTCGCTCGAAGCGCTGCGCGCCTTCGTCTACAGCCACCGCGAGCACCTCGCCGCGCTGCGCCGCCGCCGCGAGTGGTTCGAGCGGCTCGGCGATTCCAGCGTGGTCCTCTGGTGGGTGCCCGCCGGACACCGCCCGAGCGTCGACGAGGCCGAGCAACGGCTCGCGGCCCTGCGTTCGAACGGACCGGCGCCGGAGGCGTTCAGCTTCCGTGAGAGCTTCGCGCCGCCGCCCCACGACGGTCGCGACGAGCGCGCGCCGAACGTCGATTCGCGCGCGCTCTGTCCCGCCGGCGACTGAGAAAAGCGCCGCACACGACGCTGATCCTGCACGACAGCCCGCCTGAGCCCGCGCCCCCGTCTGCTACGGTAGTCGGGCGGTCGGCGTGGTCGGCCGCGAGGCAGCTCGCTTGGGTCCCTTGTTCATCGAGGTTTCGGGTCAGCCATAGCCTCCCGAATCTCTAGCGGCCTCAGGCCGCCGAACAGGAGTCATCCAATGTCCAAGTCGTCCTTCGCCGAGCTCGGCGTGTCGCGCCCCGTGGTCGACGCGCTCGCGCGCGGCGGCATCAACGAACCGTTCCCGGTCCAGCGCCTGGTGATCGGCGAGGTTCTCGCCGGTCACGATGTGCTCGTGTGCTCGCCCACCGGTTCGGGAAAGACACTCGCCTTCGCGCTGCCGCTCGTCGAGCGCATCGCCGCACAGGCGGCGCGACCGGCGGCGCTGATCCTCGCCCCCACGCGCGAGCTCGTCGTGCAGATCGCCGACGAGCTTTATCCGATCGCGCACGCGCGTGCGCTGAAGACCGCGCCGGTGTACGGCGGCGTCGGCCTCTCGAAGCAGTCGCAGCTCGCGGCCCACGCCCACATCCTCGTGGCGACCCCGGGCCGTCTGGAGGATCTGCTGGCCCGCGGCGCGTTCGATCTCGAGTCGATCCAGCTGCTCGTGCTCGACGAAGCCGATCGGATGCTCGACATGGGCTTCCGTCCGGCCGTCGACCGGATCGTCCGCCAGTGCCCGGCCGTTCGCCAGACGCTGTTCTTCTCCGCGACGCTGTCCGGGGAGACCGGCCGCGTCGCAAAGGCCTACACGCGCGATGCGGTGCGTCTCGAGCACGCAGCCGATCCCGGCTACTCGCAGGGCGTCGTCGAGCACCGCTTCCTCGAGGTGGAGACGCAGTCGCGCGTCGCGGCCCTCGTCGCGGAGCTCGGCGCCGAACGAGACCTCACGCTCGTCTTCGTGCGCACCAAGCGCGGCGCGGACCGGCTCGTCAAGCGGCTCGGCGACCACGGTGTCGCCGCGGTCGCGATGCACGGTAATCGCTCCCAGGTCCAGCGCGAACGGGCGCTGGCTAGCTTCGAATCGGCGAAGGTCAGCACGCTGGTCGCCACCGACGTCGCGGCGCGCGGGATCGACGTCGACCGGATCTCGCACGTGATCAACTTCGACCCGCCGGAAGATCGGGACGCCTACGTCCACCGTGTCGGCCGCACCGGCCGCGCCGGTCGCGACGGCATCGGCATCACCTTCCATTCCGCCGCGGAGCGCGGCAAGATCGCCGGCCTGGCGGACGAGCTGGGGATCGAGCATCGCGTCGCGGCAGGTGCGCGGGCGGATGTACGGCCCGCCCGCACCGAAGGCCGCCGCGCCGGCACGCCACGGCGCGGTCGCGGCAAGCCCACGTCGGCGAACGCCGGTTCGGTCGCGCCGACGGGCGGACGCACGCGCTCATACGGCAGGCAGCGCGGGCGCTAGCTGCGCGCCTGCGTCGCCGGAGGAGCGCCCGGCGCTCAGAACAGCACGCGGACGACGCGCGGCAACACCTGCCACGCCGGCTGGTGGTAGTACGTCCAGGCGGTGGTCTCGAACAGGTAGATCGCGCCGAGGCCGCTGAGCGTCATCGCGGCGGCCGGGATGAACCACTTCGGTATCCGCCAGGGCAGCTTCACCGCGCCGACCAGGATCGGGATGACGAGCACCAGCAGCGGCGCGAAGTAGCGTCCCTGGATGCCCTGAACGATCGGCGCGCCGACCCCATCCCAGGTCGTGTACAGCGCAAACACCGTGACCAGGAAGCACACGACGAAGAGGCCGGCCAGTGCCGCGCGCAGGCGCCGCGGCGGAGCCGCGCGCTGAGGATAGACGAGCACCAGCGCCCCAACCAGGATCAGCCACGGCACGGCAAACCAGCCATTGAAGAAGTGGGTGCCGTAAGCCCCCACGAGCCCATCGACCTGCAGCAGCCGCCCGGCGGTGAACGTGTTCCAAAACAACGCCGGCATGTCGAGCAGGTGCGTGAGCACGTAATGGATCTGGGCGTGCTGGTTGATGTGCTCGCGCTCGGAGACGTTGAAGACCGTGTTGCGGTACGGCAGGAAATAGGCGTTGATCGTCACGTTCCACCAGGCCGCGGCGGCAAAGCAGGGCACCAGCAGCGCGGCCAGCGCCGCCGATCTGGACCGCCCGCGACCCAGCAGCGGCCAGACGATCAGTACGACCCCGACGAGCACGAGCGGGATCGGAAACTTCAACAGGCCGAGGAGCAGCCCGAGCACGGCCAGGCGAGCGACCTGCGAGCGGCGCAGCGGCTCGCCGGCGTGGGCGAGGCGAAACGCGTAGGCGACCGAGACCGCAACGAGACCGAGCACCACGGAATCGGCCGAGAGCGACGGCCCCTGAGCCAGGCCGGTCGGCACCAGCACGGCCACCGACCAAAGCCACCGCCAGCGCCGCATCAGCGCCACCGAGCAGGTCACCAGCGCCGCCCAGACCAGGCCGGCGACGAGGCGCGCGAGAAACAGCGTGGTCACGACCGGCGCCGAGAGCTGCCGGGCGAACCAGAACACGACCGTCTGTGGCACGTAGTTGACCGGCGAGTACAGCACCGTGTTCTCGAAGTGCGGGAACACCGTGTTCGATGCGTTCAACGCGAGGCCGAGATACCGGCTGTAGCTGCTGGGGTTGAAGTGCGTGCCCTGGCGCCCGAGGCTCAGACGAAACAGCTTGTGGATCACGAGGAACAGCGACTTGTTCAGGTAGCCGCCCACGCGACGATGCGGGACCAGGTAGCCGCTCTGCCCATTGCAGCCGACTGGCTTCGGATGCAGCGCGCAGCTGATGAACTGGGGGTACAGGTGCCCGAGCGCGAGCTGATAGGCACGGAAGACGTGTTCCGCCTCGTCGAGCCCGTCCCCGATCGGCACCGCGAACGTCATCCACACGACCGCCAGGAGCGCGACCACGGCCGTCCAGAGGACCGGCCCGGGGAGTCGCAGCCGCAGCCTCATCGCCCCCTGCTAGTCGCTGACTGCGGATTCCTGCGGGCGGGCCTCATCCTCGACGGTCTTCGTCTCGTGGTACTCCCGCTCCACGTTCACATCCCAGATGTTGTTCTTCGCGTCGATGCCCTTGGCGATGTTCTCGACCGCGGCGAAGGCCGTCAGGATCGAGTGGTCCTGGTTGTTGTAGCGGTGCATCCCGTTGCGGCCGATCAGGAAAAGGTTCGGCAGACGGTCGACCCATTCGCGGATCACCTCGAAGCGCTCGTAGCTGCCGAAATAGGCGGGATAGGCCTTCGGCACCCGCAGCACCTTGAGATCGAGGACGTCGTCGCGTTCGATTAGCGCGAGCTGGCAGAGCTCGTCGATCGCGAAAGCCGACAGCTCGCTGTCGCTCATCGACCACAGCTCGTCACCCTCGTTGGCGAAGTACTCCATCCCGACCCAAAGCGTGTCCGCCTGGCCGACCAGGTAGGGGCTCCAGTTGTTGAAGATCTGCAGGCGGCCGACCTTGACCTCGGGCTCCTGCACGTAGATCCAGTTGTCGCTCATCCCCTGCAGGCGTGCGCCGTCGCGCCCGCGCAGCAGCACGCCGATGGTGATGAAGTCGCGGTACACCAGATGCTCGGCGACGTCGCGAACCTCGGCGGGGACGGCTCCACCCATGCCGGCGATCAACTCGCGCACGGGCATCGTGGAGATGAAGTACTCCCCCGCGACTCGGCGCTCGTTGCCGTCGGCATCCCGGACCGTCGCGGCCACGACGCGTTCGCCGGCGATCTCGAGAGCGGTGATCGTGTTGCCGAGGTGGATCTCGCCGCCGCGCTCGACGACCTGGCGCGCGACCTCCTCCCACAGCTGCCCGGGACCGCGCTTGGGGTAGAGGAAGCGCTCGATCAGACTCGTCTCGCTGCCCTGCTGGTAGATGTCGCCGTCGGCGCCGCCGCGCGAGAAGATTCGGCTGAGCGCGTGGATCAGGACCTTCGACACCGACAGGCCCTTGATCCGCTGGGCGCCCCA
>Ga0181526_10000366_pt1 | contig 48759 bp, 41 predicted proteins | sample PEATcosm2014_Bin_35_FD_119750 | JGI IMG/M metagenome (GOLD analysis project Ga0181526, IMG submission 119750) | Peatland microbial communities from MTU Mesocosm Facility, Houghton, MI, USA - PEATcosm2014_Bin06_30_metaG | ecosystem: Environmental > Terrestrial > Soil > Wetlands > Peat | place...
CCGAACCGAGGGCCGACCAACTGCTCCCGTTCCATTGCGCGATGTTATTGGCATTCGTATCACTGCCCGCCGACGTGAAATAGCCGCCCGCATACAACGTGCTGCCCGACACCGCCAGCGCCTCAACAAAGCCACCTGGCATCCCCGAACCGAGGGCCGACCAACTGCTCCCGTTCCATTGCGCGATGTTAGTGGCCGAAATGCCGCCCGCCGTCGTGAAACCGCCGCCCGCATACAACGTGCTGCCCGACACCGCCAGCGCCTCCACCTCGCCACTGTATTCTCCACCCATCCCCGAACCGAGAGCCGACCAACTGGTCCCGTTCCATTGCGCGATGTAATTGGCCGCGATTCCGCCCGCCGTCGAGAAATCGCCGCCCACATATAACGTGCTGCCCGACACCGCCAGCGCAGACACATAGGGGCCGCTCCCATCGCCCACACCTGAAATCCCTGAACCGAGGGCCGACCAACTGCTCCCATTCCATTGCGCGATGTTATTGGCATTGGTGTCACTGCCCGCCGTCGTGAACGCGCCGCCCGCATACAACGTGCCGCCCGACACCGCCAGCGCAAACACAACGCCACCTGGCATCCCCGAACCGAGGGCCGACCAACTGCTCCCGTTCCATTGCGCGATGTAATTGGCAATGGTCTCACCGACGGCAGTGAAATCTCCACCGATGTAAAGATTGCCTGAACCATCTATCACCGCCGCGTTAACTTCGCCGTTTGCACCGGGAAAGCCGCCCATGCTGACCCAGTTGGCATCGCTGAACGTGGGGTCAATCCGCACCGGATACACCGCCTCCGCATCATTCACCACCACGGCCAGCGTTCCACTCCTAGGAGCCGACGTAAGTGGGCTTCTTTCTTCAATATCTTTGTCAAACACGACCCAGGAATTAAGACTCGTTGCGTCGTCTCCTACTGGACAGACCTCCATCCGGGCCGGCAACTCTTTGCCCGTGGCGTCCGTGACCCGCAGGCGGCTGTAAGCAATCTTCCGCCCGGAGTGCGTCAGCACCAGTCGCGCGCCATCCACAGCCGGTTCAACCTCCGCGCCGCTCACAGCCAGTCTCACGACCAACTCACCGCCCGGCGGACTGGGAGGCGCTTGTTCCACAATGAAATCCTGCCGCACGCCGTCCATGCTCACGGAGTATTCTTCCGTCAGTCCAGGGCGGCTGAAACGCGCCGTCTGGCCGCAGACGGAGACGCTACCGGTGCGCGGGAGTTGCCCCTCATCCGGCCTGTCGGCCACCCTCTCCCCATCAGATGGGGAGAGGGATGGGGTGAGGGGTCCGTCCGCAATACGTCCCACCGCCATGGCCGTGACACGGAAACGGTCGTGCCTGGTGTTGGTGACGGTCGAGGTCAACCACAAGCCTTCGGCTGTGGCCTCGCCGTCGAGCCGCTGAAATACGCAGTGCAGGCGCGCACCGGATTCGGCGGGCGTCACGGCCAGCCCGTCGCCCTGGTAATTCGCGCCGGCCTTGGCGCCGATTTCGTTCCACGGAATGGCACTGGGGGTGTTGGTGGCAGCCAGACCGGCGGCCTGCGTCACTCTCATGGCCAGCAAACCAGCCAGCAGGAGCAGGGCAAGGAAACGACCGGCGCGCGGACGCGCCGCCAGATTTTGAGAATTGTTTAAATCAATCATAATGGTGCCGATTCGGTTCATTTTCATTTTAGTGCGTGAGCCGATGTGCTCACCATTGACCAGTGCGAGATTCCGGGACCAAAGGGGCAAATTATTTCATCAAACCGGAATGGGACGGGGGAGATACAATCCCAATCGCCTGCCAGTCAGCAGCTTGCAACAGAAAAATTCCCGACTTTTTAAGCGGCCTTGATTTCGCGGTAAAGCCACGCCCGGGCGTGGGTCCAGTATTTTTGACAATGCGCCCGGAACGGCCCGGGGCCTGGGCGGCGGCGAAGAAATGGGCGCGGCCATGGAACTTTGGATTCGCGTCGCCCACCAGACGCAACCGGGCCTCATGCACGAGCGCGGTTTGCAAGGTGTGCCCCGGCGATTCATGCGCCATTTTGGACGCTGCCAGTTTGCGCAGTTCGCCGTAAACCAGCGGCAGCAGTTCATCCGCTGCCTTGGTGTCACCGTAAAATTAGTATTCGTCCGAGCGCCAGATCATAAGTTTTTTATTGGCGCCGTATGCAGCGAGGGTTCGTCCATTCGCTGCGAACAACAATTCACCCAATTGTCCACCCGGCCCCTGGAGCGTCGCGAACCTTCGTCCTGTGGAAAGATTCCAGAGGGTTACGGAGCCATCGTCGCCCGCTGTGGCGAGAGTTCGTCCATCGGGAGAAAATTGCACGATGTTGTTTCCAACTGTCTTCGCCATCAAAGTATAGCGCAGTTTCCCCTCCGGCAGTTCCCAGACTCGCACGGTCCCGTCGGCGCTGGGGGTGGCCAGGTAACGCCCGTCCCAGGAAGTATCCAAATACACAATGCTTTTAGTGTGGCCGGCAAGTTCCGCCAGCAACCGGCCGTCTAAAACGTTATATAGCGTCACAGTGTTGGGCCGTTCATCATCCCTTCCGATGAGAACATCATTCATGAGGTGGCTGACGTTCGGGGCGTTGGTCAAGTCGCTCACGAGTCGGAGTTGGGGCACATCCCAGACTTCGACCGCGCCGTGAGAACCGGCGATGAAAACTCTCCGCGAATCTATCGAAAAAACGAGGTGCCCATGGATCCTGACGGGCGCCTCCGCCAGGCGCTCTCTCGTTGTCAAATCCCAAAGCACGATTTTCTCAAGCGGGGTCTCAACCGCCACCCAGCGGTCGTTCCGGGATATATCCCATCCCTCAACCTGATCCGATGGCATAGCCACCTCGGACAAGACGTTCGAAGTTGCGATCTCAAGAACTTGAAACCGCTCGATACCTTGGTCAGTTACGAGCCGCGCAACGGCCAGGCCATCGGCCCGCAGCCACCAAGGATGTGGCATCACCACGACCTCGGTTGCGGACCCGGCAACATTGGAGGCTGTGGTCGCCCGCCATAGGTGTCCCCATTCAAACCCTCTTAGCCAGCGATGATCCTCATCGGCGTATCGTCCCAAGATGTCGTGCGCGCGGGCCGGTTCGCCTTCGTTGGCCAGGACGTACGCGATCGCCACGTCAGCGCAGTAAGCGTTTTCTTCGGAAACTTTGGAAGCGGATTCGGCCCGACGGCGCAGTTCGGCTTCATCACTTCTCAATTTCTGCGCTTGCTCGCGCAAACGAACTTGTTCGTGCTCGGCCGCCACGGCACGCAGATGGGCTTGCCTTTCCTGATAGAACAACAAGGTCGAAACTCCAAAGCCAACGATCAGTGAGGCCGAGACTATGATCGCGGTGGCAAAGATCAGTTTGTTCCGTCGAACCAGTTTCTGAAACCGGTAGAGATTGCTCGGCGGACGGGCCACCACTGGTTCGTTGCTCAGGTGACGCTCGATATCGGCAGCCAGACCATTGGCGGTCTCGTAACGGCGCGTACGCTCCTTGTCCAAAGCCTTCATCACAATCCAGTCCAGGTCGCCGCGCACCAAATGGATCAACTTCGGCGGTTCGGCGTTCCGGCTTTTGGCAATCGCTGTCAGATCCGCTCCCAGCATTGTGCTCAAGCAGGTCGAGGGACGCGCCGGCTCCTGCTCCCGAATCGTCCGGCGCATTTCGTCCAGGCCGGCTTGCTGCAACTTTTTGGCGTCAAAAGGCGTCTGCCCAGTCAGCAATTCGTAAAGCAAAACGCCCAGCGAGTAGATGTCGCTGCGCGTGTCAATATCCAGGCTCGTCATTACTGCCTGCTCGGGACTCATGTAGGCAGGCGTGCCCAGGAATTGCTCGAAGGCGGTGAAGAGCGTGTGATCGGTTAGCCGTCCCTGGGTGGCTTTGGCGATGCCAAAATCAATCACCTTGGGCACGGCCACTCCATCGTTGACGGTGACCAGAATGTTCGAGGGCTTGATGTCCCGGTGGATGATGCCTTTCTGGTGCGCGTGCTGGATGGCCCGGCAAACTTGAATGAACAGATGCAGCCGTTCATGGGTGGAAAGGTTGTTCTGGTCGCAATAATCCGTGATTTTGATGCCCCTCACGAACTCCATCACAAAATAAGGCCGTCCGGTGCCGGTCGCCCCGGCGTCCAGGACTTTGGCGATGTTCGGGTGGTCCATCAGCGCCAGCGCCTGTCGCTCTGCCTCGAACCGGGCGATGACCTCTTTGGTGTCCATGCCCAACTTAATGACCTTGAGGGCCACGCGGCGTCGCACCGGCTCATCCTGTTCGGCCATGTAAACAACCCCGCAGCCGCCTTCGCCGATTTGTTGCAGCAATTTGTAGTGGCCGATGCGGTCGCCGGCTTTCTCGGTGGAAATGGCCGCGACGCGGACGGTCCCGCCCGGTCCCGTTGGACCCGCCAACGGGCTTCCAAGGAAGCCGCCCGCTTTTCCACTCGCCTCGAGGAGTTCTTCAACGCGCCGACGCAAGGCGGCGTCTCCAGCGCAAACCTGATCGAGGTAAGAGGCACGCTCCGCAGACGGCAATTCCAGCGCAGCATTAAAAACTTCAATTTCGCGTTCAGATGGCGTAGGCATCGTCGATTCCAATCATTGAGTCAATTTATTTTATACCCCTTTGGTTCTCGATATACTCTGGAACCGTGATTTTGGAAAAGGGGGATATGGTGCGCGTGGTCGGACCGGCCAGAAACCAGCGCCCCCAGTGGATCCACTCGTCATCGTCCGGCTCCTGGTTCAATCTGTGCCGAAGCTGGACGAGGGTCTGAGCGCGGTCCAAGCGCGTCGGCTCCAACAAGCCCTGGTTATTGAGCACTTGGCCGGAAATGACTTCTGCAAGCTGTAAGAACCAAGCGGGGTAGTTTGCTGGCGATGGAGAAACATCCCACACCCGTGCGGCATGGTCATCCGAAGCCGTGACAATCCGCTTCCCATCCGGGCTGAATACCGCTGATATCACCATGTCGGTGTGTTTCAAAGGTTCGGTCAAGGGCTGGCCGGTCTGCGCATCCCACACCCGTGCAGTGTGGTCGTTGGAAGCCGTGACGATCCACCCGCCGTCCGGACTGAATTCCGCTGAGCAAACCCAATCGCCGTGTTTCAACGGTTCGGTCAAGGGCTGGCCGCTCTGTGCATCCCACTCTTGCGCGGTATGGTCCGCGGAAGCCGTAACGATTCGTTTTCCATCCGGGCTGAATTGAGCTGAGTTCACCGAATCCCTGTGTTTCAACGATTCGGTCAGTGGTTGGCCGGTGTACGCATCCCACACCCGCGAGGTATTGTCCCGGGAGGCGGTAACGATTCGTTTGCCATCCGGACTGAATTGCGCCGAATTCACCCAGTCACCATGTTTTAAAGGACTGGTCAAGGGTTGACCGCTCTGTGCATCCCATACTCGCGCAGTGTGGTCATACGACGCTGTGACAATGCTCTTACCATCTGGACTGTATTGCGCCATAATCACTCTGGCGCTGTGTTTCATCGGTCCGGTCAGGGGTTGGCCACTCTGCGCATCCCACACCTGCGCGCAATCCCCGGAAGCCGTGAGAATACGCCTGCCATCTGGGCTGAATTGTGCTGACCACAAGTTGCTGTGTTGCAAAGGCTCGGTTAACGGCTGGCCGGTCTGCGCATCCCACACCTGCGCGCAATCCCGGGAAGCCGTGAGAATACGCTTGCCATCCGGACTGAATTCCGCCAACCACACTTTGCGTGGGTGTTTCAAAGGCTCAGTCAACGGCTGGCCACTCTTCACGTCCCACACCCGTGCGGTAAGATCTGCCGAAGCTGTGACGATCCGCTTCCCGTCCGGACTGAATTGCGCTGCCATCACAAAACTGCTGTGTTTCAAAGGCTCGGCCAATGGTTGGCCACTCACCGCACCCCACACCCACGCGCTATGGCCGGCATCGCCACGAGTAGCCGTGAGGATCCGCTTCCCATCCGGACTGAACTGTACTGTATCCACTGAACCGCTGTGTTTCAGCGGTTCGCTCAATGGCTGGCCGCTTTGCGCATCCCAAACCCGCGCGGTTCCGTCTGTTGATACCGTGACGATTTGCTTCCCATCCGGACTGAATTGCGCTGAATTCACACCTTCGCCGTGTCTCAGCGGCTCGCACAATGGCTGGCCGCTTTGCGCGTCCCAAATTCGCGCAGTGCGGTCGGATGAAGCCGTGACGATCCGCTTTCCATCCGGGCTGAATTGCGCTGACATCACATAACCGCCATGTTGCAAAGTTGCGGTCAACGGCCGGCCGCTGACCGCATCCCAGACACGCGCCGCACCGTCAGTTTCCCCCCAGGTAGCCGTGACGATCCGCTTTCCATCCGGACTGAATTGCACCGAATTCACCGGGTGATCATGTCTCAAAGGCCCTGTCAATGGCTGGCCGCTTTGTGCATCCCACACTCGGGCGGTGTTATCCCAAGAAGCCGTGACGACCCACTTCCCATCCGGACTGAATTGCGCTGATTTCACCGCTCCGTTGTGTTTCAATGGTTCGGTTAATGGCTGACCGCTTGCCGCATCCCACACTCGGGCGGTGTTATCCAAAGAAGCCGTAACGATCCGCCTGCCATCGGGACTGAATTGCGCTGAAAACACATTACTGCTGTGTTGCAAAGGCCCGTTCAGTGGCTGGCCGCTTTGTGCATCCCATACTCGGGCGGTGTTATCCCAAGAAGCCGTGACGACCCACTTCCCATCCGGACTGAATTCTGCTGTTTTCACCACGCCTTGGTGTTGTAACGGTTGGGTCACCGGCTGGCCGCTTGCCGCATCCCACACTCGGGCTGTCTTGTCCCAGGAAGCTGTGACGATCTGCCTGCCATCGGGACTGAATTGTGCAAACATCACCGAGTCGCTATGTTTCAACACAACCATGGGAACCCACCAGGACTGGGAGGCCAGGAGGGTTGTCAGCCGGGTCACAGCGGACTTATTAGTTGGATTGAGCGATAAACTCCTGGCCAGATAGGCTAAGGCGTCACCCCGGCGATCCTCCGCAATGAGGCGGACCGCCAGCGAAAAATCCGAAGCAGCTATGTTCATCTTGGTCTCTGCCGCCGCGGCTTCGGCACGGGCTGCTTCGGTCACCGCTGTCTTCAGGGAGGCTTCCTCTCTTTCCCGCAAAGCGGCCTCATTTTTTAGGGCGGCAGTAGCGGCGTGTTCAGCCCGCACCGCGCGTCCAGCCTGCCAGGTGCTTGCCACCACCCCCAGCAAAAGCGCGAATCCCACGCCGCTGACAGCAATGAAGGCCAGTTTGTTTCGCCGGATCAGCTTCTGGAATTTGTAGAGATTACTCGGCGGACGGGCCACCACCGGTTCGTTCCTCAAATGACGCTCGATGTCCGCCGCCAAGCCGTTGGCGGTCTCGTAACGGCGGGTGCGGTCTTTTTCCAGCGCCTTCATCACGATCCAGTCCAGGTCCCCGCGCACCAAATGAACCAGCTTGGGCGGTTCCGCTTTGCGATGTTTGGCAATCTCCGTCAGGTCCGCCCCCTGCATCGTGCTCAAACAAGTCGAGGGGCGTGCCGGCTCCTGTTCCCGGATCACCCGGCGGATTTCGTCGAGGCCGGCTTGCAGCAATTCTTTGGCGTCAAAAGGCGTCTGGCCGGTCAGTAATTCGTAAAGCAAAACTCCCAGACTGTAGATGTCGCTGCGCGTGTCTATATCCAGCGCGCTCATCTCGGCCTGCTCCGGACTCATGTAGGCGGGCGTGCCTATAAATTGTTCGAAGGCGGTGAAGAGGGTTCTGTTGGTCAATTTGCCTTGCGTCGCTTTGGCGATGCCAAAGTCAATCACCTTGGGCAGGGGCACGCCATCGTTCATCGTCACCAGGATGTTCGACGGTTTGATGTCCCGATGGATGATGCCTTTCTGGTGCGCATGCTGGATGGCCCGGCAAACTTGAATGAAAAGATCCAGCCGTTCATGGGTGGAAAGGTTGTTCTGGTCGCAGTATTCGGTGACCTTGATGCCGCGCACCAGTTCCATGACAAAATACGGCCGGCCGGCTGCAGTTGAGCCGGCATCCAGCACCTTGGCAATGTTGGGATGATCCATCAGCGCCAGCGCCTGCTGTTCCGCCTGGAACCGCGCGATGACTTCCTTGGTGTCCATGCCCAACTTGATGATCTTGAGCGCGAGCTTGCGGCGCACAGGTTCCTCCTGCTCGGCCATGTAAACAACCCCGCAGCCGCCTTCGCCGATTTGTTGCAGCAATTTGTAGTGGCCGATGCGGTCGCCGGCTTTCTCGGTGGAAACCACCGCGAGCCGTATAGTCCCGCCCGATCCTGGCGGAACTGCCGCCGGGCTTTCGAGGAAGCCGCCAGCTTCCCCGCTGGCCTTCAGGAGTTCTTCAACGCGATGACGCAGCGCGGCGTCGCCAGCGCAGATCTGATAGAGGTAAGCGGCGCGCTCCACGGCCGGCAATTCCAGCGCCGCGTTGAAAACTTCAATTTCGCGTTCAGATGGCTGTGGCATCGGCAATCCCAATCATTCACTCTTCAATGCGAAAAAACAGCGCAAAAGAGGCAACGCGAGTTTGTCTGTGTCGGGTTTCCGTGATGTTTGGGAGGTCCCTTCAAAAATGCAGGAGGCGGCGCAAGGAGCCTCAAATCAGAAAAACATACTTGACAACAAGGCCCCCGGCACGCATTTCGATCAATGTTTACGGGGGTTTCGTGTTATAAAAAAAGTGGCCACCATGGCCTGTACAATTTCCGCCCTTTGTGCTAAAATCCTCAAATGAGCACGCTGTGCGGTGCCAACTGGAAGTGCCTGCCCGCCATCTTGTCCGTCCTGGCCGCTGCGGCGAAGGCGGGTCAGGGGAATGTTTGTCAGGGGAATAAGACGGAAAGAGTCCTTGGTTTCCAATCCTCCCCCGAACGCATTCGGGGTTCCTCCGCCATATTCTTCTGCCCAATCCATTTTTCTGCCTTTCTGAAGCCCAGGCTTAAACGAGGTCGAAGAATTTCGGATTTATTTTTTGAGGGAGCGCGACCGTCCCCAGCCTGTCGGACTTAGCCACTTTAACGGGATAAAGTTGTTGAAAACACCACCAAAAATGTGTCAGGCAAAATCAAAACGTCCCATATCGAATTTTAAAGCGTCGCGTTTTTTAAGTCCGACAGGCTGGTCCCGGTCGCAGTGCGGGGCGTCTCGCGCCGCACTTCCTATCACAAGTCCATGCCCCTCCATGAGTCAGGCTCAGTCAAACCGGGTCAAACCGGGTCAAACCGATGTGAGGAAAGACTGAAGGCTGAACGCTCAACGCTAAGGCTATGAACTTCAATGACTTGCAACATAATCAGCTTCATTTCGGCCGAACCATGATTAACTTAGTTAAACATGGTCAAAATAAGCCAGCCCCTTTCGGATTTCAACCGGCTCGCGGCATTACAATTGGTTTGAAAATCGACGGGTTGCGAATACTATGCGCGCGTATTTTGGAATAATTGATGAGGTTTGGCGTATTTAAAGAACTCAGTCCGGGCGAAACCAGGGTCGCCCTCGTTCCCGATTCTGTAAAACTGTTGCTGAAAAAGAAGCATGCGGTTTTGGTCGAGAGCGGGGCGGGGCTGGCGGCGTCGATTCCCGATGCCGAATTTGCGGCGGCGGGCGCGCAGGTCGTTCCGGACGCGGCCCAGTTGGCCGCATCGGCCGATTGCCTTTTGAAGGTTCATGCCGTGTCCAACGAACAGGCGTCCGTGTTGCCCGAGGGCAAAGGCCTGATCGGGTTCCTGGCGCCTTTGCGGAATCCGGAGTTGGTGCAAATCCTGGCGCGGCGGCGCATCACGAGCTTCAGCCTGGATGCGATTCCCCGCATCAGCCGGGCGCAAAGCATGGACACTCTTTCCAGCATGGCCACCATTGCGGGCTACAAGGCCGTGTTGCTGGCGGCGAATCAATTGCCAAAATTCCTCCCCATGCTGACCACCGCCGCCGGCACCATCCGGCCTTCGCAATGTTTGATCCTCGGCGCGGGTGTGGCGGGTTTGCAGGCCATCGCCACGGCGCGGCGCCTGGGGGCCGTGGTCGAGGCATTCGATGTCCGGCCCGCAGTCAGGGAACAGGTCAGGAGTCTTGGCGCCACGTTCATTGAAATTGTCGGGCAGGAGAATCTGGAGGACAAAGGGGGATACGCCAAACAGGTTTCGGCTGAGACGCTGGCCAAACAACAGGCGCTGTTGCATGAGCGGGCCAGGATGGCCGATTTCATCATCTCGACCGCCCAAGTCCCGGGCAAACCCGCGCCGCGCCTCATTACCAAAGAAATGGTGGCGGACATGAAACCCGGCTCGGTCATTGTTGATCTGGCGGCGGAGAGCGGCGGGAATTGTGAATTGACCCAGGCCGATCAAACCGTGCGGCAATATGGCGTCACCATCCTCGGCCCCACCAATCTGCCGGCGACTTTGCCGTTGGATGCCAGCCGGATGTTTGCCAGGAATCTTTCGAACTTCATTCAGGAAATCACCAACGAAAACGGTTTTACGATGGATTGGAAAAATGAAATTTTCGCCGAGACCTGCATCACGCTCAACGGCGAAGTGAACCAGAAACGGAGAACAACATGATTATCGGCACACTGGCCATGATTTATATTTTCATCCTGGCGATCTTTACCGGAGTAGAGGTGATCAGCCGCGTGCCGACCATTCTGCACACGCCGCTGATGTCCGGAGCCAATGCCATTCACGGCATCGTTTTGATCGGCGGGGCGATTCTGCTCGGCATGGCGGGGAAAAATGACGCCTTGTTCACGCTCGGTTTCATCGCGGTCATCCTGGGGACCCTGAATGTGGTCGGCGGCTTTGTCGTGACCGATCGAATGCTGGAAATGTTCAAAGCCAAAACGCCCGGCAAAACCGGCAAAGACAAATGAACAACACCACCGAATATCGCTTCGAGGTGTTTGTTTCAAACCCGGGATTCGACGATTTCGTCCCGGCAGCCGCTTATTTGATCGCGTCGCTGTTTTTCATCATTGGACTGAAACGGCTGAGCAGCCCGCGCACCGCCCGCTCGGGCAATTTCATCGCCGGCGTCGGCATGGCGCTGGCGCTGCTCGGCACGTTTCTTTTGCCGAAGATGGGCCACTTTTGCGCCATTCTCATCGCCATTGCCATTGGCACAATCCCCGGCTGGCTGCTGGCCAGGCGTGTCAAGATGACGGCCATGCCGCAAATGGTTTCCCTCTTCAACGGCATGGGCGGCGCGTGCGCCATGTTCATTTCCATGGGGGAATGGATCAAGGGAGCGGACGAGGGACCCGCGCTGCCAAAGCTTTTGGGAATTGTTTTGGGATCGGTGAGTTTCACCGGAAGCCTTGTGGCTTTTGGCAAATTGCAGGGGCTTATCAGCGAAAAACCGATGCGCTGGCCTTTTCAAAAAGCGATCAACGCGGTCCTGCTCCTGGCCATTCTCGCCTCGGCTGGCGCCTCGGTGGCCGACTCGCAACGAGCCATGCTGTGGATTGTCGTTCTTGCCGTGCTGGCGCTGCTGTTGGGCGTCTTGCAAGTGTTGCCCATCGGCGGGGCGGACATGCCGGTGGTGATTTCGGTCTTGAACTCCTGCACCGGCTTGGCGGCGGCGGTGACCGGTTTTGCCATGCACAACATGGCGATGATCATTGCCGGCACGCTGGTCGGCGCGGCGGGTTCGTTGCTGACCCTCCTCATGTGCAAGGCGATGAACCGTTCGCTGGCCAAGGTGGTGTTCGGTTCCTTCGGCATCGCGCCCAAAGGGGCGGCGGCCGCCGCGCAAGGCGATCAGACCATGCGCGAAATCTCCGCCTCGGAATGCGCCATCATGATGGGTTACGCCCGCAAAGTGATCGTCATCCCCGGCTACGGACTGGCCGTCGCGCAAGGCCAACATCTGGTGCATGAGCTGGAACAAATGCTCGAAAAACGGGGGGTGGAAGTCAAATACGCCATTCATCCGGTGGCGGGCCGTATGCCCGGACACATGAACGTCCTCCTGGCCGAGGCCGATGTGCCGTATCCCAAATTGTTGGACATGGAGGAAATCAATCCGGAGTTTGATCAGGCGGACGTTGCGTTAATCATCGGCGCCAACGACGTGGTCAATCCCGCAGCGCGAACCGATGCGGGCAGCCCTATTTATGGCATGCCCATTCTCAACGCCGACAAGGCCAAAAACGTCATTGTGATCAAGCGCGGGCGGGGCGCTGGTTTTGCCGGGATTGAGAACGCGCTGTTCTACCAGCCCAAGACGCGCATGTTGTTCGGCGATGCCAAAGCCGCGCTGCAGGAGCTGATCACCGAGGTCAGGGGATTGTAATGTCTAAAAGATTGTCTTCTAAAATAAAAGGTTGTCGCTTGACTTAAAATGTTTTCTGAGTATTCTGTTGTATATGACGCAAACAAAGATTTCCAAGGCATTGCAAACAACGATCTCCGCCGAGGCGATTCGGAGGCTCGGATTGCGGCCTGGCCGGCGGGTCAACCAGATCGTGGAAGGCAACAGGTTGATTCTGGAACTGGTCGAAGACGTGGACGCCCTGGCTGGCTCCCTGGGGAAGGGGAAACAGGGACGCTCGATTGCTGAAATGAAAGCAGCGGCGCGGAAGGGTATCGCCAAGGCCGGGGCGGCGGGCTTGGAGGAGAACAGATAAATGGCCGCCCCGGTTGCGATCGATGCCAGCGTGGTGGTCCGCTACCTGACGGGCGACGACAAAGCCCAGTCAGCGGCCGCCACTGATATTTTCCGGGCGGCGCAAACCGGCAAGGTCAAGCTCGTGATTCCAACCTCGACGATTCAGGAAACGGTTTATGTGCTGGAACGGCTTTACAACCTGGACGCCGCCGCGATAGCGCCCAAGCTGATTTCACTGCTGGCCATTCCCAATGTCGATGCGCCGGACTCGCGCTGGGTCATGGAAGCCCTCCAATTCTATCGCACCAGGAACAGCGATTTTGGCGATGCCTTGCTGTGCGCCTTTGCCCGCTCCGAAGGCTGCGGCGTGGCCACATTCGACAAAGGAATCGTCAAGAAGTTTCCCGAAGTTGTTGCCTGCACGCCAACAGAATGCCTGGCGGGCAAGATGCAAGCCTGAATCTCTCGTGGCGTTCCACGCATGCAAACGATTTGATATGAAAAGAGTCATCGCCGGAATTCTTGTCCTCGCGGCAGGCTGGTGCCGGCCCGTTGCCGCCGCGAGCGCGTCCGCGCCGCCCGTCAGCAAGGAAACCCAGGAATGTCTGAACTGTCATTCGGAGTATAATCCCGGCTTGGTGCAGGATTGGATGCACAGCCTGCACAGCCAGGTTACGCCCGCGCAGGCGCTTAAAAAACGGCCTCTGGAACGAAGGGTCTCCAGCGATAATATTCCTGATTCGTTGAAAGACGTGGTGGTGGGCTGCTACGAATGCCACAGCCTGAATGCCACGAATCATACGGACAACTTCGATCACTTTGATTACCACATCAATGTCGTGGTCTCACCGCCGGATTGCGCGGTCTGCCATGCGGTTGAAGCGCAGCAATTTGGCAGCAGCAAGAAGGCCCACGCGCTTGGCAACCTCCGGAAGAACCCCGTCTTCCACACCATGGTCGATGGCATCACCAGCGTGGCGGATGTCAAAAACGGCAAATTGACGATCGCGGGTGCGTCGGATCAAACGAAGAACGAAACGTGTTATGGCTGTCATGGTTCGCGGGTGGAGGTCGTGGGCATGCGCAAACTGACCAACGAGCTGGGCGAGTTCACGCTGCCCAAGCTGGGCAACTGGCCGAATCAGGGCGTGGGCCGGGAGAACCCGGACGGCAGCCGGGGAGCTTGCAGCGCGTGCCATGCGCGGCATGAGTTTTCCATTGAAGTGGCGCGCAAACCCTTTACCTGCTCGCAATGCCACATGGGCCCTGATGTTCCGGCCTTTGAAGTGTACGAAGAGAGCAAGCATGGAAACATTTTTCTCTCGAAAGAGCAGGAATGGAATTGGACCCATGTCCCCTGGCGGGTGGGCCTGGATTTTCGCGCGCCCACCTGCGCCGCCTGTCATAACAGCCTCCTCACCTCGCCGGAAGGGAATGTGGTGGCCCCGCGCACGCATGATTTCGGCGCGCGGCTTTGGGTGCGGCTGTTCGGCATGCCCTACACCCATCCGCAGCCCAAAAACGGCGACACCTCGATCATTCGGAACAAAGACGGCCAACAGTTGCCCACCACATTCACGGGGGAACCGGCCAGCGAGTTTCTTATTGACTCCAAAGAACAGGCCCGCCGACAGGCCATTATGAAGGGCGTCTGCCGTTCCTGCCACAACCGGGATTGGGTGGACGGGCATTTCGACAAGCTGGCGCATACGATCCAGGAAACCGACCGGATGACCCGGTCAGCCACGGACTTGATGCAGAGGGCTTGGGACCTGGGTCTGGCGGATAAAACCAACCCCTTCGATGAGCCCATCGAACGGCAGTGGATGAAACAGTGGCTGTATTACGCCAACTCCATCCGGCTGGGGTCCGCCATGGGCGGTCCTGATTACGCGAGTTTCCAGACCGGATGGTTTGATTTGACGACGCACCTTCGGGAAATGCAGGAGTGGATCGACACCCGGGCGAAAGCCAGGCTCCCTCGCGCCGGAGGCACGCCGCGTGGAGGACAGCGTCTGTGCAACCCGGAAGAGAAGTGAGGAAGGAAAGGCTGAAGGCTGAAGCAATGCGCTCCACAAAAATTGCGGTTTGGCGAGCAATTTATGTTGCATCTCGGCTTCGGGCATGTTAGCGTTCGGGTGATATGAAAAAATTACTCGTTATTGCAGCAGGGTTCGTTCTCGCGGCCAGCGTTTATGCGGCCGAATTTCCCACCATCACCATTCCGGATCTCAAGGCGGCAATGGCTTCCAAGCATGTCGTGTTGCTGGACGCCAATGGCTCGGAGTCGTGGCAAAAGGGGCATATCCCCGGCGCCATCGACTTTTCCGCCACGAAGGAGAGTCTGGCCAGCGTCCTGCCCCGGGACAAGGACGCGCTCGTGGTGGCTTATTGCGGCAATCCGCAATGTCACGCCTATCAAGCCGCCGCCGAAGCAGCCAAAAAGCTGGGCTACAAGAATATCAAGCATTTGACGGCCGGCATCATGGGTTGGAAGGACGCGGGCGAAAAAACCGAGCCGGGTTCAAAAACTTAAACGGCCTCGGTAGGGCGAGACTCTGCCGAGCCGCGACTTCTTTGAGTTCCAGTCGAGGTTCGACGCCCGCCGTCGCCAAAGGGCATGGCGCGCAAAGGGGTCTCTCCCTGCCGCTGTTTACTTATTCGCCGCCATTTCCGCCTTGGGATTTCTTCTCCCACTGGCGCGAGGTGCGTTGCGGCAGGGTCGCATCCACCTTGGCGTAGTAGGTGTCTTCACCGAACTTTTCGTCCACGGCCTGTTGCAACGCGGCGGATGGCTTGACGGAGTAATTCTGGTGCGCTTCGATAAAAACGACTTCGCCGCCCGGCCACTTCAGGCAGAGAAACAACGGACATTTGCCCGGATAAGCTCCGCTCAACGCCCGGACCGCGTCCAAATCGGCCGGGGTCAAATGGGCGGTTTGCAGGCGCAGATGCACTTGTTTGGTGTAGAGGTGGGGCGCGTCTTGCAGGGGGACGATTTCCTGCGGGAAAATCTTGGGCTTGTCCTCGGAACGATTGACCTCGCCGGTGACGAGGAGGGCGGCGTTTGGGGTGACGAGGTTGATGAATTTTTCGTAATTGTCATTGAGGAGGAGGATTTGCACGGAGCCGTCCAGGTCTTCGAGCGTGACCATGGCGTAGGGTTTGCCGCTCTTTTTTGAAATGCCTTTTTGCGCCTCGGTCACCAGGCCGCCGATGCGTGTCATGGTGTGATTGGCCAGGGCGGCCAATTGGCCGGTGGTGTGCAAGGCATACTTTTCCAGGATGGGCACGAAGGGGGTCAAGGGATGGCCGGTGACATAAAAGCCCAGTAGCTCGCGTTCGTGGGCGAGCAATTCGTGCTGCGGCCATTCGGGCAATTGCTTTTCCGGTTCGGGCCTGTCATCGGCCCGTTCCTCCAGCTTGCCAAAAAGCGTGTCCTGCCCGCGCTGGCGGTCTTGAATAATGCCGGAGGCGCGCGCCAGCACGCGGTCGATTTTTGCGAACATCGTCGCGCGATTCTCGCCGAAACAATCGCAGGCCCCGGATTTGATCAAGGCTTCCAACACCCTGCGGTTGACGGTGCGGCCATCGACACGCTGGCAAAGGTCGGCCAGAGACTTGAATTTTCCGGCCTCGCGCGGGGCGAGGAGGCTCTCGACCGCGACCTGGCCGACCCCCTTGATGGCGGCCAAACCGAAGCGGATGGCCATCGCGCCGTTCCCTCCCTGGCTCGGAGTGAAAAAGACGCCGCTTTGATTGACATCAGGAGGCAGGACTTCAATGCCAAAAAGGCGCGCCTCGGTGATGAGAATGCTCAACTTGGCCATGTCATTCATGTCGTTGGTCATCATCGCGCTGAAAAACTCAACGGGATAATTGGCCTTGAGCCAGGCGGTTTGATAGGCGACGACGGCATAAGCGGCGGCGTGGGACTTGTTGAAACCGTAGCCGGCGAACTTTTCCAGCAAATCGAAAATCTGATTGGCCTTGGGGGCGGGAATATTATTGACTTTGGCGCAGCCCTTGACAAAAACTTCGCGCTGGCGGGCCATTTCCGCGGGCTTTTTTTTGCCCATGGCGCGGCGCAGCAAGTCGGCTGCGCCCAGGGTGAAGCCGGCCAGCACCTGCGCGGCCTGCATCACTTGTTCCTGGTAAATCAGCACGCCGTAGGTTTCCCGGCTCAGCGGTTCGAGCAGCGGATGCTCGTATTCGATCTTTACCTCGCCGTGGCGGCGTTTGATGAAATCGGGGATCAGCTCCATCGGCCCCGGGCGATAAAGGGCGACCAGGGCGGTGATGTGCTCGATGGAACTGATTTGAAATTTGCGGCACAAATCGCGCATCCCGCCGGATTCCAATTGAAAAATGCCAATGGTGTTGGCCTTGTTGAGCAGGTCGTAGGTTTTGGCGTCGTCGAGCGGCAGGTTGTCAATTGGAATTTCCACGCCCCGGTTTTGCCGGACCAGTTCGCAGGTTTTGCGGATGACGGTCAGCGTTTTCAGCCCGAGGAAATCCATCTTGAGCAGGCCCAGGTCGCCCACCGCATCCATGGCGTATTGGGTGACGATGGCGCCGTCTTCGTCCTTCTTGAGCGGGAGCAGGTTGACCAGGGGCTGGTCGCCGATGACGACGCCGGCGGCATGGACGGAAGCGTTGCGGGTCAAATCTTCCAGGATCAGGGCGGTATCGACCAGTTCATGAGTTTGGTCTTCCTCCTCGTAGGCTTGCTTCAACTCCGGGTTTTGTTCGAGCGCTTTTTTGAGCGTCATCTTCAATTCGTTGGGAATCATTTTGGCCAGGCGGTCGCAATCGCCGTAGCTCAGGCCCATGACCCGGCCCACGTCGCGCAAGACGGATTTGGCGCCCATGGTGCCGAAAGTGATGATTTGCGCCACGGAATCGCGCCCGTATTTTTCGCGCACGTATTCGATGACGTCGCCGCGCCGGTCATCGGCGAAGTCAATGTCGATGTCCGGCGGGTTGACGCGCTCGGGATTGAGAAAGCGCTCGAAGAGGAGGCCGTAGCGGATGGGATCGATGTTGGAAATTTCCAGGAGGTAAGTGACGATGGAACCGGCGGCGGAACCACGGGCCACGCACGTGACGCCCTTGCTGCGGCCATGGCGGATAAAATCGCCCACGATGAGGAAGTAACTGATGAACCCGGTTTTTTCGATGACCTTCAGCTCGATTTCCAGGCGGTCCATGACGGCCTTGACGCCGGCGGCGGAATCGAACGGCAGGGCGGGGTCCTGGGGCGCATTGGGCAGTTTTCGCGGGTCGTCAATGCCGGTGGCGACAATGCCGGCGGGTTCGGAGCGGGCGTGGATGCTGTACCTGTGTTCCAGGCCTTCGAGCAGGAGCTGGCGCAACCAAGCTTCGCGGGTGGCATTTCCCGGGGGGTGAAACAGGGGGTAATGCAGCTTGTCAAATTGAATTTCCAGGTTGCACTTTTCGGCCACCTCCAGGGTGTTGCGCACGGCTTCGGGGGCTTCGCTGAAGAGGGCTTTCATTTCGTCGGCGGAACGCAAATAGAATTGTTCGGGCTGATAGCGCATCCGTTTGCTGTCGCTGAGCAGGGTTTGCGTGCCGATGCAGATCAGGCAATCGTGGGCGTGGGAATGGGCTTTTTCAATGTAATGGACGTCATTGGTCGCGACCAGTTTGAGGCCGAATTCTTTGGCCCACGCGATGAGGCGGCGATTGACCTGGACTTGTTCGGGAATGCCGTGGTTTTGGAGTTCGAGGTAAAAATTGTCCGCGCCGAGAGTTTGCTTGAACCAATCGATGGTGTCGCGCGCCTTGCTGAATTGCTCCTTGAGGATCAACTCGGGAATTTCGCTGGCCAGACAGCCGGACAAGGCCATCAGACCCTCTTTGTGCGCGGCGAGAATTTCCTTGTCGATGCGCGGTTTGTAATAATAACCCTCCAGGTGGGCGGCGGTGGCGAGCTTGACGAGGTTCTTGTAGCCGGTTTCGTCCCGGGCCAGCAATCCGAGGTGATGATAGACATCGCGGCCGCCGGTGGTTGATTTCTTTTCGAAACGGCTGCCGGGGGCGACATACACCTCGCAACCGATGATCGGCTTGAGGCCATGTTCGCGGGCGGCCTTGTAGAAATCGACCGCGCCGTAAAGGACGCCGTGGTCGGTAATGGCCAGGGCGGAGAACTGGAGTTCCCTGGCCTTCTCCATCAGCCGATTCACACCGCAGGCGCCATCGAGCAGGGAGTACTCGGTGTGCAGATGAAGATGAACAAAATCGGCGTGAGCCATGACCTAAATTAAAGTTCAATGATCAAAGTTCAAAGATCAAAGTGCAGGGGCAGAAAGGTGCGCAATTTTTGCGCAGTTTTTTCTTGCGAATTTGTGAGGGAAAACCTTACTCTAACGCTGAAAAGCACTTTATGCATATTTTAATTCAAGATCCTGTCGGGAAAGGATACTTTGATGGGGCTGCCTGGAACGGTGACGTGGAGCGGGCCCGGGAATTTGAAAGCGTCGCGCAGGCGGAAACATTCTGTCACGAACAAAACGTCACGCGCGCGCTGATCGTGCTCAAATTCAAGGATCCGGCCCAGGACATTCGCTACCCCATCGGCGCGCAGGGTGCGCCGCTGGTCTCCAAACCGCCAACGACGAGAATTGGAAGCCTGTCGTGATTTTCCGAAGATGGGCCGGAAATGCCCCGGGTGATGCGCGGACGTTTTAGAGTTGCCTTTTGTATAACATCCTGCTACATTCCTGCCATGCTTACAAGACCGATGCCTGTCCGGTTCGAACCTGAATTGCAACAATTATTGCGCGAGGGTGCGCGGCGCACGCCGCACAAAAAACAGGAGTTGATTCGAATCACCTTGCGCCGTTACCTGCCAAAGGTAATTGAGCAGGAAGCCGGAGAGCCGAAACGAAAACGGCTGACTAACATTGAGCCTTGGTCCAGAAGCACGCTCGAAAAAGCCTACAAGCACATTGGCCGGGAATGGGATGCACTCGAAGAAGCCGCAACCCAGGCGCAAGGGAAGCCTGATTTCAATGACTGATTCACCGTGGCGGTTATGAAACCCTGGGACATTTACTCTTTTGTTTTCCCTGATGCGGAAACGCACCCTGCGGTCATTCTTGGCACTGAAACCCGCCTGGCCAACAAACCCAAGGTCAATGTTCTCTTCTGTTCCAGCAAACGCGCCACCCGCCAGCCAACCGCGATCGAAACGATTCTGGACGAAGCGGACGGGTTGGACTGGAGCACGCTTTGCAAATGTGATTTGATTTTCGCAGTGCCAAGGGAACAGTTGAAGGACAAACGCGGATCAGTCTCCATTGCGCGCCGCCGCGCCATTGCCGAAAAGGTTATCCGCGCATTGGGCTTTGCCGGAATTTAAGTTCCCGCTTTTGATTTGGACGCTGGCATGCATCTGGTTCATTTAAGGCTTCGCGACTTCCGCAATTATGCGCGGTTGGACGCCGATTTTGCGCCGGGGTTCCATCTGCTTCTGGGCGACAACGCCCAGGGGAAGACCAATGTTCTGGAGGCCATCTACCTGCTGGCCACCCTGCGCTCCTTTCGCGGCGTGGGCGGGGCGCAAATGGTGCGGCACGGCCAGAAGGGCTACTTCGCCGGGGCCGGCGTGATGGCGCAAGCCGGCCATGAGATCAAAATGTATTGGTCGCCGGTCGAACGCAAATTGACGCTCGACAACCAGCCGGTGCGGAAATTGAGCGATTATCTGGGCACGCTGCGGGCGGTGGTTTTCTGCACGGAAGACCTGCAATTGATCAAGGGAACGGCGCGTTTGCGGCGGCGCTTCATGGATTTGCTCCTGACGCAAACGCATCCGGTCTATCTGCCCCTGCTGCAACGTTACGCCGCCGCCCTGCGCTCGCGCAACGCCCTGCTCAAACAGCACACTCCCGACGAAACGGCGCTGGAAGGATTCACCCGCCAGCTCATGGACGCGGGCGGGCAACTGATGAAATTTCGCCGGGAATTGTTGCCGCAAATCGCTCCTCTGGCCCGGGCCGCTTACAGCCGGGTGGCGCGAAATGCCGAAGGACTGGAGTTGGAATATCAACCCTCCGTCCGGCAGGACTTCGCCCTTGAGTTGGCCCGCAATCGCCCGCGCGAAAAGGTTTTTCGCTCCACCCTCATCGGCCCGCACCGGGATGATTTGCTCTTGCAGTTGGCCGGCAAATCCGCCGCCAAGTACGCCAGTGAAGGGCAGAAGCGCTCCGTCGCCATTGCCTTGAAAATGACCCAGGCGGAATATCTTTGCGCGGCGCATGGCGCGCCGCCCATTTTGCTCATCGACGACATCATGGGCGAACTGGACGCCAAACGGCGGGCGGCTTTTTTGCCGTTGCTCAACCAGTCGCAAACGGCGCGGAGCCAGGTTTTCATGACCTGCACGGAAGAGAATTGGCCGCAGGAACTGGGCCGCGACTTGCAACGCTGGGAAGTCAAGGCCGGAGCGGTCAGGCAATTACCCGCATAAAGAGCGGGCTGGTTCATGCCGTCACTGCTATCGCCGTTTGCCGCTTTTGCGCGCGCGGTGGCCGTTGTGCGGGCAAACGCTTTCAATCAGCAGTGAACTTAGATGATGCGGGCGCTCGTCTTCATCAATCAAAACGACGAACGAGCCTTTGGGAGAAATCGAAATAAAATCCGGATGCGGCACATCGAAGCTTTCGCCGCTAACCATACGAATTTTGTACGGCTTGAAGGGCACCGCCCGATTGAATTCCCGCATGGATGATATGACCATACGATTTATATATCCCAGTGCGGGCGAATTATCAAGCGCCTGGCGAGGCTGGCGTATGCGTAAAAGCCAGGTCGCGGTCGGGGTCAATCCCCCAGCGCCGGCCCGCGGCTTCCAAGTCAGCCGTCAATCCCCAGCGGTCGGCTTCGGGCGTGGTGGTGTGGCTGCGGTTGGCGCCTTTTAATGCCATGCAGCCTCGATTGTCCCCTGTCCGGGCGATGAACTCGCATTCGTCGCGCGTCAGGATGATGTCGGGGAGCGAGGCAAGTTCGTCTGCCTTGGTCTCAATCGGTTTGGCGTCCGGGGCGCTTTCCTGGATTAAAGTGGGGACGACACATTTCACCGGAGGTTGGGAAAGGTTCCAGAGGCAGGCGAGTTGCAGCAGGGTCAGGTTGTGCCGGGCGGCAATGGCGCGAAAAGCGTCCATTTTTCCCTGGGCGGCTTCCACCCAGCCGGCGGGGCGGAAGGCGCGATGGTCGTGCGCGGCGAATGGGTGGCCGGGTTTGACGTCGTCATGAAAAAGCCCGCCATAATCGACCACGCGGGTCAGCAAATCGACTTCGTGTTTGAGGGCGGCGGGCAGCACCAACTGGCCCGGCCAGGGTTCAAGAGGATTAAGAATGATCATGGCCCAATCCAGCAACGGCCCAAAACGTTCGAAACAAAGAATCAGGTCCAGGGTGAATCCGTTGGCCGGACCGGGCGCGACGCCAATGCGATCCGTTAATTTCGCCTCGCGCAGTTTGTCCATCTCCGACCAGACCTTGTCGCTGGAATAGCCGATGGAATCGGGATTGTGCAGGAGGAGCAGGTCAAATTTGTCCGTGCGACAGCGTTGCAGGGATTTTTCGGCGGCCATGCGAAGGTAATCGCCATAGTCGCGCCGGGAACGCAAGGCGGGATCGGTGAAACGCGGAAAGCCGCGCGAACCCTGGCGCCGGCCTTTGTAGAAATCGTGCCCGACCGCGCCGACCAGGCAGTAATCCGCGCGCGGCACACCGGCCAGGGCGCGGGCCAAAAGTTCATCCGCCATGCCGCTGCCATAGACATCGGCGGTCAGGAATGTGCGGATGCCGCCCTGCCAGGCGTGCCGGACCAGATTGATCCAGTGCTCGTCGGAGAGCGGTTCACCGAAGTTCATAAACCGGCCGCCGTTCCAAGCCCCAAAAGCACTGCGAGTGACTTCCATTAATTCAAATCGAACAACAGAAAATGTGCCGAGTCAACGGCGGACAGCTTCAGCGTTTCGGTCTTGCTGAACGCCGCGGCATCGCCTGCTTTCAAGCGCGAGCCGTTGGCGTCAAGTTCTCCCTCTATGAGTTGGAGCCAGGCATGCCGTCCCGGACGCAGGGCGGGTTCAACCTTTTGGCCGGCATTGAGTTTGCAAAAATAAAGATCGGCGTCCTGATTGATTGGAATTGAACCGTCGCGGCCGGTTTTGGACGTGGCCAGATGAAGCCGGCCCGGTTCCGCTTTGGCAAAAGATTTTACGACGTAGCCCGGCTTCACGCCTTTTCGATCCGGCAGCAGCCAGATTTGCAGCAAATGAACCGGTTCGATCGACGAGGCGTTAAACTCGCTGTGCATGATACCGCTGCCCGCGCTGATGCGCTGGATGTCGCCGGCGCGCATCACGGCCGTGTTCCCCATGGAATCGCGGTGCTGCAAAGCGCCTTTGACAATGTAGGTGATGATTTCCATGTCGCTGTGCGGATGGGTGCCAAAGCCCTTGCCGGGGGCGATGAAGTCCTCATTGATCACGCGTAACGAGCGGTAATTATCATGCTTTGGATCATAATAATCGGCAAAGCTGAAGGTGTGGTAGGAATCGAGCCAGCCGTGGTTGGCGTGGCCGCGTTCTTCAGATTTTCGAATGTTCATCATAATCTTCTTCGTTCGTTGCTTCACCATAGCCCATGCGCAGGCCGTCCGCAAAAGACTATGTTGGTTGACTGAGCATACTTGCAGGGTATCGTTCATTTTCGATATGACATTGTCGGAAGCCAAAACGAAACAGGCTCAACTGGCGGCGGAGATTCGGCGGCATGATCACCTTTATCATGTGCAGGCCCGGCCCGTCATCAGCGATCAGGAATACGACCGGCTTTACCGGGAACTGGTTGATCTGGAGAAGGAATTTCCCTCGGCGACCACGCCGGATTCGCCGACTCAGCGGGTGGGCGGCGAGCCGGTGAAGGCCTTCCAGCAGGTCCGGCATTTGCTTCCGATGCTCAGCCTGGACAATACGTATTCGCAGGAGGAGGTGCGGAATTTTGTCCGCCGCGCGCAGAAGCTTTTGCCCGATGCAAAGCTGACTTGGACGGTCGAACCAAAAGTTGACGGCCTGGCGGTGAACTTGCGCTATGAAAACGGCGCGCTGGTTTCCGGTTCGACGCGGGGCGATGGCACAACGGGCGATGATATCACTTCCAATCTGAAAACCATCCGATCGGTCCCGCTCAGAATTCTTGCGAAAGGAAATCCGCCGCCTCGAGTGCTGGAAGTTCGGGGCGAAGTGTATATGACGCGAACCGGCTTCAAGAAACTCAACGCGGAACGAGTCGCCGCGGGGGAAGAAGCCTTTGCCAATCCGCGCAACGCCGCCGCGGGTTCGCTCAAACAGCTTGATCCGCGCATCGTCGCGAAGCGGCCGTTGGGAGCGATTTTTTACGGCACGGGCCAGATCGAAGGCGAAGGGCTCCCGGCGACGCATCAAGACTTGCTGCATTGGCTGAGCGAGCGCGGGTTTAAAACGCCGGAGAAAATCTGGTTGTGCCTTTCGGAAACCGAACTGCTGGCGGCGATTGATAAGCTGGACAAAATCCGCCATGACTTCGAATACGAAACCGACGGGGCGGTCATCAAGTTGAACGATTTGGCCTTGCGGGAGAAGGCGGGGTACACGGCGCATGCCCCGCGCTGGGCAATGGCTTACAAATACGCGCCGGAACAAGCGCAGACGAAATTGAACGGCATCACCATTCAGGTGGGCCGGACCGGGGTGCTGACGCCCGTGGCGGAATTGGAGCCGGTTTTTCTGGCGGGCAGCACGATCAGCCGGGCCACTTTGCACAACGAGGACGAGATCAAACGGAAAGACATCCGCATCGGGGACACGGTGACGATTGAAAAGGCGGGGGAAGTCATCCCGGCCGTTGTCGGCGTCGTGCAAAACAAGCGTCCGGCGCGGGCGGAGGCGTTCGATTTTGTCAAACATATCAATGGGAAATGCCCGGTGTGCGGCGGGGCCATCCGGCGCGATCCGCAATACGTGGCCTGGCGTTGCGAGAATCTCCAGTGTCCGGCCCAGGCGACGCGCCGGGTGGAATTTTTCACCGCGCGCGGGGCGCTGGACATCGAAAGCGTGGGGGGCATTGTCGCGGACAAATTGGTGGAACGGGGCCTGGTGCGTGAACCGCTGGATTTATTCGGATTGACAGTTGAAGCGCTGGCTGTGTTGAACCTCGGCAGCGAGGATGCGCCGCGCGTTTTCGGAGGCAAGAACGCGGAAAAGGCGGTCCAAGCCATCGCGCGGGCGAAAACGGCGCCGCTCTCGCGCTGGCTGTTCGGGCTGGCCATTCCCGAGGTGGGCAAGACCAGCGCCACCCAACTGGCGGCATTTCACGACACCATTGAGGAAGTGGCCGGGTCATCGCTCCTGCGGGATGTCATCGCCTACAACGAGAAAACAGAACAGGCCCGCCAAGCGCGCCGGGACAAGCCCGAAGAGAGCCAACAGTTGAAAAAAGAAGCCGAAGAGGCCGCGCAACGGCTGCTCGACGCCGGTTTCGCCGAAAAGAGCCGGAGAAAGAACGAAAAAGAATCCGGCATCAACACAGAACTGGGCCCTGTCGTGGCGCGAAGCGTGCTGGATTATTTTGGCTCGGAAGCGGGCCGCCGGGTTTTGCGGCGCATGAAGGAATTGGACATCCACCCGCAAAGCCGGAAAGCGGCCGCGCGCCGGGAAGACCTGCCGCTGGCCGGAAAGACGTTTGTATTGACTGGCACGCTGCCCTCGATGACGCGGGAGGAGGCCGGCGGGCGCATCGAAGCCCTGGGAGGCAAAGTCACGGGCAGCGTGAGCAAGAACACCGATTACGTTCTGGCCGGGGCCGACGCCGGATCAAAATTGGAAAAGGCGCAGTCCCTGGGCGTAAAGATCCTGGACGAAGCGGAGTTTCTGAAGATGTCCCTGAAAATAACGAGGTCTTAGTTGCCCAATCAAGAATCAAGATGAATCAACAGAAATCAGACGCTTTAAAAATTGCCACGCCGAGCTTTGCCTTAATTCCAAATACGGGGGCAGAATGCTTTTGTCTGTGTCTGCTAACGGGATTCCATGGCGCAACGGTTCACGCTGGGCAACTTAGCCTTTGATGACGAAGCGGCCTTGGTGGGACTTTGGGTAGTGCTATCAATGCAAACTGGCTTCGATGCAAAAATCCGTGCTATGTCCAAAACCGTTCGGCGGCACTTGGCCCGGTTCGGGCGATCCATACTCGCAGTTTGTGACGACCAGCACGGCGTGATCGCAGAAGCGTTTTGAAAAGCCGTTCAGCACGCAGATCAGTTCTCCGTTGGAGCTGACGGTCAGTATGTGACGCAGCGGACGACCATCTTCGCGGCAGCAGCACAAGCCATTGTCGGGTGTGGCGAATCCGATCTCGGCCTTTAGTTGCCGGAATGATGGGCTGGATTTTCTCGGCGATGGGATGACCCGCACCGACAGTCGCTTTTGGGCAGGGGTAGGAAAGAGGCGAAAATAGCGGCAGGCGAGGCCGGGCAGGGAATATTTCTCACGCTTCCTGTCAGGCTGACCAGTTCGACCGGTCATTGACCAAGTGCGCGTGACGGCTCGTTCCCCGAAGCGCTGAAAGACTTTTGGCTCGAATGCGAGGGAATGTTTGTCGTTCAAAAAATAACTTTGGAAACAATAGTCGGAGAAGACATCAGGCTCCGTGGCTGAGCAGAACACGCGCGACGGTTGACTTTGCTGGAAAGCCTGTGCCAGCAGCGTGAGCGCCGCGCAGTCTTGTGTTTTGTTGCTGATCCACAGGGGCTGGGACATTTGCCAGACCTTGTTGAGGAAATTCGTGCCTCCCATCAGACGGTGGATGTAGCGAACGAAGAACGCAGCTTGATAGAAGTGATTCTCGTCATCCAATGCACATTCCGGGCGGTCCACCCAATCGAGGCCGAAGCGCAGCCAATCCTCGTCCATGGGCAGGGCGTTGAGGTCGCCCACCCGCTGGCGTCCTTTTTCCCACTGTGTGAAACTCGCTTCAGCAGCCACAGCCATGCCTTCATCCAGCCAGTGCCAGCTATTACGCAAGCTATTGCGCCAGCCGATGAGTTGTTCCTGTTCATTCTCCTTGCGGCTGGAGGAGTAGGGATCGCGAAGCGGCAAGACCTGAAAATGCATGCAATGCGACAGTTCGTGGATCGCCGCAGTAAGCAGTTGTGCCAGTTCTGCTCTCCATTGCGGCTCAGTGCTGCGCGAAGGCAGCGCTATCACCGTGCCAAGGCGGGGTGTGGTTCCCAACGTCCGGCTGGACTTTTGGAAAAACAATTGGTCGGTGAGAGGGGTTTCACATCCATAATCTGGATCATCAACTGCGTACAGGAAGATGAGTAAGCGGGGCTCGCTGGCGGGCAACGGTGGCCGTCCTTCGGCGAGGAGAAACCGGTAGGCCCGTAGCAATCCCTGCCACAAAATTTTTACCAAATTCTCCCGACGAACTCCGTGAACACCGGCCCGCTGCTCCAGAAACACGTTTGCGGGTGAATTGCGCGGCACGGCAAGCAGAATCCATTTGGAATTACTTTGCGCCATAGGCAGCCACCCGCACCGCTTCCCCCATTCCGGATGCGCGATTCTCCAACTTGGCTGGTGGGCCGAACTCCTCACCGCGCTCCCCGCTTTCCAGTCTTCCTCCGCAGCGGAAACTCCGGAACCACGCCAACGTAATGATGGCCCTGCTTGTCATACACATGCCCAAGAGTGTCGGCCAGTTTCTTTCGCAGCGGCGCATCGAGATCATCCCAATGCGCCCCGGCGATATCGCACAGGACCGCAATTTCCGAACTGCGCGCCAGATTGCTACGCCCGCTGCCTGGCCGGCCCTCATGGCGGCCAAGACGGGGCGGAGACGCCTCCTCGCCGAACAACCGTTCGAATTCCTGACGGATTCGCGCCGAGTGGACATGCCGAACGCAGGCCTTGGCAATTTCAATCGTCCAGTCTTTTTCAACATCCTTGGCTATGAAGAGACGGTTAGCCGCAGCAGCCGATTCGGGTGGCAATTTGATTCGCTGGAAGTCAGGATCTTCAGGGTAGGCAGTCATTTGAACGATCAGCGTCGCTTCGTCCCTAAGCTGACCTAACTGCAAATCAGCCACTTCGTCGCCGCTGCTCCGGTCATGCGGCAACTTGAAGTCGAGCAGCGCAATATCGAATGGGGTCTGATGATCGTACGCATCATTAAGTTGCTCCTGGCCTTCGACAACAGTGCCCACGGATTTGATGATAGAGCTGGGCAGCACCTTGCGCAAGTCGCTCTCAAGAGCGGCAACTGTGCCCGGCTCGTTCTCAACGATGAGAATGCGTGGGGCGGCAAATATGTCAGTATTCATATGTCATTGGTAAACTGGTAGTTCCAGGACAAATTCGGCGCCGCCTTCGCGTTTATCTTCCACGAAAACTCTTCCACCGTGCTTGTTCATGACCTTCTGGACGAAATTCAAACCAAGTCCGGAACTGCGCTTGCCATCGGGCCGGAGGCTGAAGAAAGGTTGGAATATCCGATCGTGCAATGCCGCCGGCACACCGGGACCGTTGTCGCCAACTCGAACTTGCAAAGTTTCCGCCGTGCCAGTTCGGCACAGGCGAGCTTGCACTTTCAGGTTCAATTGTTCCGTGGCTGGAGTCATGGCACGGCTGTTTTCCAACAAAGCTTCCAAGGCTTCACCGAAGCGGACAGGATCAAGTTGGCATGTCAACTCGTCCGAACATTGCACCTCCCAAACCGCCTTTCCTTCTGCAAGCTCGTTCGCAAATAAACCTTTCAACGTATCTTCCAGCAATGGGCGGATGCGTGTAGACTCCATTTTCAGTTCCATGTCGGCGAAAGTTTCCCGAATTCGTTTTACCAGCGAAGCGCAGTCCTTGACCAAAGGCTCCGTCCAAGCGTTGATTTTTTCCACCTCAGCATTGCTCGGGGCGGCCTCCCGGTAGCGTCTTGCGAACCCTGACAATCCGGCCAGTTTGGTGCCGATTTTGTGTGCGGTGGTGGCCATGGCGAGGTCAGCCGTTGCTTTAATCTGGGGCTCCTTGTCCAGAGCCGCAAGCAAGGCTCCCAGTAATACCGAGAATAGCTTGAGCAACTCAAATGCTTCCGGCTCCAGATCACAGTGCAAATCATGGCCCAAAATGATGGAAAGCTTGCCAATCACTCGCTCCGGAGCCAGCAGAGGGAGATCAATCCAAACATCTCCGGTCTTTTTCCACGGAGATTTGAAGGCCGGATCGCACAAATTCTGAACCGTTACGCCACGATCTGTATTTTCTCGGCGCGGGGCATCGGACGAGGGATTCCATTGATAGATTTGTGGTGCGCCGGTATCGAGGCATTCCCAAAAGTCTCTCCGATTCTCATTGTGTCGTTCCATGCTGTAATGCCCGCTGGCAAATTCTTGTGCGTCCACCGACGACAGCCCGGTTGCTCGTACGCTGCGCAAAACATCCGGGTTCTGCGGATCTACCAGAAACAGACCCACTAACTTGTGGCCGAGCTCTTCTGTCGCCTGTAGAACTGTCGAAATGGCCGCTTCACGATTTGCCGCCCCTTGGGCCACTTTTTGCAGAGCAGCGAAAACCTGATGAAGCCCGGTCAGATCATGAATTTGTAGCACGGCCCCAATGGCAGGGAGAGGAGCTAAAGAGTTGGTCGGCAGCGTGTCCCCTGGTTTCCATGTCCGCCAATCTGGCAGCGGCGACCAGAACACAGCTTCGCGCCGGCTGTTTGATTCAAGAAAAGTATCGTGACGCGCTAAGGGCCTGTTAGAGGTAAGCACTTGGTGCATCTCCTTCATCAACTGCTGGTCCTTCAACCGTATGTTTGCATCGGCTTCGTGCCAACCGGCCTTGATCCCAAAACGATTCGCCGCGGTTTGATTGGCGAAACGCACCAAACCATCCTCGTCGAAAACGACAACGGAATCCTGGTCACTGTGCAGGGCTTTCAGCAATGCGTCTACTCGCTCCGCCTGATGTGCTGCCGCCGCCATTTGGCGGCCGAATTCCAGCAAATCATCTATGTCGTCGTCTGACGGCGGCAACCCGTCTTTGCGCTCCACATGGATTGTGCCGAAAACTTCCTCAATCCAATGCCCGGAAGCATCGAGGACACGGAGGAACATCGGGACAACGGCAAAGTTGTAGGCGGTCTCAGCGTCAATGCATAATTCCTTGTTCATCGGCGGTTGATCAGCCCCTTTTCTCTCGTTCCATGTGCGCCAGTCTTTGACCACTTCAGGCCTTTTGAAATGGACGACCCAAGGCTGGATGTCCTTCTGCCAGTCGGCCAAGGCAAAATCCGTCGCTTGGGCAACATCCTTCCTGGGCCGAGTGCCGCAGCAAAAGCGGACGCCACTGATGCGTTGGCGTTTTGGATCCACTACGGCAAACATAATTCGGCGGTAGCCCAATTTTTGTAGCAATTCGTCGCCAGCTCGAGTCAGCGCTTCTTCAGGATTGTGGATCGATTCACCAAGCGTGGTTACGATACTGGTGGCGATTGCCAAGTGCCGATTGCGCGCTGCAAGGCGCAATTTAATCCCCCAGTTGGCAATTGTGTGGTCGTAAGCACTGGCAAATTGATCCAGCATCTCGCGAAGAAATCTCGCCCGTTCCTTTGAAATCGCAACGGAATGGCGAGTGTCGGTAACGACCACTGCATCGCGCCAGTCCGGTCGAACTGAGGGCAACAAGGCGAAGGAACCACGCTTAGCGAGTGCGTCCGGAGTCTCCTGCCATCCGATTTTATTCAAATTTGATTGTCCTAGGATGTCCACTGCTAAATTGCGCGCGGCAACCTCAATAGACTGGTCCTTTTGCGGCTGCCATTCCACCGTGAACTCCCAATACGAAACTTCTGAAAACCCAAGCAGGTATTGGCAACCATGAGAGAACAAAGTTTTTAAGTCTTTTAGCTTATCCTCACTTTCCACCCCCTGGCGCGTCACTAGCGTGTGCATCTTGGCAACGAAAGCCTTGCAAACCAAGTCGAGTTGCGAAACATCAGCAGCACCACTCGGACGCAGGCGGTGCATTTCCGGCATCGACTTGTAGAACCGGAAGGCAGCTTCCCAATCCCCATGCACTGCATGCAAATCGCCCAGCCTGCATGGGTCGTAGTACTGACGGGCGAATTTTTCCATAATGGGTGAGGCGTAGCGCAATTCGCCATCCACACGAATCGCCAGACCCGCAAGCTCCAGTGCGTGGGGCTTGGTGCCGGGTGCCACAACCAAGGGAGGGCCTTCCCGCAATGCTTCCAAATCCTGCCAGGCTTCAGGAGCATGGGAAATTACCCGCGTAGTTTGGCAGAAAACGTCTATGCCACAGGCGTCGGAGACAGGAAATTCTCTCAGGAATGTCTCAAACACTTCCGTCTCCAAGCGAGTGTCGCTCGTTTCAAATGTGCGGACTCGCATTTCCAGCCAGGCCAAAAGGGCGGCACGAGCCAGATGAATGTTGCCCCCCGCATGCTCGAAAAGGAGGCGCAAACAAGCCTCATCGTCAGTGCAAGAGATATGAGCCAACTCGCGCCGACGGCGCAGGTAGCCGATAAACTCTGGCTCATCGAAACCTTGCAACACAAACTGATGGGCGCAATTGAACTCAGAGTTCACGCCATAGACGAGATCACCGAGATTCTCCTCTCCAGTCAGCACAGTGGTGAGAGGATGGTTTGACTGCGAGACGAGAACGCGCGTTTCTTGGAGAATGCGTTGCGCAAGATGATGTGCCAGGCTGTCAACGTTGCTCGCCAGCAACACCACAGGGCGGGCCTGCTGTTGGCAAAGTTGTTTCACGGGATCGAGTAATTCATTGGACAACTCATCTTCCGGAAGATCCGACGCCGTAAATTGAAACCCCGGCATGGCTTTGCTCACGGCAGCGGCGACCCGATTTCGAACGGCGGTCGGGGTCAATAAAGCTGGTTTGTGAGAAAACTCGACTTCAATGGGCAGCATAGCTCCCTCAGTGCGGAGCGCATCCATGAGGCGTTTGAGTGCGTAGCGCTTGCCCAAGTCGCGCAGTCCCAACAGCACAATGCTTTGACGGGACGAAACCAGCTCAAACAATTCCTGAAGAAAAGCCTTTCCGATGCGCCGGTACTCAAAGAGTATTTCCATACCATCAATTGTCCTGAGCGGTTTGTGCTTGCCGTTGGGTCACAAGGAGTTTGAGTCGGCTGATCTCGTTGCTGAAATCCATCTTGCGCACAAATTCCACCAGATGCGAGCTGGCGAGTGCCTGCGACCTACCCTCCCAGAGCAGCACGTTGCAAATCCACAAGTCGTCACAGATGTCTAGCGTCTTGGCAGCGGAAAGCGCAAGGTCGTGCCGGCCCGCAAGCCGTTGGAAGGTGCCGACCGTGACTTCACCTCCGCCCTCACGGAGCCACAGCAGAACCAGCAGCCGCGTCAGATCGTCCTGCATGTCGGCGAGAGGCAGCATGGTATGGGACATTTCCATGAACTTTTCGCGTAGGCGGCTTAGGTGTTGGGCCGTGATCGTTGGTGTCCCCTCAGTTTCGAGGAATTGAAATAATATCTTCGCACTTTCCTGGATCAAATGCGGCCGCCGTCCCGTGAGATCAAAAATAGACTGACGCATGGCCTCTCTGTCCTGTGGCTGGAGGCCAAGATCGGCCAGAGGTTCAAACAATAATCTGCCCGCTGACTCCTCGTCCAGTGGTTCCGGACGGAGCAGTTCAAGACGTTTGGCGAACTGACTATCCCGGTGCCTCATCAAGGCGTAGAGGTTCCCCTTGCCACAGAGAATGACTCGGCAATAACCGACGCGAACCGCCTCGGCGAGATCTTCCATCATTTCGCTTCGGCAAACCCCGTCCACCTCGTCCAGGAGCAATTCCAACGGCTTGTGCTCCGACAGGTGGTAAAATCTATATTTCAAATACTTCAACAGCGTGGCGGTGGTCACATTAGCTGCATGGGAATCACCACCAATTTCAAAGGCAATTGACCGCGCCAACGCGTCCGGTCCAAGCCCGGCAAACGGATAGCAGTCAATCATAGTGAGCCGCGAGTACCGGCCATCCCGGTTGCGCTTCAACTCGCGTGCGTACTGCTTGAGCAGCGACGACTTGCCTATGCGCCCTGGCCCGGCGATGGCGAAGCTGGTGGTTTCTTCCTGGTGAAATCGCTTCAGTATGTCGCGCCGCCCATAGAACATGTTAGGTGCGACGGGATGGGTGATATCGTAAGGCAGCAGCCGTGAGAGCGGAATCTGCTGGCGCAGATGCTCCTTTAGCAGTTTGAGCGGTTGCGCGTGCGTGAGCAAACTCTCGAGTTCGCCATTGCCAAGGAATGCACAGCGGCCGGCGGGCACGAACCGCCGCGCAGTTTCCTTGAGCGCAGTCGTCGCTGCCAGAATCAGTGCGAGTCGCCCGCCGCCGCCATGCTGTTGCCAGAATTCGCCTACTTCGCGCTCGACCTCTGCGCCGTTCCCCAGCACTAAACAGCCGAGCTCAGAAGCGCCGAGAAGGTGGATTTGGTCCACCTCCAGCACGGCGCGGAGGGAGGATGCTCCTGGCCTCTCGCTCTCGACGCCGGCCAGCCAGCGGCGGCGCAACCGATCAATGAACTCGTGCGCGACACCCGGTTGTTCCATCGTCCAACCGTCTGCCAGATGTCGGCAGAGATCGGCGGGCGTGTGGGAAGTGAAGTGCATGGACATTGATCATGGTGCCCGCGGGCATCACAAGTTTAGCGGCGCATACACCTCTTCCACGGCTGCGAGCGCGGCGCGCAACTGGGCGCGGCGGGCTGGGTGGTAGCTCCTTTCACAAACGAGCAACGCGTTGTGAGTCGAGCTCGGATTCTTGGTGTGGCCGGAAGAACCAGCGCGGCGGCGTGCGGGTCCGGATGTGTTGGCGCCAGCCCATGCTTCCGCAGGCGCCATTCCCGCCAATTGCGCCACTTCCCAGCGCACCCGCAGCACGACTTCCTCGCAAGCGAGACCAAGATGCTGCGCCAGTTGGGCGAGACCGCGAACATTGGCCGCATCCAACGTATTGGCCGCCGCGATGCCCAGCGCCTTAAAGACGCCCTCCAACTTGACGCCGGCTGCGCGGGCCAGGGCCTCAAAGTGCTCGCACAGGGATCCCGGAGCTCTGGCAAGCTGCTGCCGGTGCTGTTGCATCTTAAGCACGTCAAATGCGCCGAGCGCGGCGACCCGGCAGCGGGACCGAAACTCTGGCGATGGTTCGGGCAGCTTAAGCCTTGTCGCAAGGTGCGCTTGCACCGCTTGTTCGACCCAATCAGGCGGTGGTTCGTGATCATTAATAGGTGTTTTCATATTCAGGGCATGTTTGAGGATTTATTGAGGTGAGTTTACTTAGTGAGATTAATGATGGGCGATCCACACCTTCATTCGAGGGTCATGGCGCAAGGTTGCTTCAATTTCTTCCTTGGCACGATAATAGCGCTGACGGGCATTGCCTTCCGTGATCTCCAACTCGCGGGCCATTTGTTTGAAAGACGCTTTTTGGTAACCAGTTTGCGATTCGACAAGCCGACGATCCTTTTCTTGGAGTCGTTGAATTGCCTCCTCCAACGCGGCATGTTCCGTTTCCGTTAACAGACCGTTATGGGCTGGCCCTTGCGTGGCAATCTCCCAATCGCTGTCGAACAACGGGAGGGTGGGCACTTGGCGTTTGCGTTGACGGTAATATCCGGCAAGTACTGTGCGGAGGATTTCGAAAGCCCATCCAACGAAGTTACGCCCATCGAACTGGCGAAGATGAGTAATCACCCGGATGACAACCTCCTGCGCCAGATCCTCTGCGTCATGGTGCGACAAACCCGCGCGACGGTAATACTTGTAGGCCAGCGCGGAGAGTACATCGGACATTCTTTGGACGGCGCTCTGCTCGCCGGCCAGGACATCAGCGGCCAGGGCCGCCCATTCAAGGTTGCTTTGTGGCGAATTCATAGTGCATTTCAATAAGCTAAATGTCAGTGTGTTACAATCGCCAGTTTTTAGGCATGGGCACGAGAACAGCTTATGCTTTCGCGGCTGAACGCTTGAGTAGCCAGCGGTGTCGGCGGCGCAGCCATCCGGCAGGAACATTCAGCCTCCGCGCCGTGCGAACGTAGGTCCGGGCGTTGCCGTCCAACTTGGATACTTGGCGGTGGACACGGTGGACGGTGAGCTTTGGGGGCGGAGTCGATTGTTCGTCCACCTTGCGCCAATAGCGGACCACGAGGTTCCGTGTCTGCTCGCGTAACCACATCAAAACGCGGCCCTGACGGATCTCTGCGCGTCTTTGGAAGGCCAAAACGCCGAGCGCCAGCAAACAGCTTGGCATGGCTTCGGTTATGATTGCGTCCGAAAGTCCCAATTCCTTCATCCAAGTCGCCAGGATGTGGTGGGTGGCGTCCTCAAATTCTGAGAAGGCCGCCTGTTCCAAAGTTCCCATTCGAATCAGCAAGTCATCGAAGTCAATGATGTTCATGGTTCCCGTTGTCTGTTCACAAGGTTCAACGCAACGGCGTTACCCACACGTCCCCACCGTTTGGCTGGTTGCATTCGAGGGACGATCCGATCGCTTATGATCGCTTGGAGAGGCATGGGGCCTCCCGGTGCATGAACAGACTCACACTGACGCGGCGAAACATGCCCAAAACCTATGCGGCGTGTGAGACATTTGTAAACACTTTTCCAACAACATGTTGTGACTATTCAAAATGTCGAAATTTTCACGGTTTTTTTCGGGGCAGTTTGGTTCAACGCAAGTTGTCTTGAGAAAATCAAAGCTGCCTTTCAAACTGAAAGGAATCGCCTTGCTGGCATCAGGTCAAAAATGATGACGGCGCAAAATCAAACTTGCGGATGGACAAATTTTCGTCATTCGGATTTCGTCATCCTGCATTTTTCCCGTCATCCACCCGCTAAGCCAGAAGGCGGCGGCGCGCAGGGAAGGCCTGCCGCTGGCCGGGAAGACGTTTGTATTGACTGGCACCCTGCCCTCGATGACGCGGGAGGAGGCCGGCGGGCGCATCGAAGCCCTGGGGGGCAAAGTCACGGGCAGCGTGAGCAAGAACACCGACTATGTTCTGGCCGGGGCCGACGCCGGGTCAAAATTGGAAAAAGCGCAAGCATTGGGCATCAAGGTCCTGGACGAAGCGGAGTTTCTGAAAATGACGTAAAGCATGACAGGATCACAAATGAATGATTATGACAATATTACGGCGTGACCCCTGAGACCATGCAAACGCGACCAAGAGTCAAAATCTGCTGCATAAAGTCTCCGGCAGAGGCGGCGCTGGCGATTGCCTGCGGTGCTTCGGCATTGGGCCTTGTCTCGTCAATGCCCAGCGGTCCAGGCATCATTTCCGAGGATACGATATCGAAGATTGCCGGCGCCGTGCCCCCGCCGATTGCCACCTTCCTCCTGACCAGCGAGCACTCACTCGAAGCCATCATTGCCCAGCAGCGTCGCTGCCGCACAAACACACTTCAGCTTTGCGACCATTTGCCGGCTGCCGTTTATCCTCGTCTCCGTGACAATTTGCCCGGCATCGCTCTTGTGCAGGTCGTTCATGTGACCGGCTCTGCCTCTGTGGACTACGCTGTCGCGGCGGCTGCGCATGTGGACGCTCTCCTGCTCGACTCCGGCAACCCCAATCTCGCCGTCAAAGAGCTGGGCGGCACCGGGCGGACACATGATTGGACTCTGAGTCGTCGCATCCGTGACGCCATCCGCATCCCGATCTTCCTGGCGGGGGGTCTGACCCCGGCCAACGTTGCTGACGCCGTTGCTGTGGTTGAGCCCTTTGGCCTGGACTTGTGCAGCGGCGTCCGCACGAACGATAACCTCGACCCCGTCAAGCTCCGAGCCTTCTTTGCTGCCATTCCGAATGAAGCCGCCCAACGCCCTGGTTCTTGAAACAATTCCAGGATTCCAAATGGCGATTGACAGGATTACGAACCAGAGTGTTCCAGAAGCATGAAAACAACAATTGAGATTCCCGATGGAACGATGAAGGAGGCGATGAAATTCACCCGCGCGAAGACCAAACGCGAAGCCGTGGTGACCGCCTTGGAACGGTTCAACCGGCTCAAGCGGCTGGAAAAACTGAACGCCCGCGTGCGTGGACGGTTCCGTGATTTCATGACGCAGGCCGACCTGAAGGCGATGCGTGCAGCCGGCATGCCCAAGGCCAGATAAAGCCGGTTGACGCATCACTGACATTATTATTGCGGCGTGCGCTGTAACTCACGGGTTGGAATTGGAACACTGCGACAAACACTTCAACGACCTCCTGCCGCTGGCAAAAACATTATGAGCCGCAAATACAGGTCTTTGTCTGTTTCAAAGTCCGACTTTGAAATAGACATGGCGGTCCATGGACTGACGCAGGAGTTTCTTGAAGTTGCCTAATCAAGAGGAGATCATTCATCATTTCAGAGGTTTCTCAATTTTCCTGCTGTATTCGTACACATCCGCCCATCCTTCCACCGCACCTAGAAATACGCCGTCGGGGAACTCCGTCGATGGCGTAAGCCTGAAGCTCCCTATCCAGCCGTGGAATGGCCGCACTGACGAATTGAAAGAAATGATGTATTTCCCATGCTCGAAGCCATTGGCGATCCTCTGCACGACAACAGTGTTTCCCTTGTCGTAATACACCCGAACAGGGTGCAGGGATTTAATATCGAGAACCGTGTGATCGAGAACCGTGTGGCCCTCGGTCGCCATATCGGCTTTTGGAGAAGCCTTGGACAATACAGATGATGATTGAGTCTGTCTTTGATGTTGGCAGCCGCATAGAACACACCAACAACCAGCTGCTGCAATCATTATCCAAGCACTATGAAGCTTGGTTCTCATAGCTCATTCGACATTTTCGGCCCCTTCGCCGTTCGATTTCCACAGCCGGTAATTCAACTTCGGGAATATGTTGTCCATTTGTTCGATTTGGCGGAGCCACGGTTCGGCAATCTTTTTGGCGGTCAGTTGCTGGTAAAGGATGAGGAAACGGTGCAGATGGTCTTTGACCCGCTTGCTGGCGTAGTCGGGACTGGTGCCGGTGCGGAGGATGAACGGCCAGTCGCTGGATTGGGCCAGGAGCAGTTCGCGGGCGGCTTGTTGCAGGGCGCGCTCCTGCAAGGGCGTGGGCTTGGTGAACCGGTTGGCCAGTTCCGTCATGCGGGGCTGGGCAATGCGGAGATGGGGATAAATCCACTGATTGGATTCGTTGAGCCAGACCCGCCAGTAACCTTCCTCGCCCCAACTCGAGGCGGCGGGCGTGGCGACTTGCAGGGTGGGATAACGGCTCAAATACTCGTCCGGCGTTATGAAAGTGAAGGTCTGCTGATCGTAACACGCCTTGCGCATGAAGTAATTCAAAAATTCCGGGCCTTCATACCACCAGTGTCCGAACAATTCCGCGTCGTAAGGCGAAAGGATCAGGGGCGGGCGGTCGAGGATCAGGCCCAGCTTGCTGATTTGATCCATGCGGGCCTGGAGGAAGTGGGCGGCGTGCTCGTCGGCGGCGCGCAACGCGGCGGCGCGGTCGTAGGCCTGCTTGTCACCGGTCCCGCCTGTGATGCGATGATATTTGATGCCGGTGAAACCGCGCAGGCCGGGCGCAGGGCAATAGTTCTTGACGTAATCAAAATCGAGGTCGAACCCGATGTCCCGGTAAAAATCGCGGTAACGGCCGTCGCCGGGGTAGCCCTGCTGCTTGCTCCAGACCTGGCGGGCGGATTCGAAATCGCGCCCGAAGGCGGCGACGCCGTTGGGCGTGAAGACAGGGGCATACACACCGTAACGCGGACGGGGGCGCGCGTGCAGGATGCCGTGGGTGTCGGTGACAAACCAGCGAATGTTGGCCTGTTGCAGAACAACCTCGATGCCTTCGGCGAAGGCGCATTCCGGGAGCCAGATGCCGCGCGGATCGCGGCCAAAGCATTCGTGGTAAAAATCGCGGGCGACAAAGATTTGGGCGCGCAGGGAAGGCGGGTCATCGAGCAACAAGGGCAGCAGGGCGTGGGTGGCGGCGGAAGTGGCAATTTCGATCAGGCCGCTGTCCTGAAATTTGCGAAAAGCGCCGACCAGATTGCAGCCATAGTCAAACCAGGTCTGGCGAAGGCCGGTGAAGCGGTGGTGGTACATCCAGGCCAGTTCGCGCAAGGACGCTTCCCAGTGGGTGCGGTGAATTTCATTTTCGGCCAGGGCGATCAGGCCGTCGAGGTGCCGGACATACCGTTCCTGCAAGAGAGGATCCAGCAACATGGCGCAGAGCGGCGGGGAAATCGAGAAGGTCAGGCGCGCGGCCATGCCGTCGTCCTGCCATCCTTCCAGCATCTGGATCAGCGGAAGGTAAGTTTCGGTGATGGCTTCAAAGAGCCAGTTTTCCTCCAGGAATTTCTCGTGTTCAGGATGCCGGACAAACGGCAGGTGCGCGTGCAGGAGAAGGGCAAAATGGCCTTGCATGACATGCAAAAAAACGGCAGGCCCGGAGCCTGCCATCGATTCATGCCACGGCGGTGACCAGCGGCGGCTGCAGCCGTTTATCCTGCGGGTGCGCGCCCACCTCGCCTTGATAAGCCGTGCTCCGGGCAAACTTGAGACGGGCCTCGCGCGTTTCCTCGCCGTCGGCGGAATGCGCCGCGGCCGGCAGGGAATATTCGCCATCGGGCAGCGCAAAACGGAAACTGAAACTGCCGTCGGGCCTGAGTTTGATTTGCCGGTCGCCGATGGTCACTTTGGCATCGGGTTCGGTGGCCCCGTAAATAATCAACTCAGCGTTGACGTTGAACCAGAAGCCGCGCTGGCGGGGGAGGCCGCCGAACGGACTGGAAACGCTCGAAATGCTGGAGATCGCGCCAAATGGCGAACTGACCAAACCGATCGAGGAAATCTCCATTTGCAACTGCCGGCGGACCAACTCAGTGATTTCGAGCGAGCCGATCCAAATCCGGCGCACCTGGTCCATCGAGACGACTTCGGCCAGGGCCTTTTCCTGGGCGGAAGTCCACACGTGCCTGATCTGTTCGGGCGCGGGGAGTCCTTTGTAGCCTTGGGCGCGCAATTGTTGCAGGGCCTCGACCAACGGCAGATGTTCCTGCAAGGCGCTTTTGACAATCGAAACCAATTGGGCAAAAGGAACGTCATGCGGAATGGTGGCGAAGCGCAGGGTTGTTTCGTCAGACAACGAATCGGGCGGGGTCAAAGTCGCTCCCGAACAGGCCAGCGCGACCCAGCGCCGGGCGGCATCGTAATAGCCCAGGGCGCTCAAATATTTTGCGCCGGCGTCAGGCACGGGAACGAACCAGTTGCGCGATTCCGGATGGAGGTGTATTTCGGCCACGGGCTTGGTCTCCAGGGCGCCGCGATAAATGCGGAGGACCAGGTGGCCGTCGGCGGACAGGCTGTTGTATTTTTTGAGTTGAACGCGGGTTAAATCCCAATGGGCGTACAGCCAGTGCGGATCACGGGCTGTCAAAAATAATTGCTGGGTGCCGTAGGCCTCCGGCAGCTCGCTCTCGGCCGGCGGAACATGCTGGCCGGGCGGAGTGGGGCCGAGAGCGTAGCGCTGGCCGGGACCGCCGGCCGCAGGAGCGGCCGGGGCATCGCCCTCGAGCAAAATGGAGGGGATTTTCAGACGGCTGGTTTTCGCGGCGCGCTTCGCTTTGGCGGCGGGCGCCGGCGCGGCCGTCTGCGGGGTTTTTGAAGCGGTGGCGGCGCGGGGCTTGGTGCTTTTGCGTCCTGCTCGGCTTGGCTCGTCTGGATTCTGTCTTTTCATAGGCGCATTGGTGCGGGCAACACAGTTAAAATCTTCCCGGGGCTTACTATGGCCCAGCGACCCCCCTCCGCGCAAACAGAATTTGTTTTCATTGGAAGGGGAATCTGTTCTGGCGGGCGGCGGCGAGATATTGGAGCTCTCTGTTCAGGCGGAGACAAAAATCGATGGAATTGCCCCGTTGCTGACCCTGGCCAGCCCGCAAGGCCAGGGCCAGAGCGGTGCAACGATCGGCATGGCCGTCGGCGGAGTGCGGAGCGCGATACGTGACGCCGCCTGACGCCGTGGTCACACGATTAATGCTGTGCAAGTCCTCGCGCACGGAGCGGCTGATCGGCACCCGCACACTTCGCTTTTCAAACGCCATGCGGAGTTTGGAAAACAATTCAGCCTTGAGCGGCTGGGTGAAGACGCACAACTCGATTTTCCCGTACTTATGCTCCGCCGGTTTCCATTCCTTGAATTCCTGCACCAGATAGTCGCCCATGCCGATGCCTGCGCCGGTGTAATCCAGGCAAACCCGGCGCGCCCGTTTCAGGCGTGGCCGAAGAATGGCGATCTGCTCCGGCGTGCTCATTTTGGCTAACTCCAGCACCTCGACCGTCTGGGCCACATCGCCCAACTGCGCATTGGACCAGCAAACCGTCAGATCATGGCGACGCCCGAAATCTATCCCCATGTCGATGGAGTATTGCTGTTTGGCGTCCCAATAGCCTGCCGGCACGGTGGTTGTGGCCTCGATGCTTTCGCAAGAGGCGATCAAGTCGTAGGGGAGCAGGACGGCTTGAACGTCGAGGAATTGACATTCAAATTCCTGCGCCCAGCCTTCGGGATCGTCCACGGCGGCTTTGAGTTCGTCGATGTTGATGGGCAAGCCTTCTTTGACGGCGGTGTAAATGTCCACGAAATGACAGGACCAAGGGGAATTGACAATTGATAATGGACAATTGACAACGGAGGCGGGAGGGGGATTTGAATGTGGCAACGGCGTCCCGCCGTTGTTTTCTTCAGACAGAGGCGGGGACGCCTCTGCCACTTTGTAGTTCTTGCTCCAGATTTCGTAGGCTTTGTTGCCGATGCCGTTGGGGGTGGTGATGAGGCGGACTTTTTTCACGCCGCCGCGCAACGGGTTGGTCACGGCAGGCACTATGGCCCGCCAGGTCGCTTCCGGGTTTTCGAAAAAGGCGAATTCCGTCAAGAGCACGTTGGCGCTGTAACCGCGCACGGTGTCGGGCCGGCCCGGCACGGCGATGACCCGGCTGCCGCGCGGAAAGACTATCGTGACCGATTTCAAAAGGGCTTCGGACCCGCCATCCCGTTCCTCGCGGATGTCGGCGATGGCCATGTTGTAAGACTCCGTCCACTCCCTCCATTTGCAGAGCGATTCGATGGATTGCCGTTCCGACGGCGCGGCGATCAGCCAGGTCGTTTTGCCGCCGTGACGTTCGTGCTCGAAACAATCGCGCACTCCTTCCTCAGCGGAGCAAAAATCCTTGCCCGTCTGCCGGGCCATGAGTCCGAACTTCCAGCGTGAGTTGTCATCCGCCCATCTGAGCTGGTACGGCAGCATGAGGTCGCGCGGTGATTTGGGTTCTGCGTTCATAAGGGTTGCATGCCAAAGATTTGCCTCCACCGGCGTTCCTTTTCGTCCTCACTCAGCGCCGGCGCCGCCGGTCTCGACTCCGCTTCCGCTTCCGATTTGGCGGCCTTTTCTTCCCTCTCCTGCCGCTGGCGGTGCAATTCCAGTTTTTCCCGGTCAATGCGCAACCACTCGGCGAAGTGATCGCCCCGGCGCAACGCCACCAAATCATGGCAAACTTCGCGCAAGAGCTTCCAGGCGGCCGGATCGTTCTCATTTTCAATCAACCGGCGGGTGGCGAGGGCATAGCGGCCCAGCAGCCATGCCGCCAGCTTATCAGCGAGCGCCTTGTCCCCGACTCTGTCCAGTTCCATGCCCTCGGCCATGATGCGCTGCGTCTCGGCCAGCGCAAATTGGTGGGCCTCCCAATCGTGATAACCTCCGTGTTTCCATTGGGACAGGTTTTCGTCATTGATTTCGTGCCCGGCGAACTCATTGGCCAGCACCGCCTTGACCTCGTCGTTGGAGTTGAGCCAGGCGATGATGTCCCGGCCATTTTCATCGTTTTGAAGGCGCAGATTAATTTGCTCGCGAATCGGCCCGGGCAACCGGGCGATTTTTCCATTTCGGCTCATATATTGATGTCGGTTTGGGGTAATTTTTTTCTTTTTTTGGTTTGAATCGCTTTGAAACGCTTTGAATCACTTTGAATCCGGCGGAAAATTCAGGCCGGAGGCGGGGCCGGGGAATGGCCACAGATTCACGCAGACTTTCCCAACGCGGCTTGGGCCGCAACCGAATCCGGACTTGCCCGCAGAACACGCGGATGGACGCAGATGAAGAAGTCTTTGTCCGCATCGGCGTTAATCTCAGTGATCCCGGCGATGGTTTGGCAGGGGAATGGGGAGAAGAATTTGCAGTCTTATTCCTCCCCCGAAAGCTGATACGGTTCCTCTGCCACGTCGGGTTCTCCCATCCATCCACAGTATCCTGGCGTCGGCGGGTCATAATTCAGAGTTTTCTTTCAATTATGGCATAAACAGCGAAAACTGTACAGCCCATGGTGGGGAGTTTTTTTGGAACACGAAACCCCTGTAAACATTGGTTAAAACGCGTGTCAGCGGCCTGCTTGTCAACTGTGTATTCTTGACATGCACCCGAAAACCGCCCGTTTTTAAGCATCCGCCGTCGCCGGGCTTTGTCGGACAGGAAGGCGCGAAGTCGCCAAGACGCTGGAGAATCATTCCCCATTGCGCCCTTCGGGCTTGGCGTCCTTGCGTTGTTTTTTTTCGGAAGGTGGATTTGTTGGTGGACAGAAGCGGCGGGGTGCGGCATTCTGCTGGCATGGCGCGAAAGCGCCGTTTGCAGGATCCGAAGTGGCTGCTATTTAGACATGGCAATATTCTGTAGAATACGAACCGAGTATTAAGTGAGCAGCTTGCGTTTATGAAGGCGGAAAAAATTTCAAAAGCTCTCGAGGCTGTGCTCGATCAGGGAGAACAATCCTTGATTTGCTTCAAGACCGCTTGGAGGCCCACTTATGGAACCCCCACCCTCTGGCTGTCGGCCACTGACAGGCGATTGTTGTTTTTTTCGACTCTCCGGGGAGGCACCATTTTTTTTGAAACCAGGTTCAATCAGATAAACGCCATCGTTACTGATCAAGGCTCTCGTCTCGTTAAAGTCCTTTTTTGGGACCCGCAAACTGAAGACCTAAATTTCTCCGTCGACGCGTCTGTAGCACCGGACCATGTAAAAAAACTCTTGGAGGAGGTGAGAATGCGCTTGACTGATTCAGGCGGCTCCTCCGATCGTCGGTAAACTCTTTATTGCAACCGCCGCCCGCTCCACTATTATCAATCACTAGGATTGGAACGAATATCCGGCTGACAATGAAAGATTTTGAGCTCGTGCTTCGCGCGGAGAAGAAGCCGCTCAAGAAACCAACTGCCGGAGCCTCGCGACAATGAAAGGATCTTCGCAAATTAGTATTCGTACATTTTGTTTGCCACTTTCCTAAACTGACCCTTTCGCTTTGGCGTTTCCGTTACCTTGGCTGATCTTTGACGGGCATCGTATTGATTATCGACGAGGGTGCAATGGCCAAAAGCGAACCATGCGGGCCATGAGGCGCGCCTCGTTTTTCAACTCATGCTCCCAAATCCGCAACACGAGCCAGCCGCTGTAGCGCAAACGTCCCGTGACAAGCCCATCTCGCTCTTTATTGCGCTCAATTTTCTGGCGCCAGTATCGCCGATTCTCTTTCGGAGTACGCCAGTGTTTTGGACAGCCGTGCCAGAAACACCCATCCACAAAAACTGCGACCCGATTTTTGCGAAAAACAAAATCTGGCTTTCCCAGCAAAGGCGAATGACGCCGCCAACCATTAATTCCATGCTTTCGGAAAATTCTAACGAGGCGCATCTCCGTCGTCTTGTTTCCTTTTGACCGCACGGCCGCCATTATTTGCGACCGCTTTTTTCTGCTGACTACATCTGGCATTCAATTCGGTTGGCATTCGTTCATTTTGGCCAGCAATTTCCAATAGACTCTTTCAAGAAGTGGTTTTTAGCACAATCAGGCGTGGGCTTCAAGGGTCAAGCTCCTTCGCCGCAAGGTCCGCGCCGGCGCAAACAGAAATTCGGCTTGCCTTGAGGCTTTGTAAAAGCAAACCATTCCACAATGAGAAGGCCATTATGAGCCAAACCAAAGCCACCCGCCAGGCCTCGGGGCCGTCCGGGTTGATATTTGTCGTGGACGACAACGCGCTGCTGGTGGAATACGCCGGGGCGGTGCTGAAAGGGGAGGGTTATGAAGTCCGGATTTTTACCGATCCCAAAGCCGCACTAAAGGCGATGCAAGAGGCGGACCCCAAGCCGGTGGCGTTGGTGACCGACTATGAGATGGGGGAAATGAACGGATTGGAGCTGATTGTCTCATCGCACAAAATTCATCCTTCGCTCAAAACGGTGTTATTGAGCGGCACCATCGACGGGGCGTTCATTGTCGGGCATCCCGCCAAAGTCCACCGGTTTCTGGGCAAACCCTACCTGCCGGCGCAATTGAAAAGCATGGTGGCGGAATTGTTGCAGCCTTGATGCTTTCCCCCAATGTCGTTCGACCGGGAGAAGATGAAACTGGCTGCGGCGGAACTCGCCGCCGATGGGGTTTTCATCGGAACGTCCTCATGGAAATATGAGGGCTGGTTTGGGCAGCTTTACACGCCCGCGCGCTATGAGTACCGCGGCAAAGTCGCCAAAACACGTTTCGAGCGGGAGTGCCTGGGCGAATACGCCGGGGTTTTCAAAACGGTCTGCGTCGATGCGGCCTATTACTCCTTTCCGAGCCGGAAATATCTGGAGGGCCTCGTGTCGCATGTGCCGCACGACTTCCAATTTGCCCTCAAGGTCACGGACGACATCACGGTGAAGAAATTCCCCGGGCTGGATCGGTTTGGCGCCCGGGCGGGACAGGCGAACGGGAATTTTCTGAACCCTGATTTGTTCAGCCGCGCGTTCCTCCAGCCGTGCGAGTTTATGCGCTCGAACATCGGCATCCTCCTGTTCGAGTTCTCGCGGTTTTTTCCAAGTGATTACGAACACGGCGCGCAATTCGTCGCCGACCTGGACAAGTTTTTTGGCAATCTTCCGGCAGACTGGCATTATGGCGTTGAGATACGCAACAAACATTGGCTTGCGCCGGAATACTTTGCCTGCCTCGCGCGTCACCGCGTCACGCACGTCTTCAATTCATGGGACGCCATGCCGCCGGTCAGCGGGCAGGCGGCGCTCGACGGCAGCCGCACCAACCCGGAAATCGTCGCGGCCCGCTTCCTCCTTAAGCCCGGCCGCAAGTACGAGGACGCGGTGAAAGCATTTGCGCCTTATGACAAAACGCGGGAAGTGAACGAGGAGGCCCGCCATGCCGGCGCTGCTCTCCTCAAGGAAGGCAAAGAGAATCCCAGGCGAAAGACCTTCATCTATGTGAACAACCGGCTCGAAGGCAATGCGCTCGAAACCATCCACGCGATGCTTCCTGCTTCCGGGTTCACGGCCACTCGCTGATTCGCGCCCACGACTTTTCCAACCAGCGCAGGTATTCCTTCGATTTGGACATTCGATTCGATGTGCCCGCGTTACCAAGCGATTTATCGGGCCAGAGATGGAGACAGTTGGCAATGCCCAATTCACCGGCCAGGCGCTCAACGGTTTTCAGCGCATTCACCGCGTAATCCTGCCATTGCTCGCGCGTTGCAAATACTTCCGTCTTCAATGTAATGCCCAACGAACGTGCCTGCGAACTGATTCGTTCCACGTTTTCGGCGCGGATGTTGATTGGTTCGTGAAAGATGGTGACAGGATTCACCCCGGACACGGCGTGGAGCGTGGCGCGTAAATCCTCCTCGTCACACTCCGGGTAAGTGGGCGCAACAGCCACATAGACATGCAGGCCGGCTTCGCGGGCGGCGCAGAGCGCGGCGAGGCGCTGCGACGGTGCGGGGGCCTTCGGCTCATACACTTTGGCGAGGTCGTTGCGCAAGGTGGGCAGGCTCATGCCGAACAATAGGCGCGTCCCGAAACTCTTGAACAAATCGAAATCCGCCCGGGCCAGGGGACTCCGGGTGAGGATGCGGACATTGAGCGTAGAGTAGTCGCGTATTAACTCAAGCGAACGACGCACCAGCCTGCGGGCGTGCTGCCACAGCATCTTCTGTTCCTCTAGGTTAGAATGGTGGATGACCTGGTACGGATCGGTCGTGCTGCAATAAATCACAGCGCGATTGCCGTCGCGTTTGAGTTGTGAACGCGGTGTATTCTCCGCTGCCCGGAGCGATGCCAGAAACTTCTCTTCGTCCCACGGGCGGAGTAGAACGTAATCGCCCCATTCGGCATCCGGGTCTTTGACGCCGTATTCGGCGAGCTTCGGGCCTTGCTTGATGGTCGCCGCGCTCGGGACGTAGCAGAACCGGCATGCGTGCGAACAACCGACCGCGACGTTGAACGCCCAGTTTGAGAGGCTCTTGTAGATAAAGTTGTTCTCCGCGATGACTGCGGGCGCATGCCACATTCCCACGCGGCGGTCGCCAGCAGGCAACGGCGGCGTCACGGTTCGCGGCTGAAATCGAACCGGTTTGTCAAGAACGAGACTCATAGATTCATCAGCAAAAATATCTTTGATTCATGCACCGAGGTCGAGTTCCATCGGGAGCACGCCTTTCATCGCTTTATCCCAGAACTCCTTCCCCTTCGGATGCTTGCTCGCATAGAGAAGCAGGTAAAGCGGAGTGTTATTGTCGTTCTTGATGCGCACCTCGCGACCAACGAAGCTGAAGCCGAGCTTGTCGAGCTGTTTCTTGTAAAGTTCAAGGACATTCCGAAAAAACTCGCGCGGATTGTGACGCGAAAGTTGCTTCCACGAATCGTTACCAAGGAATTTTGTGAGCGCGGACTGCTCGTTGGCGTCCGGCGTGTATTGGTGAATGTTCATTTTGATCCCCATACCATGCTGGATGTTGAGAAGCAGATCGCACCGCGTCTTGCGGTGAAGAGTTTCGACGAGCGAGAACGGCGCATGTCCGATGCCTGTTGGATCAATGAACGCGAGAGTCAACGAGCCTGCCGGAATTTTCATCCGTTTGATTGCGTCAGCACAATCTCCGCACCAGATTTCCGCGCGAGCGGCATTATCAAAGGGTTCCAATCGTTGAGCAAGTGCTTCCGCCGCCGGAACACTCATCTCGGTGAAAATGAAATTGGTGAATTCTTTTTCAATCACCTTGAGTGGCGAACCGAGGTCTTCTTTGCCAGTTTTTCGGATGAGGCAACGGCCAGGACCTGAAAACAGTTCAAGATAAACGCGGCTTTTCCAACTATTCTTCATGCCCGTGGCAAAAAGGTGAGAATAATAGGTAAGCAGCTTATGCTTGGTCTCAATCCAAGCACCGCTGTCTCGAATGGGAAGACCATCAATTTTTGAAACACTGTCCTTCCAAGGAGAGCGGTCTGCGGATGCTAGGAATTGAATCAACGGCTTCATTAACAAGGCCTTTCCTACCAGAGTGAGAATGTTGTTTCGACCATAATCTGCGGAAAATCGATCGGCGGCTTTGTGCGGCCAAACCGTCGCTTTCCCTCCAACAATGTTCCACCTGGCTCATGACTCCACACGATCCGAAGGGGAAGCCGTCCGAACTTAAACTGTTGACAAGTATTCATGCATATACTACCCATATGGATAGTATATGACCGGACCGACACCAGCGCAACAACAAATAATGGGTTTCATCGAAGCTGAAGCACAGGCCGGAAGACCCGCCCCAACCTTGCGCGAGATTGCCCGCCGTTTCGGCTTTCGCAGCCATCGGGCGGCCGCCTGTCACTTGGATGCGCTCAAACGAAAGGGGCTCCTCGAGTCCGAACCCGGCAAAGCCCGGTCGTTGCGCATCACTTCCCCGCTGGCCAAACTCCGCCGCCAGATCATGGACATCCCGTTGTTCGGTTCCGTCCCGGCCGGTCTGGCCCAAAATCGCGAGCAGGAGGCCGAGGGGTGTATTTCGGTGGACATCCAGAGCATTGGATTCAAACCAACGCGGAACACGTTTGCGCTGCGCGTGACGGGCGATTCGATGATTGGCAGGCATATCTGCGACGGCGACATCGTGGTGCTCGAACACGGGCCGGAACCGCGTTCCGGGCAGATCGTGGCC